>Ga0208223_1000293_pt1 | contig 12889 bp, 12 predicted proteins | sample LakMenE07Oct09ns_FD_150678 | JGI IMG/M metagenome (GOLD analysis project Ga0208223, IMG submission 150678) | Freshwater microbial communities from Lake Mendota, WI - 07OCT2009 deep hole epilimnion ns (SPAdes) | ecosystem: Environmental > Aquatic > Freshwater > Lake > Epilimnion/Euphotic zone ...
CGGCGCACCCGGCTATATCCGTATCTCCATCGCCACCAGCATGGAAAACCTGCAAAACGCTTTGCAAAAAATTAAGCAAGCGGTTTAATCCTTAACCGCCATCCCCAAGTCAATCAAGCACTTGGGGATGCGCTATTTACCCAGCCCCACGCAATTCGCGTAAAATGCGGATTTTTTTAGCCTTTTCAACAATAAACATGGTTTGGAAACCGCACGTTACCGTCGCCGCCGTTATCGAACAAGACCAGCGCTTTTTAGTGGTCGAGGAACAAACGCCTAACGGTTTAGCCTTTAATCAACCGGCTGGGCATCTGGAAAATAACGAATCATTAATCGACGCGGTGAAACGCGAAGTATTGGAAGAAACCGCTTGGCAATTTGAGCCACAGGCTTTAGTGGCGGTGCAGTTATGGCGCAAGAACCCCGAATTTCCCAGTTTTATGCGTTTTGTTTTTACTGGCAGCGTCAGCGCCCATAATCCACAGCAAACTTTGGACGATGGCATCATCGCCACCCATTGGCTTTCGCGTGATGAACTGGCCGCCAACCCACAGCGTTTACGCAGTCCCTTAGTGTTATTGTCGATAGACGAATACCTAAAAGGCCAGCGTTATCCGCTTTCTTTATTACAGTCATTCCTCGATTTAGCATGAGCAAACACATCATCGTCGGCATGTCCGGCGGCGTCGATTCTTCAGTCACCGCCCTCACCTTGCTGGAGCAAGGCCACAAGGTCACCGGTTTATTTATGAAAAACTGGGAAGAAGACGACGGCACCGAATACTGCACCGCGATGCAAGACTTAGCCGATGCCCAACAAGTGGCTGACACGCTGGGTATCGAGCTGAAAACTGTCAACTTCGCTGCCGAATATTGGGACGAAGTGTTTGAAGTGTTTTTGTCAGAATTCAAAGCTGGACGCACACCGAATCCAGACATCTTGTGCAACAAACACGTTAAATTCAAAGCCTTTTTAAACTATGCGATTGAAGACTTGGGCGCGGAATACATCGCCACCGGCCATTACGCACGAGTTGCCGAGCAAGATGGCGAATTTCAATTATTAAAAGGCTTAGACCCTAACAAAGAACAAAGCTATTTCTTATACGCGATGGGACAAAAAGCCTTATCCCGTACTTTATTCCCGATTGGTCATTTGCATAAACCCGAACTCCGCGCCATGGCCGACAGAGCTGGTTTTGCCAACAGCCGTAAAAAAGACAGCACCGGAATTTGTTTCATCGGCGAACGTAAGTTCAGCGAATTTCTGCAACGCTATTTACCGCATCAACCTGGCGAAATGCGCACCCCAGAAGGTCAATACATCGGCAAACATCACGGCTTGATGTATTACACCTTTGGTCAACGCCAAGGTTTAGGCATTGGCGGTGTGAAAAACGCTCCTGATGAACCGTGGTTTGTGTTGGAAAAAGACTTAGAGAACAACGTGTTAATCGTCGGCCAAGGCCACGACCACCCGTTAATGCTGCATAACACCTTGGAAGCCGGACAACTGGATTGGTGCGGCAGCCAAGCACCGTCACTCCCCTTACGCTGCGCCGCAAAAACCCGCTACCGCCAGCCCGATCAAGCTTGTGTCATCGAACCGTTGGACGGTGGCTTGCGGGTTAAAGTCCGCTTTGATGAAGCGCAACGGGCGATAACACCGGGGCAGTCGGTGGTGTTTTATCTGGGTGATGAGTGTTTGGGTGGTGGGATTATTGAATCAAAATACAATCAAATTAACGAGGGTCAACAATGCTAAATAATTTACGCATTAGAAATTTTCGGATGTTGGAAGATTTAGAAATCTCTAAACTGGGAAGAGTTAATTTAATTGTTGGAAAAAATAACAGTGGTAAAAGCACTATTTTAGAGGCATTACGATTATATGCAGGCAAAGCGATGCCTGTCTTATTAAGTGATATTTTAGATAATCATGATGAATCAACAAACCGAGATAATACTGCCTCTCAAAATTGGTATGGACTAGCGAACCTATTTACAGGCAGAGAATTCCCTTCTAACGATAATACTTTCATATCCATTGAGTCCGATGGAAAATGCTTATTAAAAATAGAAAATATCTTTTATTACATAAATGAGCAGCTAGAAACTCAAATTGCTCAGAACGGTATTGAATTAAATATTCCTAGATCACACATTATCACTGTAGATCAATCAACTGCGCTACTAAGAAAAGACGAATTTGATTTAATCCCTGCTATCAGATTTACTTTGGAATCCGGTTCTAAATCAGTTCTCGACCTAAGTGATGCTAGCAAAAGAATGGGATTACCGATTTCATGGCAAATGCAAAGCACTTTTAAACCTTCATATAGTTATGTACCCACAAATATAAAAGAACCAGAAATACTTGCCGAACTCTGGGACGACATAACTCAAAGCGCTAACGAACCTATTATGCTAGAGTTTTTAAAAATCATTGATGAAAACATAATAGGCTTAAGCTTTGTTAAAGGTTCAACTCCAAACAAAAGAGTCGCAAAAATAAAACTCAAAAACATAGAAACTCCTATCTCAATGAAAAGCATGGGGGATGGCATATCAAGACTTTTGCAAATAGTCCTTTCAATTTTCCCCGCTAAAAATGGAATTTTATTAATTGATGAATTTGAAAATGGCTTGCACTTTAGCGTACAGGAACAGGTATGGAATCTGATTTTTAAATTAGCTAAGGAATTAAACATCCAAGTATTTGCAACCACTCATAGCTGGGATTGCATTGAAAGTTTTACGAAGGTTGCTGTGGAGAGTCCTGAAGAAGGCGTTCTTCTAAAAGTATCTAAAAGTGCCCGTACTAGTCACAACGGTAAATCCATCGTCACTATCTATGATGAAGAAGCGCTAAAAACCATTACCGCTACCGATCTTGAGGTACGTTAATGAGCAAGTGGAAACTCTTGGTAGAAGGTAAAGGAGATAAGGACTTTTTTAACTCTTACTGCGAATTAATTTTTGGAAAAAACAAAGTAGAAGTCTATCCGCCGACAACAATTAATAATCAATCAGGTGATGGATGGGCGAATTTAATTAAGAACTTACCTATTCTACTTGCAGAACTAGAAGATAAATCTATTGAAAAACTTGGAATCATCCTAGATGCCGATTATCCACCTGATAACTCCGGTGGATTTAGTAAACGCTATGACAAAGTTACTGAAAAATTAGTAGCAATGGGGTATGTGATTCCAAATAGTCCAAAATATCAGCAAGGTGATATTTTTACTCACTCGGATGGTCTGCCGAATGTTGGCATATGGATTATGCCTAATCACCAGAACGATGGAATGTTAGAGGATTTTGTAGAAAAATTAATTATAGACACTACTCAAACCTCACTTCTACAACATGCTGTTGAAGCAATAAACAACTTACCAAACAAACTTTTTAACCCGCAATTACATACATCAAAAGCCAAAGTATTTACTTGGCGAGCATGGCAAGACAAGCCTGGTTGTTCGCTATCTAGGGCTTTGCATAAAAATATTTTAGACCGCAACCAAGCATCTAACTTTGAAGCTTGGCTGACCAATACTTTCAAATAAATTTAGTTTTAGGTTAATCATTATGACACTCACCGCCATCTCCCCCATCGACGGCCGCTACGCCAGCAAAGTTGACGCTTTACGCCCGATTTTCAGTGAATACGGTTTAATCCGTTACCGCGTTGAAGTCGAAGTGCGTTGGTTGCAAGCTTTGGCAGCAGAAGCAAAAATCAGCGAAGTACCGGCTTTTTCTGATGCGGCTAATCAATTGCTCAACAGCATCATCAGCGATTTTTCCGAAGCTGACGCGCAAGCGGTTAAAGACATCGAAAAAACCACTAACCACGATGTCAAAGCGGTGGAGTATTTCTTAAAAGACAAAATCAAAAACAATGCTGAATTAAACGCAGTCAGCGAGTTCATCCATTTTGCCTGCACATCAGAAGACATTAACAATTTGTCTTACGCTTTGATGCTGAAAGAAGGTCGCGGTTTGGTATTGGCGGAAATTGATGCTTGTATCAAAGCAATTAGCCAATTAGCCCACGACAGCGCAGAGCAACCCATGTTGTCACGCACTCACGGCCAATCAGCAACCCCAACCACCACCGGCAAAGAATTCGCTAACGTGGTCGCCAGAATGCAGCGCCAGCGCCAACAATTGGCCCAAGTGGAATTGCTGGGCAAAATCAATGGCGCGGTCGGTAACTACAATGCCCATTGCGTTGCTTACCCAGCGGTCAACTGGCCACAATTCGCGCAAAACTTTGTCGAATCATTAGGTTTAAGCTTTAACCCTTACACCATTCAAATTGAGCCACACGATTACATGGCCGAGTTTTTCCATGCTTTATCGCGCTTTAACACCATTTTGTTGGACTTCGACCGCGATATTTGGGGCTATATCTCGTTGGGTTATTTCAAACAAAAAACCATTGCTGGCGAAGTCGGTTCATCGACTATGCCGCATAAAGTTAATCCAATTGATTTTGAAAACTCAGAAGGCAATTTGGGCTTAGCCAACGCAATTTTGAACTTTTTAAGCGAAAAATTACCGGTTTCGCGCTGGCAACGCGATTTGACCGACTCCACCGTGTTACGCAACATCGGCGTCGGCATTGCTCACACCAGCATCGCGATTCAATCGACTTTAAAAGGTATTTCCAAACTGGAAATTAACCCACAATTGCTAAACCAAGATTTAGACACTAACTGGGAAGTATTGGCCGAGCCGATTCAAACCGTGATGCGCCGTTATGGAATTGAAAAACCTTATGAAAAATTGAAAGAACTAACTCGCGGCAATCGCGTCACGGGCGAAGGGATGCGGGCTTTTGTTGAAAAACTGGAAATCCCTGCCGAAGCCAAAGCTGAATTATTAGCGTTAACCCCGCACAGCTACACTGGCTATGCGGCTGAACTAGCGAAAGCGATTAAATAAGCCTTGGAGCTAAATCCGCTGTGCTGAATTTTATTTGGATTTTATTTTTCCTAACGGCGTTCGTCACAGCGGGCTTTAAATGGTTGGTACTCGGCGATCAGACGATTTTTTCCGAGTTGATGACCGCCATGTTCAGCCTCTCAAAAACCGCGTTTGATATTTCCATAGGACTCAGCGGCATCTTAGCCTTATGGCTGGGAATTATGAAAATCGGTGAACACAGCGGTTTTATCGATTTATTAACCCGTGCGCTGAATCCTTTGTTTGCACGCTTAATGCCAGAAATCCCTAAAAACCACCCTGCCCTTGGCGCGATGGTGATGAATATCGCCGCTAATATGTTGGGTTTGGATAATGCCGCAACGCCGATGGGAATTAAAGCGATGCAGGAAATGCAGAAGCTCAATCCTAATCCCAGCGAAGCCAGCAATCCGCAAATTCTGTTTTTGGTGATTAACACTTCCTCTGTGACGCTATTTCCAGTGACGATTTTTGCTTATCGGGCACAAATGGGCGCGGCGAATCCGACTGATGTGTTTATTCCGATTTTAATCGCCACTTATGTTTCGACTTTAACCGGTTTATTGGCAGTTGCTGCGGTGCAGAAAATCAATTTGCTGGATAAAGTGGTGCTGGCTTATCTGGGCGGCATTACTGCCTTGGTTGGTGGCTTGCTGGCGTATTTTTCCGGTTTGGATCAAGCGGAAATGCTGAAACAATCGGCATTAATCAGCCATGTCACTTTGTTTAGTTTGGTCATCGCTTTTATCGGTTCAGCCGCTTATAAACGCTTGAACGCTTACGAATTATTCATCGAAGGCGCGAAACAAGGCTTTCAAACCGCAATTAGCATCATTCCCTATTTGGTGGCGATGTTGGTGGCATTTGGCGTGTTTCGGGCCAGTGGTGCTTTGGATTTAATCACTCAAGGCTTGCGCTGGCTTGTCGATTTGTTTCAGATCGACAACCGCTTCATCGACGGCTTGCCGACCGCGTTAATGAAGCCGTTCAGCGGCAGTGGCGCGAGAGCGATGATGATAGACACCATGCAAAGCCACGGTGCTGATTCGTTTGCCGGACGTTTGGCTTCGGTAGTGCAAGGCAGCACCGAAACCACTTTTTATGTGTTGGCAGTTTATTTTGGCGCGGTGGGGATTAGCAATATTCGCCATGCCGCCAGCTGCGGCATCATTGCTGATTTAGGCGGAATCGGCGCGGCTATTTTTGTAACTTATTGGTTCTTCGGATAACTATCCATGCAAATACACCTTAAAACTCTGGGCTGCCGCCTGAACGAAGCCGAGCTTGAAACTTGGGCACAGGCTTTTCAACGTGCAGGTCACGGCATCACTCGTCGCGTTGATGAAGCGCAATTAGTGATTATCAATTCTTGCGCCGTCACTCAAGATGCGGTGAAAAAATCCAAGCAACTGATTCGCCGGATTCATCGCGATAATCCTCAAGCTAAATTGGTAGTCAGCGGTTGTTATGCCACCCTGAACGAAGATGAGGCCGCGCAGTTGATGGGCGTGGATTTGATTGTCAGCAATAAAGACAAGAATCAGCTAGTCGAAAAAACCTTGGCTGAACTGAATTTGGACAGTATGCCAGCAATGTCTACCGAACCCGGCGAAGTATCTTTGTTTAGCCGTGGTCGGCAACGGGCGTTTGTGAAAGTGCAAGATGGTTGCCGTTATCGTTGTACTTTTTGCATTGTCACTGTGGCGCGTGGCGAGGAAAGCAGTCGCCCGATTGAGGCGGTGATTGAGGAAATCAATAATCTACACAACCAAGGCATTAATGAAGTCATCATCACCGGCGTGCATTTAGGCGGTTACGGCAGTGATATTGATAGCAATTTGGTGACTTTAATCAGCGAAATCTTGGCTAAAACCCAAATCCCTCGCTTGCGCTTAGGTTCTCTCGAACCTTGGGAATTACCGGCTGGTTTTTTTGAGCTATTTAAAAACCCACGCTTAATGCCGCATCTGCATTTACCGCTACAAAGCGGCAGCGATAGCGTGTTACGGCGTATGGCTAGACGTTGTAAAACCGAAGAATTTGCGCTGATGGTTGCCGAAGCTAGAGCGACGATTCCAAACTTTAATATCACCACCGATATTATCGTCGGCTTTCCTGGCGAAACCGAACAGGAATGGCAAGACAGTTTTGACTACATAAAACGCATCGGTTTTGGTCACATCCATATTTTCAGCTATTCACCGCGCGAAGGTACTAAAGCCGCTGGCTTGCCTGATCAAATCAGTGCCGAACTGAAAAAACAACGCAGCAAGCAATTGCATGATTTGGCGGAAAGCTTGAAACAAGCCTTCATTGCTGAAAACTTGGATAACCAAGCCGAAGTTTTATGGGAAGGTCACACTGAAAACCTGGATAACGGTTTAGTGCGTTATTTTGGCTATACGCCGAATTATTTAAGAGTCGCCTGTGATGTAGCGGCTGATACGGTGTTGGAAAATCAAATTTTGCCAGCCCAATTGCTGACAGCGGAAGCGCAATTCATTGGCACAAAATTGAGTCGCTAAACCATGATGCCGCTAAGTCATCAAGGCTTAGCGGCATGATTCAAGCTTTAGTAAGGACTGACTGGGCCTAAGCCTTTGCCCTCTTGATCTTCATACTTTAAAACATCTTCGTCTGGCACATTACCGTCTTCGACCAAATAATTACGTCTTAAGAAGTAAGCATTTTTGAAGAAGTCATAACGATCAACCGCGGCTTCGCTGGCGACTTTTTCAGTCGCTAAATTATCTGAGCGAACATCAATCGCTTTAACCGTACCCAGACCACCAGAAACAGCAGTTGCAACATAATTGCTGCCGAAATAAAGACCGGTATAACTGATTGGATTAAGTGCCGCATCCCCCAACAATCCAGTAATACCGCGTGGTGAGCTAGGGCCGAAAAATGGCAGAACGATATAAGGGCCAGTCGATACACCCCAATAGCCTAAGGTTTGGTCAAAATCTTCATTGTGTTTTGGCAAGTCGATCATAGTGCCAACATCCACTAAACCCGCCACACCAACCGTGGTATTGACTAAAAACCGCGCACTATCAGAACCGGATTGCGCTAATTTACCTTGGAATAAATCGTTGGCAGAGACGCCAATATCATCAAGGTTACTGAAAAAATTACTGACACCTTGATTAGCGAAACTCGGCATCACCCAGTTATAACCTTTAGCCACAGGCTTCATCACATAATCATCAACATGATCATTGAATGATTGGACTTTTCTATTCCAATGTTCAAAAGGATCTTTAGAATCATGGACTTGGGTTGTAGCACAACCACTTAATAAGGTTAACAAGCCGAGAGAAACTAACTTTGATGCATAACTGTTTTTCATAGAATATCCTCCTATTAAGCTTTTATAGTTTTTAACCTGTTATAAACTCGCGTAACATAGCATAAGTAGTTAAACAAAAGTAAACAGGGAACCAGCCCACAAATCTTGCTTGCAACTTAAGCCGTTCGTGCTGAGCTTGTCGAAGCATGATCGGCGATGGTTGGGACCGACTCGGCTTTCCCGCTCATCCTTCGACAAGCTCAGGACGAACGGGAAAGCCTTAACTTGCTTGCCAAACAATCAAGATTTTAATTGCACAATGACCGATTCACTTTTATTCAAGTGCTTATAACTGAATTTTAAACCCAACCCCACATTCATGGAAACCTGTCCAAACCCGCTAGGCAACCGCTTTCGGGGCTATTTGCCCGTCATTATTGATATAGAAACCGCTGGCTTTAATCCTAAAAAAAACCCGCTACTAGAAATCGCTGCGATTATCGTCGAAGCTGACGAACAAGGCTGGTTGCACATTACCGAAAAACATAATTGCAACATCATTCCCTTTAAAAACTCAGAACTGGATGATGCGGCTTTAAAGTTTACCGGCATTGATCCTTATCATCCGTTTCGGATGTCGATTGATGAAAAAGAGGCACTCAATAAACTATTTACGCCGATTAAGGCTGCGGTAAAACGTAACGAATGCAAGCGAGCGATTTTAGTCGGCCACAATCCGGCTTTTGATATTAGCTTTCTCAATGCAGCAATTGATAGAACTCAATATAAACGCAGCCCGTTTCACCCGTTCAGCAGCTTTGATACCGCGACTTTAGGCGGTATGGCTTATGGTCAAACCGTGTTGGCTAAAATTGCCGAAGCGGCGGGTTTAGAGTGGGATAACAGTCGTGCTCATTCTGCGCTGTACGATGCCGAACAAACCGCAAAACTGTTTTGTATGATCATGAATCGCTGGAAACGATTTATGGAAATCGAAGATCAAAATCTGAGCAACTCGCTGTTTGCCAGCTGCCCAGAGTTTGAGTAAAGCAATTAAGCCTTAGCAACCAAAGTTTGCAATTCGCCTTTATTGTACAAATCAACAATGATGTCACAACCGCCAATCAATTCGCCTTTGACATACAACTGGGGATAGGTTGGCCAGTTCGAATAGTCTTTTAATGCTTCGCGCAGTTCTGGATCTTCAAAAATATTCACCGCAAAAAAATCAGCATCACAATCTTGTAATAACTGAACGGCGCGACTAGAAAAACCACATTGTGGAAAATCAGGGGTGCCTTTCATATACAACACTACCGCGTTGTTGTTTAGCTGATTTTCAATTCTTTCAATTACGCTCATACTCATTTTCCATTCAAAAATAATAACCTAGTAATTTTATCAACTTTAGCAAATCAATGTCACTTCTGTTCAAAGTTTGCTTAGCATTGGGGTATTGGTAAACAAGCAACACAAGTTGAACAAACTTTCCCAGCTGTCCCCCGCTAATTGACCTTTAATTTGCTGATCGGTAGTGGCGCATAAACGCAGGATAGCTTGCAGATCAGCGGCTTTGAGTCGTTTTAAAGCCTCATGTATCAAAGGCTTACGCTGCTCGAAGATTTGATGTTTTTTGTAAACCGCTTCTTGATGACCACCCTGCTTTAAAGCTTGGCCGATATTGATTAAAGCCCTCGCCTCCCGACTCATCGCCCAAAGTACAACTGGGGCAGCGATACCTTCCGCTTTTAAACCATGGAGAATTTTCACCGCTCGGTTCAATTTGCCTTGTAACAAAGCATCAGTGAGTTTAAACACATCAAACCGAGAACTATCGGCGACTTGATCCTCAATCATCGCTTTGCTGATGCGGCTTGCGCCATGCAAAATGTAAAGCTTTTCAATCTCTTGCGCGGCAGCCAATAAATTACCTTCGATCCGCGCCGCTAAGCTTTTCACTGCATCATCATCAAACGACATAGCTTTTTTAGCCGCACGTCGTTGTAACCACGCCAACAAATCCGCGCCTTGCAACGGCCAAACCTGAATAATCGCCCCCGCAGCATCCAAAGCTTGGAACCATTGTGACTTTTGCGCTGAAGCATCGAATTTAGCCGCGCTAATTAACAAAATCGTTTCAGCCGGAAGGTTTTGGCAATAGGCAATCAAAGTTTTGCTGCCGTCTAATCCGGCCTTACCAGAAGGTAAGCGTAAATCAATCAGTTTTTTATCGGCAAAAATCGATAAAGAATCGGCTTCGGTGCTTAATTGCGGCCATTCATTGCCAGTATCAATCGCAATCACTTCGCGGGTGGTGTAACCGGCTTGTTTAGCCGCTAATCGAATCTCATCAGCGGCCTCGCCAGTTTGCAGCGGTTCGTCGCCAGTGACCACGTAAACCGGCAACAGCGACTTTTTAAGCGCGGCCGCCAGTTGATCAACTTTAAGCCGCATGATTATTTTTTAATCTTCTCAACCGCAACATTGGCACGCGCCATTAACATCCGCGCCGCTTGTTTATAAATTTCTTTACGGATGATTTGCTCTTCGTTGGTTTTCGCTAAAACTGCGGTTTGGTCATTGAAATATTCACGAGCGATTTCAATGGTTTGTTCTTCCATCAACTCGTTTTCTTGATTGTCATAGAACTGAAACCGCAAATAATAGTTCAGTTCCGATTCGCTGGATTTACCAGCAGAACCAATCGACAGAATCCGCGTTCTGATATCTTCTTTTAGCACCTTCACCACCAAACTAGCTTCGTTTGGTGAGGTTGTGATTTTGCCTTTCGCTGATTTGAGCATCCCTTGAATTTCGGTTTGCAACATACTGCTGGCACTAAACAAATAAATATTTTTTAGCGATTCCGGCATATCAACCGAACCACGCAAGTGATAACCACAAGCGCTTAACATCAGCCAAGTCACTAATAAAACACAGGCGCGGATTTGTCTCATGATGACTCTCAATTAAACAACGATATTAACTAGCTTTTGTGGCACGACAATCAACTTTTTAATCGGATTACCGTCGATGTAGCGTTGCACGTTTTCATCCGCTAACACCAAGGCTTCGATTTCAGTTTTAGAGGCAGTCGCAGCGACAGAAAACTTACCGCGCAATTTACCGTTAACCTGCACCACCATTTCAATCGCGTCTTGAACCAAAGCGGATTCATCGAGCAGCGGCCAAGCGGCAGTGACGATGTCATCATTGTGGCCTAATTCATTCCACAACTGCTGACAAGCATGAGGAATAATCGGTGACAGCATCAAAACAATGCTTTCCAAGGCTTCTTGACGCACCGCACGACCATTAGCTGAATCATCCTCAAATTTGTTCAAGGCATTAATCAGCTCCATATTGGCGGCGATAGCGGTATTAAAGGTATGACGACGCGCCATATCATCAGTGACTTTTTGCAAAGCTTGATGCAATTGACGACGCAAGGCTTTTTGGCCGTCGCTTAACGCAGCAACATCCAAAGCTTGTTCAGGCAAACCGGCTTCGACATGCAAGAACACCTGACGCCATAAACGCTTCAAGAATCGCGAAGCCCCTTCTACGCCAGCATCATTCCATTCCAATGATTGCTCTGGTGGCGAGGTAAACATGGTGTACAGACGTACCGTGTCAGCACCGTATTTATCAATCAACACTTGTGGATCAACGCCATTGTTTTTCGACTTAGACATTTTTTCCACCGCACCGACAGTCACTGTCGAGCCATCGGCTAACGATTTAGCGGCAATGATTTTGCCCTTGGCATCGCGTTCGACATCAATTTGGGTAAGGTTGAAATATTTTTTATGGCCGTTTTCTTCGGTTTGATAAAAGGTTTCGGCGACTACCATGCCTTGAGTCAGCAGATTCTTGAACGGCTCATCACAAGCCACCAAGCCTTCATCACGCATTAATTTGGTGAAAAAACGTGCATACAATAAATGCAAAATCGCGTGCTCAATCCCCCCAATATAATGGTCAACAGGCAGCCAATAACTGGCGCGTTGATCCAACATTGAAGTGGAAGCATCGTTGCTGGCATAACGAGCAAAATACCAAGACGATTCCATAAAGGTATCGAAAGTATCGGTTTCGCGACGTGCCGCTTTGCCGCAGCTTGGGCAATCTGCATGAGGAAAAGTAGGATGTGCAGCTAATGGCGATTGTGAGCCGTCTAACACCACATCGCGTGGCAATGTCACCGGCAATTGGCTATCTGGAACCGGCACAGTGCCGCAATGGTCACAATAAATCACCGGAATCGGTGCGCCCCAGTAACGCTGACGCGATACGCCCCAATCACGCAAACGGAAATTGGTTTTGCGTTCGCCTTTGCCTTGCTCAGACAAAGTTTTCGCAATCGCATCAAACGCTTGGCTAAAGTTTAAACCATCAAACTGCGCCGAATTTTTCAACACACCTTTGTCGGTAAAGGCTTTTTCAGCAATCTCATCATTGGCACCATCAACAGCGGCAATCACAGCCTTAATCGCAATGCCGTATTTTTTAGCAAATTCATAATCGCGTTGATCGTGAGCTGGCACCGACATCACCGCCCCTGTGCCGTAATTCATCAACACAAAGTTAGCAATCCAAACCGGCACTAATTCGCCTGTCAAAGGA
>Ga0208223_1000294_pt1 | contig 12879 bp, 9 predicted proteins | sample LakMenE07Oct09ns_FD_150678 | JGI IMG/M metagenome (GOLD analysis project Ga0208223, IMG submission 150678) | Freshwater microbial communities from Lake Mendota, WI - 07OCT2009 deep hole epilimnion ns (SPAdes) | ecosystem: Environmental > Aquatic > Freshwater > Lake > Epilimnion/Euphotic zone ...
TCTTATCATTTGTCATGAACCAGGAATAAATTTTGATCAAAATACGCTACAGCTTATAAAGCAGAAAAACATTCCGATTTTTTTTATAATTGGTCCGAATACAAGTAGTGGTGCTATTTCTAAATTAAATATCGGCATTACAGTTGCTGCAGGAAATCAGACAGATGAAAGCCAGGCTGTGATAAATAAATCATTTTCTGCTTTTGAATTGAGTGACAAAACAGTTGAAGCAATTGATTTTTTCCCTCCTTTAACTTGCAAATTTGGAACAATTAGTATCAATGGAAATAATGAAGTATTGTTAAATCAACGTATTGGATCAATTACAAAAAAAGAGCCATTGTTGTTTTTCTTAAATCAAAACAATGCTAAATCGGGAGTTTTGTATGGAGAAGGTCTTTGGCGATGGCGAATAAACGACTATTTAAGAAATTCTAATCAAGACGCCTTTAATGAATTTTTCAGTAAAATCACAAATTACCTTCTCGTAAAGCAACAAGGAGCTGGATTAAGAATTGAATTTCCAAATCGATTTACAATTGATGAAGAAGTTTTAGTGAATGCATCCTTTTATAATTCATCTTTAGAACCAATTACTACTCCAAAAATTTCAATTGAAGTAACAGATCAAAAAGGAAAAAAATATAAATCGCAATTTGGTTTGGTAGGAACAAGTTACAAATTAGCACTTGGTAAATTAAAGTCAGGAAATTATTCTTGGAGTGCAAAGACAAGTTTTAATGGGAAATCCTATTCCAAAAAAGGAAATTTTCTAGTAGAAGATATTCAAATTGAAAAAACGGAATCAAACGCTAATCAAGGTGTGATGAAACAACTTTCAAAACAATCAAATGGGAAATTTTATCTTTTAAAAGATTATAAAAAAACCATAGAAGATATCTCGAATAGAAAAGACATTACTACCATTAGCTATGCAGAAACTTCATTTGACGATCTTATAGAATACATCGTAATCTTTATCCTTATTTTCTTGCTTCTATCAGGTGAATGGTTTCTTAGAAGGTGGTATGGCTCTTATTAAGATTTAACCTGTAAATAAAGATTTGCTAATTGTTTTATGGGAGTTTTTATAGTATTGTATTTTAAAATAGAATAACTAAAATCTTGAGCTCCAAACTTTTTATAGAAACCTGCTACACCCTTGTCATTTGAGCCAACGAAATCGAAATTATCAAATCTTCCAATTAGACTTTGTAAAACAAAATCAATCAAACCGTAAAAAGCACCTTTTTCTCGTCCAATTTTATTTACGGTTCCCTTCATGAAATATACTTGCTTTTGAAAAAAAATAAAGAAACCACAAGCTATCATTTCCCCCTTGTAAAATGCGGCAATTAACTTTCCATTCTCTCTTTTTAATGTTTCATTAATTAGTTGATGTAATTTACTATAAGAATTTGACTTTAATGACTTTATATTTTTAATTTTTTTGAAAAATTCTATAAAAGTTCCAGCGTCATAAAATAATTTATATTCTATTTCTATATCTAATTTGGAAATAACTCGAAGTGCATTCTTAGAATAAACATTGTGTAATAATTCACACGAACTAGGAATACTCAATTTCTGAAAAACCCCATTACTATTTGATTCCTTAAGTTCAAAGTCAAAATTTATATTGACCAAAGAATAAGTTTCTCTAAAAATAGCTATGATTGCTGATCTGTGATCTTCATTTTCATTAAAAATAGATAAAGAACGTATAAACTTTGGTTGAAAAACATAAGTCAAGCCATATTTTTGGGCTTTCGGAATTGGCATAAAAGCTTCATAATTCAAATAAACCAAAGCATCCCAATTAGGATGTAAGATGTCTAAAACCCAAGAAAGCATGAAAAAAGATGGTGAGGCAGAGGTTCCTATTTTTTTATCCCATATAACTTTATCTAGCTCTTTGTGATTAATAATTTGAACATTACTATTTCTCATTTTTCAGTGAAGAGCTAATTAATTGAAAATATTTTATAAACAAAAATAGGCACTATTTTTTTGAGGTTATTTAAAAAAAATGTAAATTGCAATATTATTTACTAGTTAACTTTAAAATTTATGAAAAAGTTTGATTTTTTAATGATTTGTCTTTTATTTTCATTTACATCTTATTCTCAAACAAATGAGGATATCGCCAAAGCTGAAACAAAAAAAATGATTTCTGAGTTGAATCTAAAAGCTGAGCAATATGAAGATTTATACAATGCAAATCTCATGGCCATTACAACTTCTAATGATGTTAAAAATTCTCAGATTGCTGAGGATGAAAAAACCACAAATATTTTAAAAATTGAAGAAAGAAAAACTCAATTATTTAAAGAAATATTGACTTCTGAACAATTCTTAACTTATGAGGAAAATGTGAAATTAGCAACAAATCCAAAAAATGAAAGCACACCTGAAACAGCAGAAGATCTTGCAAGTAAAGAAACAGCTATTTTAACTACCGAATTAAAACTTAATAGAGAGCAAGTTTCTCCAGTTTACACTATAATTTTGGGTATGACACAAAAATATCTAGCTGCGCAAAATTCGGAAATAACTTCTGAGGAAAAAGAATTTATACTAATTCGTTCTCAAGAAGCAAAAAAAAGTATGTTAAAAGAAGTTTTAAATACGGAGCAATTTAGCGCGTATGAAAAGTACTTTCTTGCACAAGCAAAAATTAATTCTGAAAAAGCGATAGTTGTACCTCAAAAAAAGAAAATTGTCGCTGAAGAGCCTGTTATGCTTGATAAAGCAATAGAATAAATAAATCAATAAATCAATTATAAAACACAAACTCTTTTCTATTAAAACTAAACAATCCTAAAAAATTATGAAAAATCTAAAAATCTTATTCTTTATACTTATGATCTCACCTCTTGTTTTTTCTCAAAATAAGAAGACTCCTGAAGAGAAAGCTACAATGCAGACTGAGAGATTTGTAAAAGAACTTAAGCTTAGCGAAGAGCAAAAAGGACAATTTCTAATTATCCAAACTGGTATTAACCAAAAATTAGAAGGAATTCGCACCTCTAAAATGAATGAAGAAGAAAAAAAGACTTCAATTAATTCAATTCGTGAAGCCAGAACATCAATGCTGCAAGCAATCTTAAACGATGAGCAAAAACAAAAAATGACCGCTTTAGATGAAAAGCAAAAAATGAATGCTCAAAAAAAGGAAAGAAATCGTAAAAAAAAGGAAAGAAAAAAATAATTAAGTCAAACTATATCTAAAGCCATTTTAATAATGGCTTTTTTTTATCCCTAAAGTTCAAGCATAAATTCAGATGACTTATGAAAAGTAATTTCAGGATAATCTTGCTCTGCCATACTTAACAAGAAAGTTGTTTCTGCAAGAAAAACTAGATTATCATCTTTATCTACTGCTAAATAGTTTGCTTTAGCTCTTCTAAATGACTCTAACTGAATTTTATCATTGCTAGTAATCCAACACGCTTTAAAGTAATTACGAGGCACAAATCGGCAGTTTGCACCGTATTCATGAATTAAACGATAGTTAATTACCTCGAATTGTAATTGACCAACTGTACCAACAATTTTTCGATTTCCAGGCTGTTGGACAAATAATTGAGCAACACCTTCGTCAATAAGCTGTCGAATCCCTTTTTCTAATTGCTTGGATTTAAGTGGATCTAAATTCTCTAATTCTTGGAAAATTTCTGGTGAAAAACTTGGAATTCCTTTGTACATCATGATTTCTCCTTCAGTCATTGTATCACCAATTTTAAAATTTCCAGTATCATACAATCCTACAACATCTCCGGGATATGCCTCATCAATAATACTTTTGTCCTGAGCCATAAAAGAAGTGGGATTTGCAAACTTCAATTTTTTCTGCAAGCGAACATGGTGATAAAAAGTATTTCGTTCAAATTTACCAGAAACAACTCGAAGAAATGCAATACGATCTCTGTGTTTTGGATCCAAGTTTGCATGAATTTTAAAGACAAATCCAGAAAAATTAGCGTCAGTTGGTTCTACCATTCGTTTATCAGATTCTCTACCACGAGGGGATGGAGAAATTTCACAAAAAGTATCTAATAATTCTTGTACCCCAAAATTATTAACCGCAGAGCCAAAAAATACAGGTGCTACATCACCAGATAAATAAGTCCCACGATTAAATGCATCATAAACCCCCTCAATTGTCTCTAATTCATTCCGCAATTCTTCTGCTGGCTTAACACCTATTATTTCAGTAAGAGCTTCATCTTGTATATCCAAAATTGAGACTAAATCACTTGCAATTTTTGTTTTATTAGCAGAAAATAAATTCAAGCTTTTTTGATAAATATTATAAACTCCTTGAAAACGGTCACCCATTCCAATTGGCCAAGTTAAAGGACGAACTTTTAGGTCAAGTGTTTGCTCAAGTTCATCTAAGAGTTCAAAGGGATCCTTACCGTCTCGGTCCATTTTATTGACAAAAATGATAACAGGAGTTTTACGCATGCGACAGACTTCCATCAATTTTTTCGTTTGCTCCTCTACTCCATTTGCGCAGTCAATTACTAAAATAACACTATCAACAGCTGTTAAAGTTCTAAAAGTATCTTCGGCAAAATCCTTGTGTCCTGGAGTGTCTAAGATATTAATCTGCTTATTCTCGTATTCAAATGCCATAACAGAGGTTGCAACGGATATTCCTCTTTGCTTCTCAATTTCCATAAAATCCGAAGTAGCAGTTTTTTTTATCTTATTATTCTTGACGGCACCTGCTGTTTGAATTGCGCCACCAAACAACAACAATTTTTCCGTTAATGTTGTCTTACCAGCATCCGGATGGGAAATTATCCCAAAAGTTCGTCTTTTTTCAAGTGCTTCTTGATTGGTCATAGCAATTTGTATTCAATAAAAAAGACCGCCGTAGCAGTCTTTAACAAATTTATATATGTAAAATTAAAAAATCTCAGAAGGGGAAAAATGAAATTCACTTTCAATTGCAGCATTTTCATCAGAATCTGAACCATGAACGGCATTTCTTCCTTTACTTTCAGCATAGTACTTACGGATAGTCCCTTCAGCTGCTTCCGCAGGATCAGTTGCTCCAATTAAATTTCTAAAATCTGTAACAGCATTTTCTTTTTCTAATATTGCTGCAATTATTGGTCCTGATGTCATGTATTCGACTAATTCACCATAAAAAGGTCGCTCTGAATGAACAGCATAAAATTCTTGTGCTTGCGCAACTGATAATGTTGTATATTTCATTGCTTTAATTTTAAATCCTGCATTGATAATCATATCAATAATTTTACCCATATGCCCATTTTCAATTGCATCAGGTTTTAACATTGTAAAAGTTCGATTTGTTGTCATAGTATCTATTTTTGGGTGCAAAGTTAGTCATTTTATACTGTAATTATAAGTTAAGAAAAAAATCTATTCTGAATTCTTGCTATTAATACTTAATTTTACAGTATGAAAATAGCCATAATTGGTGCTGGTGCCGCAGGTTATTTTGCAGCATTAACTGCTAAAAATTCTTTTCCTGAATGTGAGGTTCAAGTTTTTGAGAAAACAGGAAAAGTACTTTCTAAAGTAAAAATATCTGGTGGAGGACGTTGCAATGTTACGCATGCTTCTTATGAGAATAAAACTTTAGCAAAGCATTATCCAAGAGGAGAAAACTATTTAAAAAAAGCATTCGAAGTATTTAATGCTAAAAGCACAATTGAATGGTTTAGTAAAAGAGGTGTGGAAATGAAAACATATCCTGACGGCTGCATTTTTCCTTTATCAAATGATTCTCAAACTATAATCGATTGTTTTGAAAATGAAGCAAGGAAATTTAGGATTCATATTCATCTAAACGCTGCAATTATTGGAATTTCAAAAATCGAAAATAGTTTTGAAATAGTAACACGAGAAAACAGTTTTCTTTTTGACAAAGTTATTGTTACAACTGGAGGTCAGCCAAAACGTTCAGGATTAGAATGGTTAGAAAAAATTGGACATAGCATTGTTGATCCTGTTCCATCTTTGTTTACTTTCAACATGCCTGAAAATCCTATTCGAGAATTAATGGGAAATGTTGTAGAAAAAACAAGTGTTAAAATTGAGGGGACAAAATTAATTGGAAAAGGCCCTTTACTTATTACACATTGGGGAATGAGTGGTCCTGCAATCTTACAATTATCTGCTTGGGGAGCAAGGATTCTAGCTACGAAGGAATACAGATTTGCAATTCTTGTAAATTGGCTTGATGATAAAAAGGAAGATGAATTGAGAAAAGAACTTGATGATATTATTTTAAATCATGGATTAAAAATGGTAGGTAATTTAAACCCTTTCCCAATAACCAATAGATTATGGCATTTTTTATTGCAGAAATCTGATATTCTAACTGAGATTCGTTGGAAAGACCTTGGAAAACGGAATTTGAATAAGTTACTGAACACTTTTTTAAACGACCGTTATGAAGTAAGTGGCAAAACTACTTTCAAGGAAGAATTTGTTACAGCTGGAGGAATTCTATTAAGTGAAGTAGAATTTAAAACAATGGAAAGTAAAATCGTGCCCGGATTATTTTTTGCTGGGGAAATTTTAGATATTGATGGGATAACAGGTGGATTTAATTTTCAATCTGCATGGACCACAGGATTTATCGCAGGAAAAAATGTATGTTCAGCTACTTGATTATAATTTTCAAAATATTATAAATCAATATTTTAACAGTTATTTTAACAGTTATTTAAACCGTACATCAAGCTAATTAATCTTGCTATTTTAAAGAAATATTAAATAAGATAAGAGGTGTATCAAATAAAGGGAGTATTTTTGCAAATCGCTAATTGTTCAAATGATAGATTTAGATCTTTACCAAGCAAAAAAACTTTATCCTTTTCAAGAGAATACCGTAAACAATGTTCTAAATGAATTGCGTAAAAATGGGAATGAGTTCAATCTACTCTATCAACTTCCAACAGGCGGAGGAAAAACAGTAATATTTTCTGCAATTGCAAAAAAATACATCGAAGAATGGGGAAAGAAAGTCCTTATTCTAACGCACAGAATTGAATTATCTGTACAAACTTCAAAGCAGCTAAATGCCATAGGCGTAGAAAACAAAGTTATAAACTCAGAGGTGAAAAACCTAGACGATCAAGAGGATTATAGTTGTTTTATTGCAATGGTAGAAACATTGAATAACCGACTCAATGAAGATGAAAACTTCATAAAAAATATCGGTTTAGTAATTGTTGATGAAGCTCACTACAATAGTTTCCGAAAAATATTTCAGTTTTATAGTTCGTGCAATATTCTTGGAGTCACTGCGACTCCTTTAAGCAGTAATAAAGCACTTCCGTTAAAAGACAACTACAATAAGCTTTTAGTAGGTGAATCTATCTCAAATCTCATTGAAGGAGCGTATTTATCAAATGCTGAAACCTATTCATATGACATTAATCTTCATGGTTTAAAAATAGGTTCAAACGGTGACTTCACAATTGGAAGTTCCGATATTTTGTATAGTAACTATTTTATGCAAGAAAAATTAATTTTCGCCTATGAAGAAGTTTGTGCTGGAGATAAAACATTAATTTTTAATGCTGGAATTGAAACCTCACGTCGTGTTGAAGAATCGTTTAAAAAATTAAAATTTAATATTCGACATCTAGATTCTACCTTTAGTGATAAAGACAGAAAAGATGTTCTTTCATGGTTCAAAGAAACACCAAATGCCATCCTTACTTCCGTTGGAATTTTAACAACTGGATTTGATGAACCAACTGTTAGATCAATTATTATTAATCGCGCAACACGATCCTTAACTTTATATCATCAAATGATTGGTCGAGGTTCACGAAAACTTCCAGACAAAAGTGATTTCAAGATAATTGACCTTGGAAACAATGTTCGCCGTTTTGGATATTGGCAAGATTACATCAATTGGCAAGACGCATTTAAGTTCCCTGATCGTTTTCTAGAATCTCGAATTTCAGAATTGGAAGATATGGAATTTGAAATCGAATTTGAATTCCCTAAGGGATTTGAAAAGATAATAGATCCCTCTTTATTAGATACTTTTAGTATCAAAGAATCCTATTTTGACTGCATGGAAAAAGGAGAAAAAGGTAAAATGGCTATTGAATATTCCTTAATTAATCATTTTAATGCAATACAAAAAAGCTCAAAAAATTTGGATCATGCTATGGGCTTACATAATATTCTTCAAGATCACATTGAACATCGCTTAAAACATTATACAAAGTGTATAACAAAGAGCACCGAAAATTACTTCAAGTATTTACTTGAAACATACAATCGTCAGCTAGCACAAAAAATACGTTTAAATATTGATGAATAAGAGTTATTGCTTAACTTTAAGTTCAAATTAAAAAATGCGTAAATTATTTTTTCTTTCCTTACTTATTCTTTCCTTTGGATCTTTCAGTCAAAAAAACAAACTGAAGGCATACCTCGACACCAAGCAATTTTATGCTAGTGAGTTAGGGAATTACCTAGAAATTTACTTGCAATTTGTTGGTAGTTCAGTAAAATTTGAAGCTGTAGAAAATGGAATTCAAGCAAAAATAGCTTTGAATATTTCTATTCAAGAAAAAGAAAATAGTATTCGTAAAGATTCATATGTTTTAACTTCTCCTCTTGCTATTGACAGTGTTCAAGACGATTTCTATGAAGTTAAGCGATTTGCTTTACCGCCGGGATCTTATAAACTTAAGATCGAAATAATCGATGTTCTCAATGATTCAAGAATTTCGGCTGAAAAAGAAATTACAATTGTAGATTTTGCATTTAAACCAACTATTTCAGAAATAGAAATTGCTGAGTATGCCTTTAAATCTGATGTTGCATCAAGTTTCCAGAAAGCAGGGATTCATATTGTTCCTCTTATTTCAAATTTTTTTTCGACCGAAATAACTAGAATCCCGCTTTATTTCGAAGTTTATAACAGTCAATTCACCAACGATTCACTTGTTGGAATACTCTGCAAAATAATTGATACAGAAAATGAAAAAGAATTGGAAGATCTAACTTTACTCTGGCGAGTTGCTAGTGAACCAATTATACCCGTTTTTAAAATGATCGATATTGAGAAAGTTCCTACTGGATCATTTCGGATAGAGCTCGGTTTAATTAATCGCAAAATGGAATTACTTACAACAAGCACCTACTCTTTCGAGCGATCCAATGAAATTCAAGAGGAATTTAATCCCGATAAAATGGTTTTAGACCCATCATTTCAAGCTTCAATTACAGAAGACAGTGTTTTCTTTTTTCTCGCATCTTTAATTCCAATTGCTCGTCCAGCTGAAATAAAAAACATTATTTCAACTTTAAAATCTAAAAATATTGAAAAATCAAGAAAGCATATTCAAGCTTTTTGGCGAGAATCTGCACCAACAAATAGTTATGAAGCTTGGATTAAATATAAAATTCAAGTTGTTTTTGTTGAAGTGCTTTATGGAAATAATTTTCAAGATGGATTTGAAACTGATCGTGGCAGGGTTTACTTAAAATATGGAGCACCTAGCATCCACGTTGTCAAAGAAAATTCGCCGTCTGAATATCCTTACGAAATATGGACTTACAATAAGATTGGGAAATATAGTAACAAACGATTTATTTTTTACAATCCCGATTTAACAAATGGCGCTTATCGTTTATTGCATAGCGATGTTTTAGGAGAACTTAAAAATGCAGCATGGTCGCAAATTTTATCTCAACGAAATACAAATAATGGCGATATTGACGACCCTAATAAATTCAACCAGAAATCGTGGGGTGCTAATAGTGGTGATTTGTTCAGACAATATTAAAAAAAATGAAGCAAGTTGCTATTGTCATTCTTAATTACAATGGAAAAGCACATATAGAGTGTTTTTTACCAAGTGTTGTAAAACATCAGCAAGACCAAACTATTATTATTGCAGATAATGCAAGTACAGATGATTCTCTTGAGTTCTTAAAAATAAATTATCCAAGTATTCGAGTTATTAAAAACAATGAAAATTTTGGATTTGCAAGAGGCTACAATGAGGCATTAAATAAACTAAAAGGAGAGTTTGAGTATTTTTTATTGCTCAATAATGATGTTGAAGTCACAGAGAATTGGATAAACCCTCTTCTCCATTCCTTGCAAAATGAAAATGTTGCTGCCTGTCAACCAAAAATTTTAGCTTACAACAATAATAATTATTTCGAACACGCTGGTGCAGCAGGAGGTTTTATTGATAAGCATTACTTTCCTTTTTGTCGTGGGAGAATTTTTGACTCCCTTGAAGAAGATGACAGTCAATATGATTCAGAAGAAAAAGTATCGTGGACATCAGGGGCTTCAATGCTAATTAAAGCATCTATTTTTTTTGAAGTTGGAGGATTTGATGAAGACTTTTTTGCACACATGGAAGAAATTGATCTATGTCTTAGAATTCAAAAAAAAGGATATGAATTGAGGTGTAATCCAAAAAGTAGCGTTTATCACTTAGGTGGTGGGACAATGCCCTATAATTCTCCAAAAAAAGTGTATTTAAATTTTCGAAATAATTTGTTCCTTATCGTAAAAAATCATCCTGGATTTCTATTTCCTAAGTTATTAACAAGAATGGCAATTGATTTTTTAGCAGCACTTAAATTTTTATCTGAAGGAAAAGTAAAATTAATCTGGTGTATTTTGCGTGCTCATCTTTCAGTATATAAAAATTTACCTTTGTTATTGAATAAAAGAAAAATATTGAAAGCAAATCAGTTTCCAATTTTGCAATACAAAGGAAGTATTATTTGGGCTTTTTTCGTGCAAAAAAACAAGAGGTATTCTTCCTTAAACAAACGTTTATTTTAAGTCATTATGAAATCAATTCTTAGTGTATTTATATTTTTTGCTTCATTCACTTTTTTTGGACAAACTCCAATTAAAGATATTCAAAATATTAGCGATAAAATTCAGGTAAAAGTGAATAAGCTAATTTCTGATTACTCCCCTACTCTTTTTGTTAATCCTTTTATTGGGACTGGTGGTCATGGTCATACTTATCCGGGTGCAAGCGCTCCTTTTGGAATGATGCAATTAAGTCCAGATACTAGATACGATGGTTGGGATGGCTGCTCAGGCTACCATTATTCCGATTCCATTATTTATGGATTTTCACACACTCATTTAAGTGGCACTGGAGTTCCTGATTATTGCGATTTATTAATTGTCCCTCAGTCTAATCTACCAAAAACTTCGCCAGGATATCTAAATAAAGATGGTTACGGATCTACATTTAAACACGAAAGTGAAAAAGCCAGCCCTGGATTTTATGAAGTTCATTTAGTTCAATCAAATATTCAAGTTCGACTAAGCGTAAGTCAACGTGCAGGAATTCATGAATATACTTTTAATAATAAAGATGAAAAACGCTATATTCTCATTGATTTAGATCATAGAGACCGAGTTTTAGATTACTCAATCGAAACAATTGGAAACAATGCCGTTCAAGGCGCGCGAATCTCTCAAGCTTGGGCGAATAAACAGCACTTTTATTTTTATTTAGAAACATCCCTTCCTTTCATAAAATCTACAAAAATTAATGAGAAAGGTCAACACAAATTACTTTTAGAATTTCCGGATAATATTGATAAAATTTCTCTCCGTGTTGGAATGTCTGCTGCCGACCTTTTAGGAGCAAAAGAAAATCTTTTAAACGAAATTCCTGAATGGAATTTTGAAAAAGTTCGAGCAAGTACTTTAAAACAATGGAATGACGAATTAAGTAAAATTAAAATTTCATTAGAAGACAAAGAAAAAGCAACAATTTTTTATACTTCGCTTTATCACAGCTATTTAGCGCCAAATATTTTTAGTGATATAAATGGAAAATACCGCGGAAGAGATAATAAAATTCATGCTATTTCAAATGATCAAAAACAATATACCGTATTTTCTTTATGGGATACTTATAGGGCGACACACCCACTCTTTACATTAATGCAGCAAAAAAGAACAAATGAATTCATTACAACATTCTTACGACAATTTGATGAGGGAAAAGATCTTCCAGTATGGGAATTAGCAGGAAATGAAACAGAATGTATGATTGGTTACCATAGCGTATCTGTTATCGCGGATGCGTATTTAAAAGGAATTAATCAATTTGACACTACAAAAGCATTAAGCGCGATGATTACCACAGCTAAGTTGAATGAATATGCTAAAATTCCTTATGCAAAAAATGGTTTTATAGATTCAGATCAAGAACCTGAATCTGTTTCCAAAACCTTAGAATATGCTTATGACGATTGGTGTATATCAGAAATGGCAAAGAAAATGGGTGATAAAAAAAGTGAAAAAGAATTTGAACTTCGGTCCTTTAACTTTTTAAATATTTATGATCCTCAAACAAAATTTATGCGTGCAAAACGCGCAGCACAATGGTTTACTCCATTTGAGCCAAGTGAAGTGAATTTTAATTATACTGAAGCTAACGCATTTCAATATTCAATGGCTGCTCCTCAAGCAATCAAAACACTAGCAGAAATTCAAGGTGGTGCAGATTCATTAGAATCCTGGCTAGACAGATTATTTACATCTCAGAGCAAACTTTCTGGTAGAGAACAATCTGATATAACAGGATTAATTGGTCAATATGCTCATGGAAATGAACCTTCTCATCACATGGCTTATTTATATAATTATACGAATTCCCCTCACAAAACACAGTTTTACGTTGATAAAATAACGAAAGAATTGTATTCTAATTCACCAGATGGACTTTCTGGAAATGAAGATTGTGGACAAATGAGTGCTTGGTATATTTTTTCAGCACTTGGTTTTTATCCGTTTGCGCCGGGTTCGCCCAATTATGCCCTCACGACGCCTTTGGTCAAGGAGGCGACACTACAATTGGACGGGCA
>Ga0208223_1000296_pt1 | contig 12795 bp, 14 predicted proteins | sample LakMenE07Oct09ns_FD_150678 | JGI IMG/M metagenome (GOLD analysis project Ga0208223, IMG submission 150678) | Freshwater microbial communities from Lake Mendota, WI - 07OCT2009 deep hole epilimnion ns (SPAdes) | ecosystem: Environmental > Aquatic > Freshwater > Lake > Epilimnion/Euphotic zone ...
TCGCTGGAATGCCATCTTGGGCTAATTCCCAAACTGTTAAGCGAGCGCCTTGCAACCAAGGACGGGTTTCATCGGCGTAGACATTTTCCAGTTTGCCGCGTTTGTGCAAGCTGCGAATCACGCCTAAAGCGGTGCCATAACCACCGGTAGCTAAGGCGCCGGCGTTGCAATGGGTTAACACGGCTTTAGCATCGCCAATCACATCAGCACCACGTTCGCCCATGGCATGGTTGGCAGCGGTGTCGTCGGCGTGGATTTGAATCGCTAATTGTTCTAATACAGTCAGCGGCTCAGTTGGGTTACTGGCTAAAGCAGCGCGCATTTTATCCAGCGCCCAGAACAAATTCACAGCGGTGGGGCGAGAAGCAGCCAGTTGTTCGATGTCTTGATTGACTGCGGTTTGCCAATCGCTATTGGGATAATGTTGTTGAACTGACAGCACGACGCCATAAGCGGCGGCAATGCCAATTGCGGGTGCGCCGCGCACGCGCATTGAGGCGATAGCTTCGGTGACGCCAGCGGCATCTTGGTATTCGTCGTAACGAATTTGCTCGGGCAACAGGCGTTGATCCAGTACTTTGAGGCTGTGGCCACTCCATTGCAGCGCTTGCACGGATAATTGCTTAGGGTTGCTCATAGGTTAAAACACCTCGATTAGGGATGATTGATGGGTGAAAAGGTATAATTGTGATTTTTTGGTTGGGGAAAACCATGCAGGTCGATCTAATTATTCAAGCACGCTGGATTATACCTGTTGAGCCAGCATCCGTAATCCACGAAAACTACAGTCTGGTGATTGATGAAGGCAAAATCGTCGATTTGCTGGATAGCCAACAAGCGTTGTTGAAATATCAGCCACGTCGTTTAGAAAAGCTTGAAAATCACGCTTTAATTCCCGGTTTGATTAATTGCCATACTCATGCGGCGATGTCTTTGTTGTCGGGGATTGCTGATGATTTACCGTTGATGGATTGGTTGCAAAATCATATTTGGCCAGCGGAACAGAAATGGGTTAGCGAGGCTTTTGTTCGCGATGGTACTGATTTGGCGATTGCGCAAATGTTACGCGGCGGCACGACTTGTTTTAATGATATGTATTTCTTCCCCGAAGTGGTTGCTCAACAAGCGGTTCAACACGGTATTCGCGCCAATATTGGTTTGATTGTGTTCGATTTTCCAACCGCTTGGGCTGAAAATGCGGATGCTTATTTAACTAAAGGCTTGGCTTTGCATGAACAACTGCGTCATCAAGCTTTAATTAGTATGTCATTTGCGCCTCATGCGCCTTATACAGTTTCCGATGAGCCGTTGCAGAAACTGCGCACTTTTGCCGATGAAATGGATTTAACCGTGCATATGCATGTCCATGAAACCGCTTTTGAAGTGGCGGAACAGCAGCAGAAAACCCAACAAACCCCGTTGCAACGCTTGAATGATTTAGGTTTGCTAACGCCGTCATTTATGGCAGTGCATATGACTCAGTTAGACCCTGAACAAATCGCCTTTTTTGCTGAAACGGGTGCGCATATTGTTCATTGCCCTGAATCGAATCTGAAATTGGCGAGTGGTTTTTGCCCGTTGGCGCAATGTTTAGAAGCGGGGATTAACGTGGCTTTGGGCACCGATGGTTCGGCCAGTAATAATGATTTAGATATGCTCGGTGAAATGCGAACTGCGGCTTTGTTGGCGAAAGGTGTGGCGGGCAATGCGGCGGCGGTTTCGGCGATGCAGGCTTTGCAAATGGCGACTTTGAACGGTGCGAAAGCCTTGGGTTTGGATGCGGAAATTGGTTCATTGAGCATCGGCAAAGCGGCGGATGTGGTGGCGATTGATTTAAGCGAGATTGAAACCCAGCCGATTTTTAATCCGGTGGCGCAGATTGTTTATGCTGCCAGCCGTCAGCAAGTGACTGATGTTTGGGTGGCGGGTAAGCAATTGCTGAAAAAACGCCAGTTAACCAGTTTGGATTTAGCTGATTTAAAACAACGCACGGCAGTTTGGCAGCAAAAGCTGGCTGGCTAAAGTCGTGTATGACGAATAACCTAGTAATATAGTAAACTATAGATCATTTTTAAGGCTTGGCACTATGACAGTAAGCGACAACGTACATTTGCACGAAATCCACAAATTTGGCTCGCAAGCCGAACGCTGGTGGGACCCGAACGGCGAGTTTAAAACCTTGCATCAAGTTAATCCGTTACGCTTGGATTTTATCCAACGCTATGCGGATTTACAGGGCAAACGCTTAGTGGATGTCGGTTGCGGTGGCGGGATTTTAACGGAAGGTTTGGCTAAGGCGGGTGCTGATGCTTTGGGTGTCGATTTAAGCGAAGACTTGATTGATATTGCTGATTTACATGGCTTAGAAACCGGTGTTACAGCCCATTATCAAAAAATCAGCGCGGAAGCTTTGGCGGCAGAACAACCAGCCAGTTTTGATCATGTGACTTGCATGGAAATGTTGGAGCATGTGCCTGATCCCGCTTCGATTATTCAAGCTTGCGCTACCTTAGTTAAGCCCGGCGGCATGGTGTTTTTCTCAACTTTAAACCGAGTGCCGAAAGCTTATTTATTAGCGATTGTTGCCGCTGAGCATGTGTTGAAAATGGTGCCAAAAGGTACCCATGAATACAAAACCTTTATCCAACCTGCGGAATTAAGCCAAATGGCGCGTAATGTCGGTTTGGAATTACAAGGCATGATTGGCATTGAATACAGCCCGTTCACTAAAGAGTTTCGTTTGGGTAAAGACATTGATGTTAATTACATCGCTGCGTTTCAGCGTCCTGAGTAAACCATGACTGAGTTTGTGCTGGATTGCGTGTTGTTTGATTTGGACGGGACTTTAGTCGATACCGCGCCGGATTTAATTGCTTGTTTGAATAAAACTTTGTTAGTGCATGGCTTTGCGGCTGTCTCGGAAGCAGCGGTTAAACCGTTTATTTCTTTCGGCGCTTTGGCGATGATTTCTAACAGCATTGATAGCGATGATGAGCAATTGAAGGCGCGAATGCTGGATTTCATGCTCGATACTTATCAAAACAATATCGCCGAATTCAGTGTTTTTTTTGCTGGCATTGAACAGGTGTTGAGCGGGATTGAAAGCTTGGGCTTGAAATGGGGCGTGGTAACTAATAAGCGTGAGCGGTTTACCTTGCCGTTAATGGCTGCGCTGGGCTTGGATCAACGCGCGGCTTGTATTATTAGTGGTGATACCACTGCGTTTAGCAAACCACATCCCGAACCGATGTTCGAGGCTTGTCGGCAAGCGGCAGTCGAGCCGGAAAATTGTGTTTATATCGGCGATGCGAAACATGATATTAGCGCCGGTAATCAAGCCAATATGAAAACTTTGGCAGCTTTGTACGGTTATCTGAAACAAGGTGACCAGCCAGAAACCTGGGGCGCTGATGGTTTAATTCGTCAGCCACAGCATTTATTGCAATGGATAGAATCTTCCCTATGTCATTAAAAAATCAAGTCATTCTAGTCACCGGAGCGGGTGGTGGATTGGGCGGTACCGCGGCAGTGGCTTTGGCTAAACTGGGCGCACACATTATTTTGCTGGATAAAAGCATTCCCAAATTGGAAAAAACTTACGATGCGATTGTCGCGGCTGGCGGTTGCGAGCCGATGTTGTATCCGTTTGATTTGGCGGGTGCTAACGAGCTGCAATATCAAGAATTAGCCGATGCGATTGAACAGCACTACGGCAGTTTGCAGGGCTTGTTGCATTCAGCGGTTGAATTTGCCGCGTTTACCCCGCTGGCGGTGCATAAAACCCAAGATTGGGGGCATACCTTAAACGTCAATCTTAATGCGCCATTTTTGCTGACGCGGGTGTTATTGCCAGTGCTGCAAAAAAGTGACCAAGCTTCGATTGTGTTTACTTCTGATTCCAGTGCCCGTCATGGTATGGCTTATAGCGGTGCTTATGGGGTATCAAAAATTGCTTTAGAAGGTTTGGCCAAGATTTTGGCCGAAGAGCTAGAATCTGGGCAAAAAATCCGAGTCAATACGTTGGTGCCGGGTGTAGTCGATTCACCGTTGCGGAAAAAAGCTTATCCAGCGGAAGACAAAACTTTGATACCGACTATGGACAGTTTGGATGGTGTTTATGGCTATTTATTCGGTGAAGCCAGTGTCGGTGTAACCGGTCAAATCATTGATGCAACTCATTTGAAAATTTAAAGCGCTATGGCAGAGAGAGAAGTTATTCAACTAACCCGTGACGTTAACATTGTCACTATTCCAGACGGTCATCATGGTGTCCTAAATATGGGTCAAGAGGTGACGATTCATCAGGCTTTAGGCAATAACTACACGGTGGTGACTGATTATGGTCATATGGTGCGGATTGCTGGGATTGATGCGGATGCTTTGGGTAAAGAAGTTAAGCAAGTGCAGACCTTGGTTGATGAAACCGATAGTCAGGCGGTAGAAAAGAATTGCTGGGAAGTGATGAAAACCGTCTACGACCCTGAAATTCCGGTCAATATCGTTGAATTAGGCTTAGTGTATCTGTGCAGCGCCACGCCTAATCCTGAAGGCGGTAACGATGTGCATATTCAAATGACCTTGACTGCGCCGGGCTGCGGCATGGGGCCGGTGATTCAAAGTGATGTTGAGAAATGTGTACGGGTTTTGCCAGGTGTGGCTTCAGTGAATGTTGAAGTGGTGTTAGATCCACCTTGGTCGCGAGAAATGATGTCGGAAGTGGCGCAGGTGCAATTGGGTTTGTTCTAATTGCCTTAAACGTTCATCGCAACCTCGGTGCAATCACATGAAAGACCAAATTTTCATTTTTGATCAAATCCATATCGAGGTTGCCCGCAATGCCTCGGATGATTTCAATCTGTTTCACGATAAACACAAGTGGCTACAGATTACGCACAATCCGTTTAAAGGCCCGATTGTGTTGGGCTTTCAGCTCAATACCTTAATCGAATATCAAATGCGCTTGTATCGCGAAGCGCAGCATGAAGATCAAATCATTGCCGAAAATCAGCTGCGCTATAGCAATTATCAAATTACCTTTGTGAATGCGCTAAGGCCTAAGCAAGAGCTGACACTGGATATTCGTAAAACCTTAATCAACACTATTCCTGAGCTAACGCTAACCAATCGGGTAGCGATGAAGGCCAATGGCAAAACTATTTTGCTGGGCTATAAAAAAGAAACTCAAGTACCGTTATTTTTAGCGGACGAGGATTTAAGTCAGTTGCCGGAATTGGGCAAGCTGCCTGATAAAACGATGGTGCCAGGAACTGATTTTTTCTTGAAACGTAAATGGATGTTGAATGGTAATGTCAAAAATTTTCTATCCGGTTCATTAGCCGAGCAATCGGATTATTTTGATGAATTGGTTAATTTCGCCAAATACCCAGAAATTTTTCCTTGTAGCTTAACTTCTGGGGCTTTGCTCGAAAAAGCACAGCTGGAAAATCATGATTTCAAGCGCAATCCGATGGTTTACACCTCGCATGAGATTTCAGTTGATCGTTGGAGCTTAGGGCAGATAAAAAACGCTGATAAATTGCATATTTTGGTTAGGCAATTACCCGAATCCGCAGACAATACCCTAAATAACACCAGCATTATGTTGCGTACTTATGAATGCTTTGGGGTGTTGGAAAATCAGGCGATTTTGTTTCGTATCAAGCTGAATTTAGTGCCTTTACAAGAGATTATTAAAAATCTCAGTGCTAAGACTTCGGTAAGCTAATTGTGTGCGAGGTTGTGAAAATTTTAGAACATCAAGTATAATCAACCTTGTCGGAAGGCAGTTCGCCTATGACGAGATTCCAATTAATCAAAACAACACTAAAGATAAGGCGGCAGTTTTTATAAAACGGTCGCATTGTTCGAGGAAAAAAATATGAGTAATATCGAAGAACGAGTTAAAAAGATTGTCGGTGAACAATTAGGCGTAAAAGAAGAAATCGCAAACGATGCGTCTTTTGTTGACGATCTTGGTGCGGATTCTTTAGACACAGTTGAACTCGTCATGGCTCTGGAAGAAGAATTTGAATGCGAAATTCCAGACGAAGAAGCTGAAAAAATCACCACAGTTCAATTAGCAATTGATTACATCAACGCTAATTTGCAATAAGTTGTTCCAAGCGGCTAGTGGATATTCCGCTAGCCTGCTACTCCTCTTATCCCCCCTGTTTGTCTCTAAATTTAACGGTCGTTTACTGTGAGCACACGTCGAGTTGTTATAACGGGCTTAGGCGCCGTTACTCCTTTAGCCAATAATGTTGCCGATACCTGGAATGGAATTATCAACGGTAAAAGCGGAATTGGCCCTATCGATTCATTCGATATTTCTAGTTTTGCAACCACCTTTGGCGGTGTGATTAGAAACTTTAATATCGGCGAATATATTTCTGAAAAAGATGCCAAGCGTATGGACGGTTTCGTTCATTACGGGATAGCCGCCGGCTGTCAGGCTATCGAAGATTCAGGCTTAATTGTCACCGAAGAAAACGCTGAACGGATTGGCGTTGCAATTGGTGCGGGTATTGGCGGTATCACAGGTATTGAAGAATGCTACGCCACTTTTGTTGCTGGCGGTGCGCGAAAAATTTCGCCATTCTTTGTTCCTGGCAACATTATCAATATGATTTCTGGCAATCTTTCCATCAAGTATGGAATGAAAGGCCCAAACTTCGCCATCGTTACCGCTTGTTCAACTGGCACACATAACATCGGCGATGCAGCGAGATTAATTAAATACGGCGATGCTGATGTGATGGTTGCTGGTGGCGCTGAGCGTTGCACGACTTCACCAACAGCGATGGGCGGTTTTGCTTCTGCAAAAGCTTTGTCACGTCGTAACGATGATCCACAAGCGGCCAGTCGTCCTTGGGATCGTGATCGTGATGGTTTCGTATTAAGTGACGGTGCTGGTGTGGTGGTTCTGGAAGAATTGGAACACGCTAAAGCCCGTGGCGCAAAAATCTACGCAGAATTAGTCGGTTATGGCATGAGCGGCGATGCTTATCACATTACTTCGCCTTCTGTTGGTGGTGAAGGCGCGGCACGTTGTATGCGTAATGCTTTACGCGATGCGAAATTAAACCCTAGCGATGTTGATTACATCAATGCACATGGCACCTCAACACCAGCCGGTGACTTAGGTGAAACCATGGCAATGAAAGCCGCGTTAGGTGATCACGCTTACAAAGTGGCAGTTAGCTCAACTAAATCAATGATTGGTCATTTATTAGGTGCTGCGGGCGGTATCGAAGCTGTCTTGTCGGCATTGAGCGTTAAACACCAAATTGCGCCACCAACCATTAACTTGGAAAATCCTGATCCAGAATGTGATTTGGATTACGTACCAAATACCGCTAGAGAAATGAATATTGATGTCGCGATATCCAACTCGTTTGGTTTTGGCGGTACTAACGGTACTCTGGTATTCAAACGTTATCAATAAACGTCACTAATCAACCCAGTGTTTGCCGATGTTTTTGTTAAATGGCGAAAGCAGGCACTTGGTTGATGTCAGCGACCGAGGTTTCCAATATGGCGATGGCCTGTTTGAAACCTTGGAAGTCCTGCAAGGCAAAGCTTTATTCCTCGATAGACATCTTCAACGCCTGACCGAAGGCTGTCAGCGTTTATTATTGCCGCCACCCGATTGGCAATTACTCCAGCAAGAAGCGCAGCAATTAACCGCTAATACCGAACACGGTGTATTAAAAATCATCATGACTCGCGGTTCTGGTGGTCGTGGTTATCGTCAGCCAGAGCCTATTGTCCCAACTCGCTTACTCAGCTTGCATCCTTATCCCCAATATCCGACAAGCTTACAAAGCCACGGTATTGTCACGCGGTTTTGCGATCAGCTGTTATCGATTAATCCTAGCTTAGCGGGGATTAAACATCTCAATCGCCTTGAACAAGTCCTTGCTCGCGCCGAATGGCGAGATGATGCGATTCAAGAAGGCTTAATGCTGGATGGTAACGGCCATGTGATTGAAGGCACGATGAGCAATCTGTTTATAGTCAAAAACGCCGTGCTCTATACTCCCGCATTAACTCAATCAGGGATTGCTGGCATTGTTCGGCAATTAGTTCTGGAGTTTGCAAAACAATTAGCGCTGCCGATTTCGATTCAAAATCTTAGTAAAGATCAGCTATTACAAGCCGATGAAGTCTTCGTCACTAATTCAGTGATTGGCATTTGGCCAGTTAAGCAAATTGCCCAACATAGTTTTCAAGTCGGCGAGTGGACTCAGCGCCTGCAAGTTATGCTGAATCAAGCTAGGCTAATGGAGTTAGAAAACCATGACTAGAAGCATCATTGCCTTTACATTGCTAATGGTGATCGGTCTGCTATCGATTTGGGGCGGGATGAACTATCAATTACTGGTTAAAAAACCGGTAGTTCACCAAGAAACCGTGTTCGAGGTTAAAAAAGGCCAAGGCTTGGATACGGTAATTGCCAATCTGCAAGCCCAACAAATCTCTATCAATCGCTTCTGGTTCAAATTATTTGCTTACAAACGCAAAATTGACCGCCATTTAAAAGCCGGTGAATACGTGTTTGCCAAAGGTGCCAGTAGTACCGATATTCTTAATCTGTTTGCCAAAGGCAAAACTCGCCAATACAGCATCACTTTTCCAGAAGGCTGGTCGTTCAAGCAGATTTTCAATGCGATAAAAGACAATCCCAATCTGCAACATACGTTGACTGATGTCGAGCTGAAAGATGTGATGGCCCATGTTGGCTCAGATAAAACCCATCCCGAAGGTTTGTTTTTTCCAGATACCTACAATTTTGAAAAAAACACTAGCGATTTGGAATTATTAAAAATCGCTCACGATAAAATGCAGCGGGTTTTAGCCGAAGAATGGCAAAACCGCGATCAACAAATCCCGCTGCAAAGTCCTTATCAAGCCCTGATTTTGGCTTCGATTGTCGAAAAAGAAACCGCCGCCGTTGAAGAGCGCAAGCAAATTGCTGGCGTGTTTACTCGGCGATTAATCAAAGGTATGTTGCTACAGACTGACCCAACCGTCATCTATGGCATGGGCGATGATTATCACGGCGACATTAAACACAAAGATTTGCGCGAACCAACACCATACAATACCTATGTCATAGAAGGCTTACCACCAACACCGATTGCCATGCCAGGAAAACACGCGATTAACGCCGCGCTTCATCCCGAAGAGGGCGATGCGCTATTTTTTGTCTCCCGTGGCAATGGCCATCATGCCTTTTCTGCGACCTTGGCAGAACACCAAAAATACGTCGATAAATATCAAAAATGAAATCAGGACTATTTATAACTTTGGAAGGTGGCGAAGGGGTTGGTAAATCCACCAATTTGCAATTCATTCAGCAATGGCTGGTTCAGCATCAAATTCCAGTCACTGTTACTCGTGAGCCGGGTGGCACAGCGGTGGCGGAAAAAATCCGCGCGGTATTATTAGAACGCCAAGACGAAGCGATTTCAGAACAAGCCGAATTATTGATGATGTTCGCCGCTCGCGCCCAGCATCTACAAAACTTGATTAAACCGGCTTTGCAACAAGGCCAATGGGTGTTGTGCGACCGATTTACCGATGCTACTTACGCCTACCAAGGTGGCGGTCGCAACATGGACATGCAAACCATTGCTTGGCTGGAGCAAATGGTACAAGGCGATTTAAGACCCGATTTAACCTTGTTACTCGATGCACCGATTGAATTGGGAATGCAAAGAGCGCAAAAACGTGGCGCTTTGGATCGCTTTGAAGCGGAACAAATCGACTTTTTTAAACGCGTCCAGCAAACCTATTTGCAACGCGCTGCCGAACATCCAAACCGTTATCAAATCATTGATGCCAGCTTGCCTTTGGAGCAAGTCCAAGCTCAAATCAGCGCGGTTTTAGAGCGATTAATTGCCCAATGAGCGCACTTTATCCTTGGCAACAAAGCCTTTGGCATCAGCTACAAGGCTATATCCAGCAACAACGGATTCCACAAGGCTTGTTATTAACTGGCTACGCAGGGCAGGGTAAACGTCAGCTTGCTGAGCACTATGCGGCGGCTTTGATTTGTGAAAAGCCAGATGCCAATAGCTTTGCCTGTGGCCATTGTTCAGCCTGTCATTTGTTCCAAGCGCAAACCCATCCTGATTTTTTCGTCATACAACCTGATGAGCCTGGCAAAGCGATAGGCATCGATAGAATCCGCCAATTGACCGTCAAGCTGGCTTTAAAACCCCAATTTGAGCAATATCGGGTGGTGATTTTTGATCCAGCCGATGCTTTAAACAATGCTTCGGCTAATGGCTTCTTAAAATGTCTGGAAGAGCCAACCGAGCGCACTTGTTTTATTTTAATCGCCCAACAAGCCAACAAACTGCCAGCAACAATCCGTAGTCGCTGCCAAAAAATTCACTGCGCGGTGCCAGATAATCAACAAGCTTTAACTTGGTTAGCCGCGCAAGGGGTTAAACAAAACGCCGAGACTTTATTGCAAATGGCGCAAGGCTCACCGTTGTTAGCGCTGCAATATCAGCAACAAGGCGCTATCGAATTACGGCAGCGTTATTTTCAGCACTGGCTACAAATCGCCGAAGGCAAAACCCATTGGCTAGAGATTGCCGAGCAATGGCAAAAAACCGAACCGCTGGAAACCGCTGTTTTACTGACTTGGCTCAGTAGTTGGTTGGTGGATTTAATCAAACTGGCGCAAGCGGCAACAGCGAATGACTTGCTAAATCCCGATCTAGCCAGCGACTTGCAACGCTTATTAGCTAAACTGGATTTAAAAGCCCTGTATGCTTATTACGATAAAGTCTTAATTAGCCGCGCCCAGTTAAGCACCCAATTAAACAAACAATTATTGATTGAAAGTTTATTAATCGACTGGTCACAACTCAGCCAGTCTTAACTTTTTATAGCCTATACAACCTATGTTTATCGACTCACACTGCCATCTGGATCGTATCGACCTTGCACCGTATAACGGTGAGTTTTCTAAATTCGTCACTGCGGCAAACGCCCAGCAAATCGAGCATATGCTGTGCATCGCAATTGATTTGGAATCCTATCCGGCGATGCTGGATTTGGTAACACCGTATGACAATATTTCTTTGTCGGTCGGGGTTCATCCCAATGTCACCGAAGGCCACGAGCCAACTGTTGATGAATTAATGGCATTGGCAGACAACCAAAAAGTCATTGCCATCGGTGAAACCGGCTTGGATTATTTCCACAGCAGCGGCGATTTAGAATGGCAAAAACAACGCTTTAGAAATCACATCAGCGTTGCCAAAACCCTCAATAAACCCTTGATTATTCACACCCGCGAAGCAGGGCATGATTCATTAGATATTTTGGCAGAGCAGGGCGCGGATCAAGTCGGTGGCATCATCCATTGTTTTACCGAAGATTGGGCTTATGCGGAAAAAGCCTTAGATTTGAATTTCTATATTTCTTTTTCAGGGATTGTGACCTTTAAAAATGCCGCTGCGATTCAAGAAGTGGCGAAAAAAGTCCCCGCTGACCGCTTTCTAATCGAAACCGACTCGCCCTATTTAGCGCCGATTCCTTTCCGTGGCAAACCCAATTACCCGCTGTATGTCCGCCATGTCGCCGAAAAACTGGCAGAATTGCGTAACACCAGTCTTGAACAGATTGCCCAACAATCCACTGATAATTTTTATCGTCTATTTGCGATGCAAAACTAGGCAGTAAGCGGCACAGACTATGTGCCGTATCGTACAGATTCGATTTGACGTTGTTTTTAAACTAAATCCGAGTTCTTAACTCGCAACCTAACTCGGTGCGTTTTTAAATTACAACCCAAGGATCTTCTATGAAAATTATCCACCCGAATCATCAGACCAAATTGATTTACATCAGCTGTCTAAGCGCGGCTTTGGGGCTTACTGCTTGCCAACAATCAGAAGGCCCAGCAGAAAAAGCCGGTAAACAAATCGACCAAACTGTTACTAAAGTCGAAAAACAACTCGAAGCCAATAAAGATGCAGTGGTTGAAACCACGCAAGCGACTGGCGCATTCGTTGATGACGCCTTAATCACCACTAAAATCAAAACCGCGATTTTGAGTGATGAATTACTTAGAGGTGCGCAAGTGGATGTTGTAACCACCAATGGCATTGTCAAACTCAGCGGCACAGTCGCCTCCGAAGCCGCTGTTACTAGCGCTATATCGCTTGCCAATGCAATCCATGGCGTGAAGATGGTGCAAAACGAATTGTTGATTGCTGCGCCTGCACCGGTCAAACCTTAATGTTTAAATTATCCATACGAATTGGCGAATATACTGTTATGAAATTAAGCCACATAAAACGCTGGAGCAAAATTTTTTCTTGGTCAGACGGGGTTTAAACCCCGTCTGTACGTTTCCAGCCACTTAAAAGTAATATGAATCGTCGATGGACGGGATAAATACCCCGTCCAACATCACCCTACCAAATTGTCTGCGCTAGCCATGATTGGTATGTGCGAATAAGCGCAGCGTTTCGCGCCGAGGGCTTATTTGATAAGCGTAAACCTTTGCCGTAAAAGCTACGCATATTTCATAACGCCTTCTGTTAAGAAAAAAATTGCCCTCAACACAATCAAGCCCGATTTAAGCTTAGACAATTACAGTTGATGTAAAAAAATGTTTACGGTATTGGTCTGTTTTTTCGTCTTAAGTACTGTAGCTGAAGTTTGAAAGTTATTCTCTGTATCTACTGTTCTAATAAAAACCAGTAGATTCAAGGGATAAATCGCTTCGGTTACGTTTGTTAACTTAAGAATTTGCGATGAAATTGAACA
>Ga0208223_1000297_pt1 | contig 12782 bp, 11 predicted proteins | sample LakMenE07Oct09ns_FD_150678 | JGI IMG/M metagenome (GOLD analysis project Ga0208223, IMG submission 150678) | Freshwater microbial communities from Lake Mendota, WI - 07OCT2009 deep hole epilimnion ns (SPAdes) | ecosystem: Environmental > Aquatic > Freshwater > Lake > Epilimnion/Euphotic zone ...
CTGGGTACGACTCTCGCCTAAAAATGACGAAAGCGGTTTTAAATATATTCTGATTGGCATGGAAAACGGCCAATTAGGCGGCATGGAATTAAGCGACAATTTTGGCCAATTAACCCGAATTTATTTCACCAATATTCAAGTTAATCCCAATTTGAACAGCGATTTATTTAACTTTAAAGCACCGAAAGGCGCGGATGTTTTTGAGAATTAAATCTCAAATTCGATTTACACAAAATTCGCTATCCCCTCTAACTAAAGTCGATGCGGAATGAATACGTTTGTGAACAGTGGCTATCTACTCAGAATATTTTTGCATTTACAATAATCTATGAATTATTCAGAAATAGAATCCAAATCATCGCTTAGCAAAGTTTGACGACGCTGAATTTGAGCGCGGATTTTTTCTGCTTCAATTTCAGCATCGTGAGCAAGTTGCGCTTTTAATTGTTGAATTTCAATTTGGCGCTGTTTAGTTTGTTGCTGTTCTTTTTCACGCAATTCAATATCAAACTCGATGGCTTTTAATTGCGCTTGATGATTAAGATGCTCAGTATGAATATTTTTTTCGATCTCTAATTGCTGAACTAATTGCTCTTGCTTTTCTTGAAGTAAACGACGATTTTTTTCCGCTTCAATAGCTTGGGCTTGCAACGCTAATTCAGCCACTTGTTTAATTTGCACTAATTGACGTTGTTTTTCTTCAACTTCCTGTAGTTCAAGCAATCGTTGTTGGCGATAACGCTCTTGGTTATTAACTTCTTCTGTTTCAAATGATTTTTTTAAAACATGCAAATAGACATTATTTTTACCCGGTTGTACTGCAGGAAATTCGGCAAATCGAGCATTAATTTTACAAACCGCTTGCGCTTGGATATGTTGAATAATTAAAACTTCGCACACAGCTAAGGCAATACGCTTTTCAACCACAAGCAAACCATTTTGCACCCAACTGCCATCATCTAAGGTCTGTAATTCACGATTGATAATGTCATCAATTGCGGGGTTATAAGTCTGTTTAATGTGCTGATTTAAGCGATCTAATAATTCATCATTACGCTGAGCATAAGCAAGGCTGGACTGAAAACGTAGATCCAACACCAAGTCTATTTGGCAAAAATTATCAAATAACTGAATTTGTCTTCGATAATTCCAACTTTCAATATTGAGCGGAAATAGCTGATGATAAAAGCGTTGGCTAAATTTTAATGGCCGTAAAAACAAGCGTTTATAAGGGCCTAATTTCGATACTACCAATTGCCTATCGGCATCAAAATCAGCAATCCAATTATCGGTTTCAAGCGATTGGGCGGCGAAAATATCATCGCCTTCTTGCAACCATTGCTCTAGTTCTTGATCGGGATTATTCATGGCTGGCAGCTATCATTTGCGCTTTGGCTTGTCTAAGCGCGGCAATTTTATCGGACATTTTTTCCGCAATTAAGGGATAAAGGCTCGGTGCAAACTCAACGGTTCGATGATCAATTTTTCGTAAGAAACCACGATTTAATAACAAACCGACCACAAACATTCGACTCCAATCGGAATATCGACGGGCTTTTTCAAGCTCGCTTTTTTCGATAATCATCTCCAGTTCGTCGTTGGCGTTAATTCGAAATTGAGTGAACTGTCGTAAACACTCAAATACCAACTGTTCTTCTTGTACCGTTAATGGCCCGGGCGCAGTAAATTCCAAACGATACGATAACAACACGGTGAAAAAGTCCACCATCGCTGCGCAGACAAAAGCAAACCAAGAAAAGCCTTGCCACATAGCAAACGAGGGTTTGATGTCTTCTATAAACTGCTTATAGGTCATTAACAACGGCGCTTCCGGCAAAGCCAAACCCATCGAACTGGAAGCTTGATTAACCAACAATTGAATATCTTGATAGTTTTTGATGAACTCACCGTAAGCGGATTCAATATTACTGGCGGTATCAAGATTATTTAAACTGCTTTGTAAGCTGCGGATTTGTTTATCAAGCTCGGCAAACAATTGTTCTTGCTGTTGCGATTGCTGCTTTTTTTCTTGATAAATTTGATTGTAATGACGCCAAAAAGGCCCCTCACCGACTTGGTTTTTATAGCCTTCAGCAATCTGGTTATGAGTACCAAAATAAGCTTGGGTGGCATCAGCCGAGGCTTTTTCCAAATCCTGTTTTTGTTGCTGCAAAATCTCGGCTTTAATCACCAAAATTTTATTTAGATAATCTTTGGTTTCAGCTCTCAACTCGTTAAGGCGATTAATATGCAGCGTTTCTTTTTCGGAAATTTCGTAAAACTGAAAATAAGAAAATGTAATCGATGCGCCAATCGCAATGGCTAATGAAGCCACTACTGAAAAATAACGCATTTTATTGGCTTTCCAATGAATGCTCGCCATTTCCAACGAGCAAATCACAATAATTGATTGGATTGCCACGGTAATCACCAAGGCAATCCAAGGGGTAATAAAATGCGATAAACCGTAATAAGTAGTAAATCCTGATGATAAGCTCAGCATTAACACGATAGGAATCGTCCAGATTCGTAACATGCTGACGAACAGCGTCTGGATTTGATTAATAAAATAACCTAGTCCAGACGGGCGATTTTGATGTGTAGTTGAGCTCATTACCGAAATTTACTTCTCAAATTTAAAGGCCAAAAAGATCGGACTGCCATTACGCTGCACCAACATGGCAATCGATTTATTAGCCGGTAGTTTAGCAAGTAAATTATTAAATTCAGCACTATCGTGAATTACGCTATTCTGAATTCGCAAAATCACATCACCCGGCTGAATGCCATTATCCATCGCAATACCCTTGCCGACTTTTTGTACCAACACGCCGTTTTTATCGACTTGTAATTGCTGTCTTTGCTCTGCGGTTAAATCAGCAACCACCACGCCTAAACGATTGCTGGCCACTTCAGCAGGCGCTTCTTTAGATTGGGCGCTGGCTTGATTAGGTAACAGACCAATTTTCACTGACACATCTTGTTTTTCGCCTTGACGAATAATTTTGACTTTAGCTTTTTCGTCAATTGGGAAAACACCCACTCGTGGAGGCAATTCGCCTGAGGTTTCAATCACTTGACCATTAAACTCGACAATAATATCGCCAATTTGCAAACCGGCTTTTTCCGCTGGGCCACCTGCAATGACTTTGGCAACCAAGGCACCATGCGGTCTGTCCATATTGAATGATTCTGCTAACTGGCGAGTCACATCTTGAATTTGCACCCCTAACCAGCCGCGTGAAACTTTACCTTTGCTTTTAATCTGCTCAACCACATTCATCGCGACATCAATTGGAATCGCGAATGACAAGCCCATGTAACCACCTGAACGGCTGTAGATTTGTGAGTTGATACCGACCACTTTGCCTTGCATATTGATTAAAGGGCCGCCCGAATTACCTGGGTTAATCGCCACGTCGGTTTGAATAAATGGCACATAGTTACCATCTGGCAAGCTACGACCTTTGGCGCTGACAATACCGGCAGTCACAGATTGATCGAAACCAAACGGTGTACCAATTGCCAACACCCATTCACCAACCTGTAATTGATCCGGTGAACCAATTTCAAACACTGGTAAATCTTTCGCTTCAACTTTCAACAAAGCGACATCGGTACTTTCATCTGAACCAATCAACTTGGCGACCAATTCACGACGGTCTTTGAGTTTGACGATAATTTCCGAAGCGTTATTCACCACATGATGATTAGTTAACAAATAACCGTCTTTAGAAATGATAAAACCAGAACCTAGAGAATTGGCTTCTCTCGGCGCTTGCTGACCACCGCGACCACCTGGTCCTTGGAAATGTTTAAACAATTCTTCCATTTCTGGTGGTAAATCGGGCGGTAATTGTTGATCGTTACTGGCTGATTGTTCTGGGGCTTTTTGGGTGGTGCTGATATTAACCACCGCTGCACCGTTATTTTTTACCAATTCGGTAAAGTCTGGTAACTGGGCAAAAGCACTGTTTAGCATCAATAAAAACAACGCTGTTCCATATGACAGTTTTTTAAGCATGAAATCTCCACTCATACATGAAATAAAAAAATTAATGAAGGCTAATACCGGCGGCAATCAGTTCGACTGTGTTAGCTGGCACTTCACCGAGTACGGTTATTTGAAAATCACCCATGACACGACTCACAGAATTAACCAAACCTAAAGCATGTAAGCCATTGATGCCTTGACCTGATTTCGGTTCTAAATAAACCGATACCGAGGCAAAACCATCGCTAATCAATAAGTGATCAACCGACTTTTGGTTCTTCTGTAGTGAATTGGGGATAAAAAACACTGTTTCAAATCCGCTTGGCCAATTTTTTAACTGAAAACGGGCTTTTTCATACGGCTCGGCCTGCGTCGCATGAAGATGTTTAACCTGAACAGTTTGATCATCGTTTAGGCTATCTTGCTTTAACTGATTGTTTTCAATCTGTAAGTTAGTAAAAACCACCTGTTCCAACACACTGCCATCACTATGATAAGTTTCCACTTTTAATGGCAAAAAATTTTGCTCAGCAATCCAAACTTTACGCGCATAACGCAATTGATCTTTAGGTTTTATGCTGACTATCTGCGCGGTTTGCATCGCCACCGACTCTTCACCCTCTAAACCGAGCAGGTAATTTTGATTAACGGCGTCCAGGCTTTGCGGGAAGTTAATAATGAATGAACTATCGACGGGGTGATGATTGATGACTTTTTGATTAGTTTCTTTGAATAAGCAACTGACTTGATTGGATTTTCGAGTAATTTCACGTAAAGGTGAATTCAGCGAAAACAAGCGCTCTTGCTCTAAGCCGTCTACTAAACTGTGCTGATATTTCATGGTATCAAGCTGGCCGTTTTTCATAAAAACCACCGTACCTTGATAATTGAGATTTTTCATCGCCACTTGCATTTTTTCGAGCCATTGCTGGGCTGAAGCAACGCCGTTATCAGCGTAAGCTATCGAAACCGTCAGCAACAAAGCAATGAAAATTCGAATTAACACACTTTATTCCTGCTGATAGCCAACCACTCGGGTATAGGCTTGAGGGTAATTGCGTTGACTGACATAAACCGAGTTATCGTGAGCTTGTAGATAGTCATTCAAGTTGGTATCAACTTGAACTTGCTCTAGTTGTGGCTCAATAGCGGCAACTTGGTAAAGATCGCTGGCTTGCTGTTGTTGAGTGCTAAGCAACCAAACCACGGCAAGTAATAATGAAGCTGCGATTGCGTATAAAGCTTTTTGACGCTGGCTGATTCGTGCTTTTACTTGCAAAAGATAAGTCGGTTCGCTAAGCAATCTTTGCTGAATCTTATCGACAAAAGCTGTATCCAGCGGATAAGCATCCTGTTTTTTAATGGCTTGGCTAATCAATTGATAACGCTGAAATTTGGCTTGTAACTCGGCATCGGTTTTAATTTTGCTGATTACAGCTAAGGCTTGCTGACTCTCTAATTCATCATCTAGCAATAGAGACAGTTTTTCGTTCAGTTTGTCTTGCATCAAAAACACCTTTAATTGAGCAATGGCAGTAATTTTTCATCAATCGCTTCACGAGCCCTAAAAATCCGTGAGCGCACAGTACCAATCGGACAATCCATCGCTTCGGCTATTTCCTCGTAACTCATACCTTCAAACTCCCGTAGCGTAATCGCAATCCGCATTTCTTCCGGCAACTTGTCTATCGCCGCTTGAATAACCGACATAATTTGTTCATTCATTAACAAATTTTCCGGCGTATCCAAATTTCTTAATTGCAGCGCATTTTCAACATGCTCAGCATCATCAATCTCAAGCTCGTAATCCATAAACCGCCGATTACGGGCCAGTAAATAATTTTTAGCAGTATTGATCGCAATCCGATACAACCAAGTGTAAAACGCGCTATCGCCTCTAAAATCGGGCAAAGCGCGATAAGCTTTAATAAAGCTATCTTGGGCAACGTCCTGTGCTTCGCTAGGGTCTTTGACATAGCGATTGACCAAATGGACAATCCGATGCTGATATTTAATCACCAACAAATCGAATGCGGATTTATCGCCTCGCTGTACTCGAAGCACCAAATCTTGATCCAATTGTTCGCTATTATTGTGTTCGTTCACTAAACTAGTACTGATAATGGAATGGACAGAATTAAACCGCATTAGTTCTGGCAATACAAAAAAAATTACCATCCCAGCAAAACACGTTATGATTTTTAAAACCTTTATTGATTAGTCAGAACCTTACCTTGAGCAATAACAATTCAAACAACTCAGCACAGGCTTATTACGACATTCTGATTGCTGGCAGTGGTGGCGCGGGGCTTAGCTTAGCCTTGCATTTAGCCGATAGCTACAAAGTCGCAGTGCTTTCCAAGTTCGAATTAACCGAATGCAGCACCTATTACGCCCAAGGCGGGATTTCTGCGGTATTTGATGATCAGCATGACTCTATCCAATCACATATTGAAGACACCTTAATTGCTGGAGCCGGCTTATGTGACCCCGAAATTGTCCGTTTAACCGTCGAACAAGGTCGAAACAGCATTGAATGGCTGCGTTTACAAGGGGTTAATTTCACCGAAGAACACACCGCCAATGGCAAACAATTGCATCTCAACCGTGAAGGCGGCCACTCTCACCGCCGCATCGTTCACACTGATGACGCCACTGGCAAAGCGGTTTCTTTATCGTTAATTGACCGCGCAAAAGCCCATCCCAATATTAGCCTGCTTGAATTCCACAATGTCGTGGAATTAATCACTGCTGAAAAACTCGGTGACGTAGAGCAACGGATCAAAGGCGCTTATGTTTTAAACATTAAAACCGGCAAAATCCAAGCTATTGCCGCCAAAATCGTCGTGTTAGCCACCGGTGGCGCGAATAAAGTTTATTTATATTCCACCAATCCACACAGCTCTTCCGGCGATGGAATCGCTTTAGCATGGCGAGCTGGTTGTCGAGTTAGCAACATGGAATTCATGCAATTCCACCCTACCTGCCTCTATCACCCTAGCGCCCGTTCATTTTTAATCAGCGAAGCAGTCCGCGGCGAAGGTGGGCATTTAATTTTGCCGGATGGCGAACGCTTTATGCGCCGCTACGATGAACGGATGGAATTAGCCCCGCGCGACATTGTTGCCCGAGCCATCGACAGCGAAATCAAAAAACACGGCATTGACTGCGTATATTTAGACATCAGTCATAAATCCCGCGACTTTATCCAAAAGCACTTTCCAACCATTTATATGCAATGTTTGGAGCTGGATATCGACATTAGCCAGCAACCGATCCCTGTGGTACCTGCCGCCCACTACACCTGCGGTGGTGTGTTAACCGACAGCAATGCCCGCACCGACATTCCAGGACTTTACGCAGTCGGTGAAGTCGCTTGCACCGGCTTACATGGTGCTAATCGCATGGCTAGCAACTCATTATTAGAGTGCCTAGTGTTTGCCGAACAAGCCAATCAAGATATTCGCAAACACATCGAACAAATTCCAAAACCCGGCCAATTACCTGAATGGGATGAATCGCAAGTCACCGATTCCGATGAAGAAGTGGTAATTGCCCATAACTGGGATGAACTACGCCACTTCATGTGGGATTACGTCGGCATTGTTCGCACCAATAAACGCCTAGAACGCGCCATGCATCGTTTAGCCTTGTTGAAAGTCGAAATTGCCGAATACTACGGAAAATTCCGAGTCACCAGTGATTTATTGGAACTCCGTAACTTGGTCATCGTTGCCGAATTGATTATTCGCTGCGCCCAACAACGCAAAGAAAGCCGTGGCTTGCATTACACCAAAGACTACCCAGAAACTGACAATCAACATCCGGCACAAAATACCATTTTGACGCCCGAAAATGCCCCAAAAGCCTAATAATGAGCGCTGAAAAGGCCTTACAAACCTTACGCAGTGTCTTCGGCTACGACCAATTTCGTGGTCAGCAACAAGCCATTATTGAAGCCGTTTTAAGCGGTGACGATGTTTTAGTGTTAATGCCCACCGGCGGTGGCAAATCACTGTGTTATCAAATTCCTTCCTTAGTCCATCACGGGGTTGGGATTGTGATTTCGCCGTTAATCGCCTTGATGCAAGACCAAGTCACCGCTTTGCATCAACTCGGTGTCAAAGCCGCTTATCTCAATTCGACCTTATCCTTAGAACAAGTTCGAGAAACCGAGCGACAACTACTGAATGGCGAATTAGACCTGCTGTATATCGCCCCCGAACGCCTCAGCAATAGTCGCACCCAAGCTTTATTTGCCCAATGTAGCATCGCATTATTTGCCATCGATGAAGCGCATTGCGTGTCGCAATGGGGCCATGATTTCCGCGCTGATTATTTGCAGCTGTCGATTTTGCATCAACGCTTTCCCAATGTGCCGCGCATCGCCCTCACCGCCACCGCCGATGAACGCACCCGCCAAGAAATCATCAACCGCTTAGCCTTAGAACAAGCGCAAGTGTTTGTCAGCGGCTTTGACCGACCCAACATCCGCTACCGGATTGTGCAAAAACAAAACGCTCGCCAACAATTATTAAGCTTTATTCGCAATGAACATGCCGGAGATACAGGGATTGTCTATTGCTTATCGCGGAAAAAAGTCGAAGAAACCGCCGATTGGCTGAATCAAAAAGGCATCAAAGCCCTGCCCTATCATGCTGGCATGAGCAATGAATTACGCCAGAAAAATCAGCACCAGTTTTTAATGGAAGACGGTTTGATTATCGTCGCCACCATTGCTTTTGGCATGGGCATCGATAAGCCCAATGTCCGCTTTGTCGCCCATTTGGATTTACCGAAAAGCGTTGAAGCCTATTATCAGGAAACTGGCCGCGCCGGACGTGACGGCTTAGCCGCCAACGCTTGGATGGCCTACGGTTTACAAGATGTGATCACCTTGCGGCAAATGCTGGGGTCGTCCAACGCTGACGAAACCCACAAACGGGTCGAATATCACAAACTCGATGCGATGCTAGCTTTGTGTGAAATGGTCAGCTGCCGCCGTCAAGCGTTGCTGGCTTATTTTGGCGATCACCTTGAACAAGGCTGCGGCAATTGCGACACCTGCTTGGAGCCGGTCGATACTTGGGATGGCAGTCTTGCCGCCCAGCAAGCTTTATCCTGCATCTATCGCACCCAACAACGCTTTGGCGTTGGTTATTTAATTGATGTGTTATTAGGCAAAGACGACGAGCGCATCAAACAATTCGGTCACGACAAACAATCCACTTTTGGCATCGGCAAAGCTTTAGACGAACAACAATGGCGCTCGGTATTCCGGCAATTAGTCGCCAAAGCGCTGGTTGAAATTGATGTCGAAGGCCACGGCAGCTTGAAACTGACCGATGCTTGTCGTCCGGTGTTACGCGGCGAACAAACCTTAATGCTGCGTAAAGACGTCAAAACCGAAAAAACCAAACGCGATAAAAGCGAGCGACGCCAACCCAGCGGCAGTGCTGACAGCGCCCTTTGGAATGCTTTACGCGCTAAACGCCGCGAACTGGCCGATCAACAAGATGTCCCGCCATACATTATTTTTAACGATGTAACGCTAATGGAAATGGTAGACCGTCGCCCCAGCAACCATCATCAACTATCGATGATTACCGGTATTGGCGAACGCAAATTAGAACTGTATGGCGATGAGTTTTTAGCGGTATTGGCCGAGTTTTCTGAGCAAAAAGATGATCACAGCGAAGTCAGCGATACCTTAACTGAAAGTTTGAATCTATTTCGACTTGGCTACACAGCCGAACAAATTGCTAATCATCGACAACTCAGTGAAGACACTGTTTACAACCATTTAGCTAAAGTGCTAGAAGCAGGTTTAATCAATTTGGATGAGGTGCTGACTTTATCGCCTGCTGAAATTGTGGAAATTGAAGGGGTATTATTGGAACTGCCAGAAGCTCAACGTAATGCGCTCAAACCGGTTTACGAGCAGTTGGGCGGTGTTTATAGCTATGGGGTTTTGCGCTGTGTTAGAGCGGCGTTTCAGAGAAAACTGGGTTGAACATATTTTTCAGGTGTAGGTTATTCCGCTAATTTGAACAATATGCGCGTGATACAACACCAATACAACAAAGCCGCCGTTAAACAAGACAAATTGAGATGGTCACAAGAAATTGCATTCGGCGCGACTTAAAACTCCCAGCACCATTCGTTTCGACAACTATTTGATAGTCAGTAGGGTGGCGGTGAGTTTACGAACCGCACCTGCCGCCATTGATGCGGTGCACGTTGTTTACCGCATACTACATCTAGCGAAGGTTACGAGTTGCAAGACCGGCTCCTCATGCTTGATTTTATGCTCGTTATTTCTAAGTATGAAAACAACAACACAGAAAAAGGTAGGAACATGAACATTAGATTAAAAAAACACTGGCTTGTCGGCTTTTTAGTGCTGTTTTTTGGCGCTGCGAATCCCGTTGCGGCGGTGACAGAAACTCAAATTGCGTTGACGACGGAAGCGACTAATGACGCCATTGTTAACCTTGAAGCGGCATTGAAAGCAGTGACTGAGAACAAGCTGGATGAGGCACAAAATTATGTTGATGCCACGCGGAGCTCTGCCAGCGACATCTTGGGAAGGTGTTCGGTTGAAGCAAAAAAAGAACGCGGTTCCAACGCACTTAATAATGCACGTCGTGAAATTAAGAACGGTGATTCAGGCGCTGCTGAGGCTTCTTTAAAAGAAGCGATTAAAATTTTTAAATCTTTACTGATGTCCGTTAATAATACCCAGCAACCTAGGTTGTTTAAGTGATTCAAACCACATCATACGATATGGCAATGATAGGACGTAGGTTGGCTTCGCTCGATAGAGCGCAACCCAGCAATCGAAGGCCAAGGTGTTGGGTTACGGCTAACGCCGAACCCGACCTAGAGAACTGGCAATCGCAAGTGTCAAACCGCCAAAGTTTGAGCGGTCAACTTCACGCCTAATGCTTTGCATACCTTAGCGATAGTATCAAAGCGAGGGCTGGCGGTAGGACGTAACGCCTTGTAAAGTGCTTCACGAGTTAAGCCAGAGGCTTTAGCAATTTCCGTCATGCCACGGGCACGAGCAATATCACCTAAGGCAGCCGCGAATAAAGCGGGATCATTGTCTTCCAAGACAACCGTTAGATATTCGGCAATCGCCTCATCACTGTCCAAATGCTCAGTAATATCGAATTCTGGCAAGTCGGCAATTTTGATTTTCTTACTCATGGCTCATTCCTCAATATTAGGGCATAGGTTTGGTTCGCTTGATAGAGCGTAACCCAACAATCAAAGGCCAACGTGTTGGGTTGCGGCTAACGCCGAACCCAACCTATAGGAAATAAATGGGGAGGAAATTATTTATGATAATATATAAACTATGGTACACACAAATAATATAAAAAGATGATGCAACACATATGGTAATTTTTGTTCCAAATATATTCTTATCATAGTCGCCTTTGATAGAACCATATTTAATGTTTTGGATGGATAATTGCCTTACAAAAGGTATTGATGAGCTTATAAGCAACACATTTACATACTGCCTAATAAATTTAACTATGAAAATTTCATCAGAATCCAACTTCCTATAAAACCGATAAATATCAAAGTTTTGAATGTAATCAACACGAAAGAAGTCGAGTCTATAAAAATTGTATTCTGTTGTGCAAAAATGCATTGTAGTTATAAAAAAGTATGTAATTCCTACCGCAAGCCCGATATTGCCAATTGTTTTGTAATTTAGCCATCTCAATATCAATCCAATTGATATGCAAAACAATGAAAGCATTAAAAAAATCAATATAATTTTTGATGTCGATATGAATAAGTAAGGGGATTCATATTGCAAGAATACTAGCCAAAAAATGATTAGCATCAGCAAGATTAATAGGTTAAATTTTTCACCAAATAACAAAAATGTAAGTTCATGATCATTCATTGAACCTGTTTTTAGAGTAGTTTTATTAGATGGCTTTAATGTAATTAAAAAAACTCCTGTCAATAAAACAAAAAACTCATTAAAGGAAGCATTTAACAAAGAGAGCAATCCAATGCTCCCTGATGAATTCTGAATAATATTGTAAAAACAAGCAATGCCATATAGCAAAAATAAAAAACCAAGTATTTTTAAGATTGGTTTTTTATTAAAATTTTTTATGATATTTTTAGATATAAAAACATTGTAATTTATATTCAAAAAATCCAAAAAATTATTGATATTTTTTATATATTGATTACCTTCATCAACTCTTGTAGTCTGCGTATCAATCCCTTTTGTTGACAAAAAAAGTCCCAATAAAATTGACAATGTAAATGACGCTTGAATCAAATGGTTTGTGAATAGTAATTTAAATTCTTCGTAAGACATAGACAAAAGTATCGGAAAAATAAATCCCACTGCTGTTATTAAGTTTATTAGCCCTATGTAAATAGTAAGTCCATAAAATAAGAATAACCCAGCAATATAAGCTAAACCGCTTTCTTTATCTGAGTTAAATTTTTTCAATTTTCTAGGTAGAATAAAATTTTGTATTACTCCACATGAGGGACAGTTTAACGCTGTTTCGTGGATGCTTTTCCCACATCCACGACAAAAGATCATACTCATTATTAATACACCAGAGATTACCAAACCACTAAAAAAGGATTATTTTGATTATCAGTTTGTCTTTTGAATTCAACATCTGACATAAAAAAATAGCGGACTCCTTCAATAAATGAAAAGAATAATGGCAAACATGTCCAGAAAAAAAGAATATAAAGTATCCCCCAACCCCATGCTCCTGTATAAAACTTGTGG
>Ga0208223_1000299_pt1 | contig 12709 bp, 7 predicted proteins | sample LakMenE07Oct09ns_FD_150678 | JGI IMG/M metagenome (GOLD analysis project Ga0208223, IMG submission 150678) | Freshwater microbial communities from Lake Mendota, WI - 07OCT2009 deep hole epilimnion ns (SPAdes) | ecosystem: Environmental > Aquatic > Freshwater > Lake > Epilimnion/Euphotic zone ...
TATTGAGCGCTGCAGAAGATGATGCTTTGGCGATGACTTTGAATCTGGATGACAGTGATTACGCTGTGATGGATAACCAATTAGATCAAGTCGTCAATTTAGCGGGTCAATTAGTTGAATCGGGTATCGATTTTATTGGTGTCAATGGTATTGGCGAGTTACTGATTACTGATGATCAAGCGACTAGTTTGGTATCGGCGGGTCTTGCCTTTGCTAGTGACGATCAAGCGACCTTGTTTATTGATGACGAGATTGCTAGTGGCACCCATTTGACAACGAGTTTGCAAGACTTGCAAAAACTTGGCGTGGATAGCGTATTGATTAACGGCGCTTTAGCGACGGTTGATTTTGGTGCTTTAGGCAGCGGCGTTGGTGTTAATGGTACTTTGAGTGGTGGTGGGTTGCCGATCTTCGGTTATGTCGATGATCAGGGGTTATTGAGCGCCGATGAAGATGCGCAGTTAACCATGACCTTAAATCTTGGTAGCGAGAATATCAGTGCTGAGTTGGATCAAGTGGTTGATTTGGCCGGTCAGTTAGTGGCTTCAGGTATCGATTTGATCAGTGTTGACGGTGGTCAGTTAACAATTACCGATAGTCAAGCTTCGCAGTTAGTCGGTGCTGGTATGGCTTATGCCGCCGAAGATCAAACCTTTGCTGCAGATGGAGAAGGTTTAGCATTTGCTAGTGACATGGATGTGACCTTGAATATTGGCGAGGTCACAGGCACTCATTTGCAAACCAGTGTTCAAGAGTTACAAAAACTCGGAGTTGATAGCGTCATAGGCATTGGTGATGGAAGTGTAAATATTGGTCTTGGTCAGTTATTAGTTGATGCTTCTGGTAATTCATTACCTAGTTTTTCTTCTAATCTCGATGTGACTTTGGATGTTGGTAGTAGTTATAACTTACTTGAAGCGGGTGACAGTGTTTATGCTGCTTTATATGACAAAGGCATTGATCATCTAGCGGTTCAAACAACACTAGATCCATTCTTTGGCCCAGATAATTGGTTGGATTTAGATTTACTCAGCGGCATCTATGCTGAGAGTAAACTTGATTTTAATGTCTTGGTTAATGGAAGCGAGTACGCCGATGATTCATACAGTATTGATAACAATCTTGCTGGATTTGATCTTTTACAAGGTACCTCAGTAGGTCATTATGGTGATCTGGTTAGTGCCTTAATGGATTCCGGTGTTGCTGAGCTTTCAATTGAAGCTGGTAATGTTGAAGTAACAGATTCCTTAGCTAAAGCATTAATTGATGCGGGTATGATGCAAGCATTGCCTGATGCCAATATTTCACTGGTTTATCAATCAGTTGAAGGTGAGCCAGCGGATTACCTCTATACCAGTTTGAAAGACATGGCTGAGCTGGGCATTAACCAAGTCGATGTTTCTACTGCGACAACTGATAAGGTGTATATTGATTCTGGATTTAATGTCAATGAGCCTGATGTTCTGTCAGAGATCAAGTCATTATTTGAAACACTAGATCCGCAAAACGACACATCTTTCTTTATCGACGGTTCGCAATTAACAACTAAAGCATTAGTCCTTGATAGTTCAATAGTGACATCTTTGATTGATCAATCTGGTCAGTTCGACATCGGTGTAATGGCCGGCTTAGAAAAACTAGGTATCACTGAAATCGATGTTTTAGTCGCTGATGGATCAAGCTTACCAAGTTCCGAGATTATGACTAATGACAATATAGCGGTTAATTTGATCGGTCAAGATGATGAACTCTATGATTTTCTCCATAACAAACATAGTTAATGAATAATTCATCTGAACAATTGGCTGGTAGTGATAAACCAATAAAAGCGTTGTTAGTAAAGTGCCGAAGAACTTTTTATTTGGCATTTTTACTCACAACAGTCATTGATTTGCTATCGATTACGCCGATGGTTTACATGATGAGTACCTATGATCGGGTGATCACTGCCCGTAGTGGTGTCACACTCGTTTCATTAACATTGATTGTTATCGCTGTGTATGTGTTTTGGTCATCATTAGAATGGATCCGAACCCGTTTATTGGTCAGTTTATCGTTGAGGATTGATTGGGATTTAGGCGCTAACGTCTTTGACGCCTCATTTCGTCGCCATGTTGGTCGTAAAAATGTAAACGTACAACAACTGTTAGGTGATTTAGTCGCGCTGAGAAATTTTTTGACTGGTCCGCCCTTATTAGCATTGATGGATGCACCGTTTGCGATGCTATTCATCGTCATCGGCGGCATATTCCATCCCTATTTAGCTATTTTTGCATTTGTTGCATCGGTAATTATGTTGATTTCTGCTTACGCAACAAATCGCATATCTGGGCCGATTCTTAAACAAGCCAATGATGCTAAAGATGAAGCCAGTCGGGTTGCAGCGGAAAGTCTGCGCCAAGCAGAATCGACTATGGCGTTAGGGATGATGGATGCGATTCGTACGCGTTGGTATGTTGAGCACCGTAAATTTTTGTTACATCAAGTTAATGCGAGTGAAACCGCCGGTTTAACAGGTGGGTTCTCGAGTTTTTTCCAAAAAGCAATGCCTTCCTTGCAAATGGCTTTAGGGGCTTGGCTGGCGATTAATAACTTGATTACTGGCGGTATGGTGATGGCGGCCAGTATGTTGATTTCCAAAGCCGTGGCACCAATTCATAAACTGCTGGCAAATTGGAAAGATATTGTTGCTGCTCGCCAAGCTTATGAGCGATTAAATCTATTACTTTTGGAAGATTTTCACCGTGAAGCGCGGATGAAATTGCCACCTGCGATTGGACATTTGGTGGTGAGTAATGCCACTGCTGTGCCACCTGAACAAAAAAAACCGGTGGTTAGTAATATCGAATTTTCGATTAATCCTGGTGAAGCGGTTGCGATTGTGGGACCTAGTGCTTCGGGTAAAACCTCCTTAGTCAGAATGCTGATTGGTATTTGGACGCCAGCAGTGGGTAATGTAAGGCTAGATGGCGTAGAAATTTCGGATTGGGATCACAGTGAACTGGGGCCGCAGATTGGCTATGTGCCACAAGACATTGAATTTTATGAAGGCACAATTGCCGAAAATATCGCTCGATTGGGCGAAGTTGATGCCGAGAAAGTCGTTCATGCCGCTAAGTTGATTGGTATGCATGAGGTGATTTTAAGTTTTCCTCAGGGCTACGATACAAAATTAGGTGGAACAGGCTTCGCGTTATCTGGTGGTCAACGCCAGCGTCTAGCGATTGCAAGAGCTTTTTATGGAATACCTAAATATATCGTGATGGACGAAGCTAATGCCAATTTAGATGAAGTAGGCGAGGCCATATTAGTGCAAGCCATCCAATTCTTAAAAAAACAGGGGTCATCCATAGTTATCACCACTCATAGGCCGAGATTAGTAGGTGCAGTAGAAAAATTACTGGTATTAAGAGCCGGCCAACAAGTTGGCTTTGGGCCTGCCCAAGAAATGTTGAATGCAGTGCGTAATTTACAACTAGTGCCGACCAATGATTCTCAAGATAAACAAGCCAAAGAAGCATCTTTGGATGTAGCAGGTGTAGCAAAATGAACCAAAACAATTCGGATAGCGAAAATCAAGTCGCTAATGCCAAATCAAATGAATCGAAAGTTGCTTCATGGACTCAGCATTCAAATACTAAAAAGCAAGAATCAGAAAGCAATACAGGCGCTAAGGCTGTAGAGTCTAAAGTCGATTCATGGATCCAATCTTGGAATCCTCATAAAAATGAGAATCTTAAAAACCAATCGCTTGAGCCTGTGATGATTGCCGAATCGGTAGTTAGAAAAAAAGCGGCTCGTTGGTTTTTTGTTGCCTTTGCTGTTTTCTTAATCTGGGCGTTTTATGCGCCGATTGATGCGGGGGTTACTGCTTCTGGTCAGGTTGTTGTATCGGGTTATCGCAAAGCGGTTCAACATCCCAGTGGCGGTGTCGTGCGTGAGATTCTGATTAATGAAGGTGATCATGTTACTAAAGATCAGATTTTAATTAAGGTTAACCCTTTAAAAGAACAAGCTAATCTGAATGCTATTGAGTCGGAATACATCAATGTCTTAGTTAACGAAGCCCGTTTGAAAGCAGAACGAATCAGCGCGGGATCAATTACTTGGCCTAAGGAACTTAATAAACTTGTTAATCAGGCGCAAGTTAGAGAATCAAAGCTGACACAGGAATTACTGTTTAACGCCAGAAAGCGCGAGTTACAACAAACTATTGCAGCCCGTGGTGAACAAGAAAAATCATTGATAGAAGAAGAAAAAAATCTACTTCAACTCGCCGAAGAAGGTTATGTGCCAAGAGCCAATGCCGCTCAAGCGATGCGTAATCGTCTTGAATTGGCCACCACACTCAATACATTTAAAGCTAATTTTCTGAAGCAATTAGAAACTGAGCTTTCTGATATGCAAAAGCGCCATGAATCCCTAGTGGCTCAATTAGAGTCTGCTAAGTTTGATCAAGAGCACGCGGATATTAAATCGCCGATTAGTGGCACGATTGTTGGATTAAAAGTTTATACCGTTGGCGGGGTGATTACTGCAGGCCAAATGTTGGCAGAAGTTGTTCCCGATGACAGCTTATTAGTAGTCGATGTTAAGTTGCCAGCTAATGTGATTGATCGGGTTAAACAAAATGCAATTGTCGATATGCATTTCACTGCATTTAATGCAGTAACCACGCCGACCGTGCCTGGCATTGTTAGAAAAGTGGCGGTTGATAAAGTGATGCCAGATAAAACCAAACCGGGTGAGCCTGAATTTGAATACTATCCGGTGCAAGTAGAAACAACACCTGAAGGCTTAGCAATGCTTGGCACACTTAACATTCAGCCTGGTATGCCAGTCGATGTTGTGATTGTGACAGGTCAACGTAGCTTTATGAGTTACTTAATGAAACCGATTTCAGATCGTGTTATTTGGGCTTTTAAAAATTAATTATGAATAAAAAAATCACTAGTTTGATGCTGTTGATGGGCGTGGGGCTGACTAATTCTCCTATTGCAGATGCCTATTCACTCAACGAAGCCTTTGTGATGGCAAAGTCGACCGATCCTAAATATCAGGTCGCAACTTATGATTCAGCCTTGAATAATTATCAAGCGGATTCTGCGACTATGGCTTTTACCCCCACTGTTTCATATAGCCATCAAGAGCAAGTCGGTTCATCAACCGATTCATTGGTTGGTAATACTGTTAACTATAAAGGTAATACTATTAGTGTCAGTCAACCGCTGTTTAGTGTTGAAAAGTACAAGCTTTATCAACAGGCTGAGCCACGCAAGGCTTATGCGAATGCTTCATTGGTGAGCAGTGAGCAGGAATTGGCGACGCGATTATTTAGCGCGGTAGGTAGCTTTATTACCGCGACAGAAGCCATAAAATCCAATTCCGCACGGATAAAAAACCTTCAAACCCAAGCAGAACGCGCTAAACGACTGTTTGATTTAGGGCAGGGCACTGTGACTGACAAACGCGATGTCGAAGTAAAACTTCAGCAAGCGCTTGCGAATCATATGTCGTTCAAAATCAATCAACGTAACGCACAGATGCAGATAGCGACCCTAACTCAGACTGAGCCTGCGTTAACCGACTTTTCGCTTCCAGAAACCCATGATCAAGCGACGGTGCCCGCTTTAGATGAGCTAGTCAATATGTTCAGAGAGGCTAGCCCAACTTTACTAGCGGCGCGGAGTATGGAGGAAATTTCAAAATTAGAAGCATCTCGAGCGCGTAGCCAAGTCATTCCGACGCTTTCCTTGACTCATACTAAGGCATTTGGCGGTAGCTCTATGGATCGTGATAGCACAATGTTAAATGTCAGCGTGCCAATTGATGCAGGGAAAGTGATTGGCGTTTTATCAGCTGATGCGACTGAAATTAAAGCACAAGAAACTCGCCGCCAAGTCGAAGAACAAGCTTTACTACAACTTAATCAATTCTATGAGTCAGTCGTATTGGGTAGTGACGCTCTACGTAACAAGCGTTCAGCGGTAGAGGCAGCGGAATTAAGCGTTGCCGCTAATGAACGTAGTTCGCAAGCTGGGGTGCGAACAACAATCGAGGTTTTAAACAGTATTGATATGCTTTATCAAGCTCGTAATGAGTATGCAACTAGCGCAGTTAATATTGCCACTGCATTATTGAATCTTTTGCTTTTAAGTGCGCATTCGCCAGAAAACGCAATCTCTCAAACACAAAGTTTTTTGTTTAAAGTCAAATGAGTTTATTTTCATTTTTAACCGACAAAAACGGTCATTCGTTTAAAGACTTAGTTCGTATTAATGAAGAACTAAACAATGAAAATTTAGCGCTACAGAAACAAGGATTATCGCAAGCGCAAGAGATGGCAACTGAAGTTCAGACTTTGATGGATGAAGTACAAAGTCTGAAACAACAATTAGCCCAACAAGCCGAAACCGCTAATAGCAAAATCAACGAAACTGAATCAGAGTCAGAACTGTTGTTACTGCAATTGCATCAAGTGCAAGAAGAGTTAGAAACCGTTTTTCTAAAAGAACAAGAAACACAAAAGGCTTTACAAGCAAAAATAACTGAGCAAGCGGTTTTAACAAAAGAACACACGGTTAAACTTGAAACAATTAACAAAGAAAAAGCGAGTTTAATTGCTGAGCGTGACCAGCAAATTCTTCTAGCCAACGAGCGGCAGGCTCAGCTCGATGAGCTTAACCGAGTGCTTGAAACCGAAGTTAAAGGCAGTACTGAAGAAAACGAATTGCTTTTGTTGCAGCTTCATCAAGTACAAGAAGAATTAGAAACTGTTTTTCTAAAAGAACAAGCAACTCAAAAGGCTTTACAAGAAAAAACAGCTCAGCAAGAAACTTTAAATTTAAAGCTTGAAGCGATTGCCAAAGAAAAAGCTAATTTAATTGCCGAGCGTGATCAGCAGGTTAAGTTAGCGAATGAACGTCAGGCTAAACTTGATCAATTAAACAGCCAGCTAGCGACACAAGCTAAAGATCATGAAAGCAAAACTAATGGCCTTGAGAAGCAAAAGCTTGATTTAACAGCGGCCAGAGATGAGCAAACGCGTCTAGCCAATGAACGACAAATTAAGTTAGATACACTTCATCGCCAAGTCGAAACCCAAGTTAAAGATGCCCAAGAAGAAAATGAGTTGCTTTTGTTGCAGCTACATCAAGTTCAAGAAGAGCTTGAGCATTATTTCCTAGAACATCAAAAACTCCAGCGTGACAATGAAACATACATAAGTCGTTGGCAGCGTCTTGAAGATAGGTTGCCGAATTATTTAGATTACCTATCGATTGTGCCGATCAGCGTGGACACAGTTTCTGACATTCCACGCGTTGAGTGGCGGGCTACTGACATCACCATTGGCGGTGTTTTAGTGCCAGAATTTAATTTTGCTACATTCTTAGATGATGGCAATCCTGGAATTGAGCTTTTAGGTGCGACAAATGATCAAGGGCAATTATTGCCAGTAAGGCTAACGCCTAGAGGCTTAGTTAAACCCGATGCGGTGGAAGACATTATTCAATTCCGCACCATGACAACACTACACTGGCGGCAAATTAATATTGCTGTCAACGTTATCCAGCATTTCTTCAAAGACCCTCAAAAAGCCGCTGCGGGTCATACAATGCCGGACTATTTTGATTTGGTGTTTTGGCGTCAGGCAGCGATGCCTTTGGTTGCTGATATTCCATCATTACCACCAGTATTCAGGTTCAATAACGTTAAATTAAAACGTGAACTGATTAACCCAGATTATGAGCATCTATGGTTGGTATTCCATGACGCTGTTTATGGCAATTATCACTGGCCTAAGCTTGAGTTGCGGGTAGGTGCGGCCAATATTCAGCCAGGTGGATTTTCACGTTATCCAAAATTAGAGATACCGCGTATTGATGGAAAACTAGCGCCATTCGATAGTTGGTTTGAAGAAGCGTTTGATGATTTCGGCGGCAAACTTGAATTACGTTTCGATTTAAACCGACAAATATTTGATATTAATGTTTGGCTGCAATTAAGTTCAACTGATCAAGCGATGATGCTGTCATTGATAGGTGCTTTGAACATTGCGCTTAAAAGCATGGAGCAAGATAAAGTAGCAATCTCTAGGTCTTGGGATAGTTGGAGGGGGCTGGCTTCCGGTATTGTTGATGTTATGCGACGAACAATGGCGGCTAGCAATGCACCTAAGCCAAGCGCTGATATAGAAACTGACCAACCAGAACCGCTTGAATCAGCCATAGAGCAGCCTGTTCCGACGCAAAAGCCAATCCAACCGCAAAGACGAGCGAAAAAGAATCGGCGTAAAAGATGATAATTTGAATTCAATCTCTAATAGCCTGAAATGCAACCTGGTCTGAATCTGATTGGCTACGCCACCTCACCAACTGGTCTTGGTGAGGATTTACGTTCCTTTGCGTCAATGTTGGATTATTTAGATGTGCCATATTCGGTGATCGACCTGCCAACCGAAAGCAGCGGCAAAGTAAAACACCATTGGAAATGTCTAACCCAACAGGACTACGCGGTGAGTTTCTTTTTTATGTCGCCTATGGAATGCAGTCGTCTGGCCGAAGCCCAACCCAAGCTTTTTTCTGAGCCACGCACCAAAGTAGGCTATTTTTTATGGGAATTGCCTGATTTTCCCGACCAATTTGTACCAGCGCTGAATTTGGTTGATCATATTTGGTGTCCCACACGTTTTGTGCAACAGGCTTTTTTTGCCAAGCTCAAGAAATTAACCCTATCGATTCCCTTGCCAGTGATGAGTGCGCCTCGAAGTGGTCGAGACATGCGGCGTGAACTGGATATTCCTAAAACTGCCTTTGTCGCGCTTTACATGTTTGATGTTCGCTCGACCTTAACCCGCAAAAACCCCCAAGCGACTATTCAAGCATTTAGCCAGTTTGCTAAGAATAAATCGGATGCTTACCTGATTTTAAAAATAAACCGCTGGCAGCAAGTGGATCAACGATTGTTCAACTGGATTCCTATTGATCCGCAAGTCAGAATCATCACCGAGACTATGAACAATGGTGAGCTTTCTGATCTTTATCAGGCATCAGATGTTTATTTGTCTTTACATCGAAGTGAAGGATTTGGCCGAACCTTGGTTGAAGCAATGCAGAATGGCTTAGAAGTCATCAGTACTAATTATTCAGGCCCAGAAGATTACCTAGAGCCAGCCTATGCTCGATTAGTTGATTGGCAAAAACAGCGAGTAGAAGCTGGTGATTATCCTTATACCACCGGCTCAAGTTGGGCTGATCCATCGGTTGATAGTGCTGTCGAACAATTAAATGCGGTTTACTATCAAACCGATCAACAGCGAAGTGATTTGAGTCGTGAGGCAGGGAATCGATTTACCGTCGAAAACTTGGCTGAAAAGTATCGGCCAGTGTTGAAAACTTATTTACGTTAGCTGGGTATTGGTAAGTTATTCAAACGCTTGAGCATCAATTGCCCAATTTTAGTTGGTGAAAACTGGCTCTTGGCATAATCTTTAACCGATTGTGCATAGCCGGCTTTTTTGGCATCTAGTCGAGCTTGCTGCATTTGCTTAGCCGCATGTTCAACGTCCGCCTCAGCCCACACCGCCTGATCAGAATCAGTAACAAAATGATATTCACCGGCGCTAATCGGTGTTAAACGATAGTTCACCGGATAGCTAATAGCCTTAGGCATAAAATCAATATTGCCGGAATAATTGGTCCCTATGACCGGTTTTCCATAGCACATGGCTTCTGCCAATGTTCGGCCAAAACCTTCACAGCGATGCAAAGAAACATAGGCATCACAGCACTCAATCAGTGCCAATACATCTTCACGGTCTAAAGTTTCTTGGACTAAATGAATCCGTGAATCTTGTTGGCAACGGTTCAAGAACGCCTGCCAATTCGGGTTATCGCCTTTTGCATTCATTACTTTCAGCACTAAACCTACCGAACTATCTTGCTGGTTAAATGCCAAACTAAACGACTCAATCACCGCCATTGGGTTTTTACGGGCTAAATGTGAGTTAAAGTCGAAGACAAACAGATATAAAAACTGATTGGTGGGTAAGTTAAAAAAGCTACGAGGTCTTGTTACGCCACGATCCACACTAACCGGTAAAGGCATTAGCTGTACTGGTAATGATGTGGAATTGGCATACATTTGACGAGCAAAATCACTGCCAGCCCAAATTTCATCCATCAAACTAAACGCCTGTTTCCAAGCCGCCGGCCAAACTGAAAGCTCCCAAGGCCACCAACCAATGTTGTAATGGTTTCTAAACAGCTGATCACCCCGTTGTAAAAACACCCTTGCGACTGTATCAAAGCCCGGCAAACAAAACACATTGATTGCATAAGGCGCTTCGGCAACTGCACGAGAGACATGGTGCTTAAGGGCGTTATCTGCTTGGCGCAAATCCTTACCTGCTTCGATGTTCATCACTCGATAAGGAATTCCAGCCGATTCGCAGGCGGCAACCGCCATCCGTAAATCTTCGCCAATTCCCAATTCACCAAAAGCAAAACCATAAAGATTAACCCCAAACGCTAAATCACTGATTGAAGGTTTTGCTGATGAATTTTGCTGAATCGATTTCAACCAGCTCCAAGTTTGACCTTGTTCTTGAGCTCGTTGCGACCACTGGTTAATCTGCTGTCGGCCTTCAACACTATTGAGATCAAAGCGTTGCTGAAATTCGGGTGAGAGATTTAGGGTTTGAGAAACAAAGCGCGGTAAAGCAAGGTTAGGGGTTATGTTGACCGATTGTTTTAGCCATTGACGCCAACGGTTAGCAATCAACGAAGTTAATTTGAAACGGCTATTCGCAGCACTAAAAAACCAAGCCATAAATCGTGCCCGAGAGTTGGCGTCTTCCAAGGGCATGGTTTCTCGGATGGTTGGGTCCAGTAATTGCCAGGTTAGCCGCATCAATAAGGTCGCCGCTGGCACATCGCTGTTGTCAAGATTGGTTTGGGTTACTGGACGATCAAGTTCTGCCCGCATTTCGGCATCAATAGCGTCGTCTAATAACATCTCGTCAACACCATAAGCAAAAAACCAAGCAGTTACCCCCAGTGAATCAAGCTGGCCACTGACAGTGAATTTTTGGACAACATCCGGCCGATAATTAAGCACTAATGACAGTGCGCGAGGGAGTGGTAGATTAATATCACCCAGCGAGAGTTTGCCGGTTTTTTCGCTAAGAAATTGCTTTTCAGCTTCATCAAGTGCACTCCAGCCGGGGTATTCAGCTCTGCCACGCATCAGCCACCATTGATTAAAAGCATTTGAATCAACGCCAGCATGATTAGTCGCAGCACGAATATCTTCACGCAATAGCCAGACAAACTGTTTAGCTAGCGGTTTTAAATTAGCAGGTAGGGCGGGCATAGTTTTTGGTAACCTCCATGATTACCCAATGAAACACGTTTACGCTTTCTTTTGAATAATAAACGTATTGGAAAGCATTTTATTTTCTTCGCCGGTCATGCCGTCTTCACGGATTTCTAAGCAAATACAATCACACTCAGCGACAATTTTAAAAATCTCAAATTGCGGTAAAAAATGCATTTCTAAAGTATTCGGTTGCGCGCTATGTAGATAGCGCTCAACCTCAAATAAATAGCCGGTGCGATAAGTCGGTATCTGTAAAAACGCCACACCGTTTGGATTTAACGATGCGAGCAATTTTCTTAACATCCAAGCAATTACTGGTGGTGGGTTATGTTGCAAGGTAATCACCGATAGAATCGCATCAACCTTACCTAAGCTTTCAAGCTGGGTGATAGTTTGTAGATGTTGAAAATCAACATTCTCTAAACCTTTAGACACAATGTGTTGTTTAGCATAGCCGAGATGATGCTGAGAAATATCAGCGGCGATCACTTTAGGAAATACCTCGGCCAAAAAGCCCGTCACACGACCAACACCGCAGCCTATCTCTAAACAGCTTTTTAGATGGTTGTAATTAATATGATTACGGCGGAGTCCTGCCAGAAAAAGATCACAAATGTACTTGCCTGAGGTGTAGAACTGTTGGCGATGTGCTTCAAATTGATCAATATGATAATGCGGTTGTGTTACCACTGACCAAAACGGATCAGTTTCACCTAGATGTTCCCATTCCTGATGAATCCTTTCGAACATTTGAGCTAATTGCTGTTCTGAAACATCAGTCTCCACGGGAATGCTAGGCATATTGAACGGGTGGCGGTGGTTGGTGTTTTGAGGTTTATCAAGCAGAACACCCATGCGCTGTCTGAACTCTGCGGATTGTAAAAACACTTCACGCAATTGCTCAATCGTATGCACAGATTGACATAGATTATTAATGGTATCGGCATTTTCTGGGTCACGCCCTAGTAATAGCCGATAGGCTAGTGTGATTTGTTCAGAAGTAAGCAAAATTTTATTATTAATTTTTTCTATATTAAACATATTTTAACTAATATTGTAACTTATTTATTGCTGTTTTCGGAAGTTGCTAAAGAACGACGAATTACAGATGATACAAAATTAAGTTTGGTGATTTTTTGTGACTTTAGTAGGCTATTCATACCAGAAATGCATCAAGACCTGTCTATCCTAGCATTATCCTAATTGCCGCCTAAGCTTAGAGCTTTCTCACTCTAATGAGCTTAGCCCATGAAACACGCCATCGACCCAAAAATAGACTGTGTCTTTAAAGCCATACTCGGCGCTGAAAACAACATCAACCTGCTAATCC
>Ga0208223_1000302_pt1 | contig 12581 bp, 15 predicted proteins | sample LakMenE07Oct09ns_FD_150678 | JGI IMG/M metagenome (GOLD analysis project Ga0208223, IMG submission 150678) | Freshwater microbial communities from Lake Mendota, WI - 07OCT2009 deep hole epilimnion ns (SPAdes) | ecosystem: Environmental > Aquatic > Freshwater > Lake > Epilimnion/Euphotic zone ...
TGTTTTTGGTTAGGAATTATCACATCTAATGATTCTTAAAGGCTGTTTTTTCTTTTTATATTAGATACTTAGCTTTTTTGTTTTTTTGCTTGGCTAAATCAGTATTTAGTATCAAATTGTCACAATAGTGCTACGAGCTAGCTTGGCTAATTGGTCGTCGATTTTAAGATAAAACCATTCTGTAATAGAATGGCCGTCCTTTTAGCAAGCTTGGCTTTTCAATATGCGTTGTCCGTTCTGTTCTGCACAAGATACTCGGGTGGTTGATACCCGCTTGGCTGATGATGGCGAACAGGTCAAACGTCGCCGAGAATGTGTGGCTTGTAAAGAGCGTTTTACGACTTTTGAAGTGGTCGAGTTAGCGTTGCCACGAATCATAAAAAGAAATGGCGTTCGGCAAAGTTTTGATGAAAATAAGTTGCGCTCTGGTATGCAACGGGCTTTGGAAAAAAGACCTGTGCAAGCCGATGCGGTTGAAGCAGCCATTAGCCGAATCAAAAAAGCCTTGATGGCTAAAGGCGAGCGCGAAATTCCTGCTTACGAATTAGGTGAGTTGGTGATGAAAGCGCTTAATCAACTCGATCATGTGGCATTTGTTCGTTTTGCTTCTGTGTATCGTAGCTTCGAAGATGTCAGCGAATTTACCGAAATGATCGCCAATTTACACAAGCATGACAGCTAATAACGATCATGCTTATATGGCTCATGCCATTAAGCTTGCTAAAAATGGCCTTTATACGACCGATCCAAATCCTCATGTCGGTTGCGTATTAGTCAAAAATAATCAAATTATTGCCGAAGGTTGGACGCAAAGAGCAGGATTCGCTCATGCAGAAGTCGATGCTTTAGCCAAAACTCAGGATGCGGATGGCGCAACGGCTTATGTGACTTTGGAGCCTTGTAGTCACACCGGTCGCACTGGCCCATGTTGCGATGCTTTGATAAATGCTGGCATCAAACGAGTGGTGATTGCCATGCAAGACCCCAATCCATTGGTTGCAGGGCAAGGCATAGCAAGAATTAAAGCTGCAGGTATTGAAGTCAGCTTGGGTGTTTTGCAGCAGGAAGCCAGCGAATTAAATCGCGGATTTTTCAAACGAATGAGCAAAAATTTACCGTGGATACGCAGTAAATTAGCGATGAGTTTGGACGGTCGCACTGCGATGGCATCCGGTGAAAGCAAATGGATTACCTCGCCACAAGCGCGTCAAGACGTGCAGCGTTGGCGAGCCGAAAGCAGCGCGATTCTGACCGGTATTGATACCGTGATTGCTGATGATCCACAGCTTAATGCCCGAGTTGATTTTGATTTGGAACAACCGATTAAAGTGGTGTTAGATTCGCGTTTACGTCTGCCTTTAACCGCCAAAATTCTCGAAAATTCGGCCGAAAACTGGATTTTTACTTGTTGCGAAAATCAACAAAAACAGCAGCAATTGCTTGAAAAAGGCTGCAAAGTGTTTCAAACCGCCGAAGTTAATGGGCGAGTTGATTTAAAACAGGTTTTTACAATCCTCGCCGAACAACAAATTAACACGGTCTGGATTGAAGCCGGTGCCACTTTGAACGGTGCATTATTAGACAGTGGCTTAGTCGATGAATGGCTGATTTACATGGCGCCTTGTGTGCTCGGCGATCAAGGCCGTGGCCTGTTTTGTTTGCCAGATTTGCAGAAAATAGACGAAAAAAAACAGTTTAACTTACAGGATGTTAGAGCAGTGGGGCCGGATTTAAGGCTAAGATTAAGTTCGCAGAAAATTTAAAAGGTAACGATGTTTACAGGCATTATTTTAGCGGTCGGCACTATTGCCGACATTCAGCCACGCGGTGGTGATTGTCGATTAAAAATTGCTACAGGCAAATTGTCATTAGCCGATTGTGCTTTGGGCGATAGTATTGCCGTCAACGGGGTTTGTTTAACGGCTGTTGAGTTGGGCGATCATTACTTTTGTGCCGATGTTTCCAACGAAACACTGTCACGCACCATCTTAAAATCGGCTAAAGCGGGTGTTGCGGTTAATTTAGAATTAGCGATGACACCATCAACTCGCTTAGGCGGTCATATTGTCAGCGGTCATGTCGATGGCATTGGCAAATTAGTTGAAAAACAAGCCGATGGCCGTTCGATTCGTTTCAAATTCAAAGCACCAGACAACTTAGCCAAATACATTGCCGAAAAAGGCTCGATTTGTATTAATGGCATCAGTTTGACCGTCAACAGTGTTGATGGTGCTTGTTTTAGTGTCAACATTGTCCCGCACACCTTGCAAGAAACTACTTTGGGAAGCGCGGAAGTCGGTGTTGAAGTTAATTTAGAAGTCGATTTACTCGCGCGTTATTTAGAACGATTAATGCAAGGCGATGCCGCTGCTTATCAGCAAGGTAGCATCACAGAAGCCTTATTACACCAAGCAGGCTTTATCAAATGAACAGCATAGAAGAAATTATCGAAGACCTGCGCCAAGGCAAAATGGTCATCATTATGGATGATGAAGACCGTGAAAACGAAGGCGATTTGTTAATGGCCGCGGCTTTTGCCCGTCCCGAAGACATTAATTTCATGGCCAAATATGGCCGAGGTTTGATTTGCTTAACCTTAACTCGCGAGCGTTGTCAGCAACTGCGCTTGCCATTAATGGTCAGTGACAATCAAACCCCTTACACCACCAACTTTACGGTGTCGATTGAAGCGGCGGAAGGCGTCACTACCGGTATTTCAGCGGCTGATAGAGCGCTGACTATTCAAGCCGCAGTAGCTAAAAACGCTCAACCTAGCGATTTAGTGCAACCCGGTCATATCTTCCCATTGATGGCGCAAGCCGGTGGCGTATTAAATCGTGCGGGACATACCGAAGCCGGTTGTGATTTCGCTCGTTTAGCCGGTGTCGAACCTGCAGCGGTGATTGTTGAAATCCTTAACGATGACGGCACCATGGCGCGTCGTCCCGATTTAGAAGTATTCGCCAAGCAGCATAATCTGAAAATTGGCACTATCGCTGATTTAATCCATTACCGAATTCAGCACGAAAATACTTTAGAACGCATCAGCGAATGCGCTTATCCGACTGAGTTTGGTGATTTTAGACTGTATGCTTACCAAGATCGCAATGACGATAATGTGCATTTAGCTTTAGTAATGGGCGATGTCGCCGATGATGAGCCGGTTTTGGTGCGGGTGCATTCGCGTAATTTAAGTGACGATTTATTTTTCTCGAAACGCAGCGATTGCAGCTTGCCGGTTCGCGAAGCGATGAAAAAAATCGCCGAAGCAGGGCGGGGCGTATTGGTGATTATTCGTCAAAATGAGACCAATAAAGCTTTGGTCGAGTTGATACATAGCTATCAATTACAAGACAACGGCATTAAAAATAGCCCCGATCAAAGTGCTGATGCCGATTGGCGCATGACCGGCACAGGTTCCAGAATTTTGTCCGATTTAGGCGTTCGACGCTTAAAAGTGATGGGCACGCAAAGAAATTACATCGGTTTATCCGGTTACGATTTACAAGTGGTCGAACACGTCGAAACCACCATTTAATTCTCATTCACCCATTCAACAAAAGGTAAACACATGACAACTGTCAATACCATTGAAGGCAATTTTTCCGCGCAAGGCGGCAAGTTTTGTATCGTTTCTTCACGCTTTAACAGCTTTATTGTTGACCAACTCGAAGGCGGCGCGATTGATGCTTTAGTGCGTCACGGTGCCGATAAAAATCAAATTACCTTGGTTAAAGTCCCAGGTGCTTTTGAATTACCCGTTGCTGTACAACGTATAGCTGCCAGCAAAAAATACGATGCAATTATCGTTTTGGGTGCTGTGATTCGTGGTGGTACACCGCATTTTGAATACGTGGCTGGCGAATGTGTGAAAGGCATTTCCCAAGTGTCTTTGCAATACGATTTACCGGTTAGCTTTGGCGTTTTAACCGTTGATAGCATCGAGCAAGCGATTGAAAGAGCCGGTACTAAAGCCGGTAATAAAGGCGCAGAAGCGGCTTTGTCAGCGATTGAAATGGTCAGTTTATTTAATAATTTAGCTAGTGCGAGTCAGGGCGTTTAATGAGCGAAGCAAAAACCAATGCCCGAAAATGCGCGGTGCAAGCGCTGTATCAATGGCAAATGTCGGGTAATAGTTTGACCCGCATCGAAACCTATTTTTTAGAAGAAGAATTGCTGAAAGGCGCACAGAAAACCTATTTCACTGAGTTGTTTCATGGTGTGCCTAAGCAATTGGACGTGATTGATGCCGCCTTGGCTGAGTTTGTTGATAGACCGGTTGAAAAAATTGATCCGGTTGAACGAGCGATTTTGCGAATTGGCGTTTATGAATTAATCAATCGCCTTGAAACACCTTACAAAGTGATTATTAACGAAGGGGTTAATTTGGCGAAATTCTTTGGTGCCGATGGCAGTCATAAATACGTCAACGGCATTCTCGATAAAGTCGGTCAAAAAGTCCGTGCGGTGGAAATCGCCGCTAAACAAGGCAAAGCCGTTAGCTAATGGCGCAGGCCGAGTTCGATCTGATTCGGCGTTATTTTGCCGTTCACAAACCGCAACATCGCTTTACCCAATTGGGGATAGGCGATGATTGCGCGTTGCTTAATCTACCAGCCGATTACCAGCTTGCCGTTACCGCCGATACCATGGTCGAAAACGTGCATTTCTTTGCCGATGTCGAACCTGAGTTATTAGGTCATAAGCTATTGGCGGTTAATCTCAGCGATTTAGCCGCGATGGGCGCGGAACCGTTTGCCGTAACTTTGGCTTTAACCCTGCCCAAAATTGATCACCCTTGGCTACAAGCCTTTTCGCAAGGCTTTATCAAGCTGGCTCAACAGTATCACGTCGATTTGATTGGCGGTGATACCACGTCAGGGCCGTTAACCTTGACTGTGCAAGCGATGGGTGCCGTGCCGAAAGGCAAAGCTTTATTACGTTCCAATGCTCAAGTTGGTGATTTAATTTATGTCACCGGTCAATTGGGCGATGCAGGGCTAGGTCTGAAAATTAAGCAAGGTTATATTTGTGATAATCCTGCACCTGCTTTAGCGCGTTTTAATCAACCGCAACCGCGTGTTGCTCAAGGCTTGGCTTTGCGCGATGTCGCTCATGCTTGTATTGATATTTCCGATGGTTTGGCCGCTGATTTAGGCCATATCTTGGAAAAAAGCGGGGTAGGGGCTAGTTTGGATTGGGATAAATTGCCGTTATCAGCCGAAGTACAACGCTATATTCAACAAAGCGGTGATTGGCAATTACCGTTGGTGGCTGGTGATGATTACGAATTATGTTTCACCGCACCAGCTCAATCGCAACTGCCTGACGGTTGTTATTGTGTTGGCGTGATTGAAGCAAAAGCGGGTTTACGGATTCTGCGCGATGGGCAGCCACAAACATTAGAGGTCACAGGTTTTGAGCATTTTTCTTAGACCGCATTATGGTAAAAATCAGTTAAGCGCCAAGCAAATCTTAAAAGATCCGGTTTTGCTATTGGCGTTTGGTTTTGGTTCCGGTTTATCAAAATATATGCCAGGTACTTTGGGTACTTTGGTTGCCGTGCCAATTTATTTAGGCTTAATGCTTTATACCGACCCAACGATTTATTTAATCGCAACTGCCTTGAGCGTGATGGTTGGGATTTGGATTTGCGATCAAGCTGCTAAAAAACTGGCCGTGCATGATTTTGGCGGTATTGTTTGGGATGAGGTTGCTGGTTTTTTAATCACCCTTTACGGTCTGCCTTTAACTTGGCAAACCCTGCTTGCCGGATTTGTGGCATTTCGCTTGTTCGATATTGTTAAGCCTTGGCCGATTCGCTACTTGGATAAACAGGTTGGTGGTGGCTTCGGCATCATGCTCGATGACGTGGTTGCCGGTGTTTTTGCTGCGCTGGTACTGCGTATCTGGTTTTAGTTTTAGCGGCTAAAAGTGCCTTAGTCTGTAACAGTGTTAAAATCCCGTCATCTACTTAGCTAACTACATATCATGAAACACGTCGAACTTCTTTCTCCCGCTGGTACTTTGCGTAATATGCGTTACGCCTTCGCTTTTGGTGCCGATGCGGTTTATGCCGGTCAGCCTCGTTACAGTCTTCGAGTGCGTAACAACGACTTTTTAGCCGACAACTTGGCGAAAGGAATTGCTGAAGCGCATGACTTAGGCAAAAAGTTTTTCTTGGCTGCCAATGTGATTCCACACAATGCCAAAATCAAAACTTTTGTTAAAGACATGGCGCCAGTGATTGCCATGAAGCCTGATGCTTTGATTATGGCTGATCCTGGTTTGATCATGATGACTCGTGAACAATGGCCGGAGATGCCGATTCATTTGTCAGTGCAAGCCAACACGGTTAACTATGCCAGCGTTAAATTCTGGAAAACCATGGGCGTGGAGCGGGTGATTTTGTCACGCGAATTATCGCTGGATGAAATCGCTGAAATTCGCCAACAATGCCCTGATATGGAATTGGAAGTGTTTGTTCACGGCGCTTTGTGTATCGCTTATTCAGGTCGTTGCTTGTTATCCGGTTACTTTAATCACCGTGATCCTAACCAAGGTACCTGCACTAATTCTTGCCGTTGGAAATACGACACCGTACCTGCCGAAGAAAATGCCGAAGGCGATTACGTCCCAAGCACCAATAGCGTATTGTCGATGAACGATATTAACGACCAGCTCAGCACAGCGAGTTGTGGCGGCGCTGAACGTCATCCATTGGCTGACAATATTTATTTTCTGGAAGAAGAAGGTCGCAAAGGTGAGTTGTTGCCCATAATGGAAGATGAAAACGGCACTTACATCATGAATTCCAAAGACTTACGGGCGATTGAGCATGTGCATAAATTGGTCGAAATCGGGATTGATAGCTTAAAAATCGAAGGTCGTACTAAATCGCATTTTTATGTGGCGCGTACCGCTCAATCTTATCGACAAGCGATTGATGATGCTTTGGCCGGTCGTCCATTCCAACCGGAATTAATCGGTATTTTGGATAATCTGGCCAATCGTGGCTATACCGATGGTTTCTATCAACGTCATCACACTCACGAACACCAAAACTATATTTCCGGTTACTCGAAAAGCCATCAACAGCAATTCTGTGGCGAAATTACCGCTTATGACCCTGCGACCGGTTTGGCTGATGTCAGCGTTAAAAACAAATTTGCGGTTGGCGATAAAGTCGAAATGATTTTGCCCAATGGCAATCGCGATATTAGCGTTGAGGCGATGTTTGATAAATATGGCAACCCGCTGCAAGAAGCCTTGGGTGGCGGCTATGAAGTGCGGATTCCATTGCCAGAAGCCGAATGTCAGTATGGCTTGTTAGCGCGTTATTACTAATCATTGTCGGAGGCTTTATGCCGTTTCATACCGCTGATCTCTGTGACCAATTTTCTCAGCAAAACAATTTTCAAATTGCTGAGCCTATTTTTAGGTTTTTTGGTAACCAGCCACGTTTCAGCGGTTTGATTACGACTTTGAAAGTATTTGAAGATAGCTCGTTAATCCGACAAATCTTAGAACATAAAGTCGTTGATCGAGTATTAGTGATCGATGGCGGCGGCTCGCGGCGTTGTGCTTTGTTGGATCAGCATTTAGTCACGCTGGCGCTTGAAAACGGCTGGCAAGGGCTGGTGGTTTACGGCTGTATTCGCGGTTCGGAGTTGATTCAGCAACTGCCGATTGGCGTGATGGCTTTAAACACTCATCCCTTGCGTAGCGACAAACATGGCCAAGGTGATAGTGATGTGATGATCACTTTTGCCGGTGTCAATTTTAAGAAAGATCATTATTTATATGCCGATAGCGATGGAATTATCGTCGCGGAAACAAAATTGGATTAAAATCGTCTCACCTTAACCCAGTAAAATAGTCAAGAATATGCAAATCGTACTCGCAAACCCTCGTGGATTCTGTGCCGGTGTTGACCGCGCCATTGAAATTGTTGATCAAGCCATTGATACCTTCGGCGCACCAATCTATGTGCGACATGAAGTGGTGCATAACCGTACCGTTGTTGATGGTCTAAAAAAGAAAGGCGCGATTTTTATCGAAGATTTAAGTGATGTGCCTGTCGGCTCGTATTTGATTTTCAGCGCCCACGGCGTTTCTAAACAAGTTCAAAAAGAAGCCGAAGAGCGCAATCTGACTGTATTTGATGCGACTTGCCCTCTGGTGACTAAAGTTCACATGCAAGTGGCTAAACATGCCAAACAAGATCGCGAAGTGATTTTGATTGGTCACGCTGGCCATCCAGAAGTTGAAGGTACTATGGGTCAATACGATAAATGTACCGAACACGGTGATATTTATTTGGTAGAAACCCCTGAAGACGTTAAAAATCTTAAAGTTAATAATCCCGAAAATTTGGCTTATGTCACTCAAACTACCTTGTCGATGACTGACACCAAGGTGATGGTTGATGCCTTACGCGCCAATTTCCCATCAATCAAAGAACAGAAAAAAGACGATATTTGCTATGCAACGCAAAACCGTCAAGACGCGGTGCATGACTTGGCGGAAATTTCTGACTTGATTTTGGTTGTGGGTTCGCCAAACAGTTCTAATTCAAACCGCTTACGCGAAATTGCTGAACAACTCGGCAAACCTGCTTATTTGATTGATACCGCAAAAGACATGCAGCAAGCATGGTTTGATGCTGTCAATGTTGTTGGTGTCACCGCCGGCGCTTCCGCGCCAGAAGTGTTAGTGCAAGCCGTGATTCAACAATTGAAAGATTGGGGTGGTGAAACTACCACGGTTAGAGAAAACCAAGGGATTGAAGAAAAAGTAGTATTTTCAATACCTAAAGAGTTAAGAAAGCACATCGATGCTTAATCACTTATCCCGCAGGCTTAATGCGGGAATCGCTTTATAGTACAATTCCAAGCCAGCCCGCTGCTTTAAGCGGGTTTAGATCAATTTTTTAGAGATAACAGACGGGTTTTAGAGCATGAAAACGATGGATGATAGAGACGGTTGGATTTGGCTAGACGGTCAATGGGTAGAATGGCGCGAAGCTAAAGTCCATGTCTTGACCCACACCTTGCATTATGGCGCTGGCGTATTTGAAGGCTTGCGTGCTTACAACGGCAAGGATGGCACATCGATTTTTAAATTAGCTGAGCATACCGACCGTTTGTACCGTTCAGCGCACATCATGAACATGAAGATTCCGTTCAGCAAAGACGAAATCAACCAAGCGCATCGTGATGCGGTGGCTAAAAATAATCTCGATAGCGCTTACATTCGTAGCATGTGCTTCTTCGGTTCAGAAGGCATGGGCTTACGCGCTGACAATTTGAAAGTGCATGTGATGATTGCCGCTTGGACTTGGGGCGCTTATCTTGGCGCAGAGAATATGGAAAAAGGCATCCGTATTCGCACCTCGTCTTACACCCGTAATCATGTCAACAGCACCATGTGCAAAGCCAAAGCCAATGGTAACTACATCAACTCAATCTTGGCCTTACAAGAAGCTTTAGCGACTGGTTATGACGAAGCCTTGTTGTTGGATCACGAAGGTTATGCGGCTGAAGGTAGCGGCGAAAACTTGTTCATCGTCCGTAACGGCAAACTTTACACCCCAGAAACCACTTCTGCTTTAGAAGGCATCACTCGCGATACCTTGATGACTATCGCTCGTGAACAAGGTTATGAAGTGATTGAAAAACGTATCACTCGTGACGAAGTTTATGTTGCTGATGAAGCGTTCTTCACCGGTTCTGCGGCGGAAGTGACACCAATTCGTGAATACGATGGTCGCGCAATCGGTAGCGGCACACGCGGTCCAGTCACCGAAAAACTGCAAGCTTTGTATTTTGATTATGTTAACGGTCGTCGTGACGATCACCGTGAATGGTTAAGCCACGTTCGCTAAGGTGAGCGCTAGTCCTAATACTATCCTCGTCATCGGCCCTTCATGGGTCGGTGACATGGTGATGGCACAAAGCTTGTTCATCACCCTCAAACAGCAACATCCGCTTTGCCAAATTGATGTATTGGCGCCGGCTTGGTCTTTGCCCTTATTACAGCGGATGCCAGAAGTTCGGCAAGCAATTGCCATGCCTTTGGGGCACGGCCAATTGGGTTTGTCTGCTCGTTATCAACTTGGCAAACAACTGAAAAGCTACGCTTACGATCAAGCGATTCTGCTACCCAATTCTTGGAAATCGGCCTTAATCCCATTTTTTGCCGCTATTCCGCTCCGCAGCGGTTTTTTAGGTGAAATGCGTTGGGGCTTGTTAAATGACGCGCGGCATTTGGATAAACAACGGTTAACCATGACCGTGCAGCGATTTGTGGCGCTAGGTTTGCCTGAAAACGCCCCTCAACCACCCAGTTATGCCTTTCCAAAACTATCGATTAGCGCCGAGCAACAACAAACCGTCATCGATAAATTCCAAATCAATCGCGACCGTAAAATTTTGGCGCTATGCCCCGGTGCTGAATACGGCCCAGCCAAGCGTTGGCCAATTGAACACTTTGCCAACTTAGCCCAACAAAAACAGCAACAAGGCTGGCAAGTTTGGCTATTAGGTTCGGACAAAGATAAAGCAGTTGCCGAACAAATTAACCAGATATCCGGCGAGGTTTGCCAAAATTTTGCTGGCAATACCAGCTTGGCAGAAGCGGTGGATTTATTGTCTTTAGCCGATGTGGTGGTCAGTAATGATTCTGGCTTAATGCACGTTGCTGCCGCTCTGGATAAAAAACTCATCGCTTTATACGGCTCATCCGACCCTAATTTCACCCCGCCATTACACGCCGATGCGAAAATTGTTAATCTGAATTTACCTTGCTCGCCGTGTTTTAAACGGGAATGTCCATTGGGGCATACCGAATGCTTAGCTAAAATCCAACCTGCCAGCGTGATGGCTGCGATTGACGCTTAAATCATCATGAAAATTGCCATTGTTAAATTATCAGCGCTAGGCGATATTGTTCACGCTATGGTCGCTTTGCAATTTATCAAAGCCGCCTATCCGCAAGCCGAAATCGATTGGATAGTCGAACAGCGATTTGCCGAATTGCTGGCCAATAATCCCGATATTAACCAAGTACTAACGGTTAATTTAAAAGGTTTGAAAACCCAAAAATCCGCCATTTGGGGCGAACTCGATAAAATCAAAGCCTACAGCCAACGCTCATACGACTTGGTGATCGATGCCCAAGGCTTAATCAAATCAGCGGTGGTAGCAAGATTATTGTCGAAACACTGCGCGGGCTTTGATAAACACTCAATACGCGAATCAGCAGCTGCTTGGCTGTATAAAACCACCGTTGCTTATCCGTATGATGCCAACACCATCGACCGCAACGTCGCGGTACTAACTCAGCCTTTAGGAATTAGCGTCAGCCAACAGCAAATTATCGATAAACAGCCCTTTTTGTTTTATCAACCCGCAGGCGCGGCAATTGACGACTATTTGATCGCCGGACAACAGCAAGTCTTGTTAGTGATAGGTTCGACTTGGCCTAGTCGCAATTATTCGAAACAGCAATATCTGGAAGTGGTGCAAGGCTTAACGGCAAATTGCCTGATTTGTTGGGGGAGCGAACAGGAGCGCCAAGATGGTGAATGGATCGCTGAACGCAGCAATGCCAAACTATTGCCAAGGTTAAATCTTAACGACCTGAAAGCCTTGATTGCCAAAGTGGATTTAGTGATTGGTAACGACACAGGCCCAACCCACATGGCTTGGGGGCTTAACCGTCCATCGATTACCTTATTTGGCCCCACGCCGATTAGTCGCGTTTACCAAACGCCAATCAATCTGGTTTTAAAATCACCTTCCATCGTTAATCCCTTCAAACTGGATAAAAACGACTTTTCGATTAAAGACATTGAAGCGGGGCAGGTGTTGGCGTGTGCCAGAGGATTATTGGCTGAGTAGCGCACTCAGCCAAAAAACATCAATGCCATTAAGTTGAGGTGTGTTCTATTCCCCTCTTTGAAAAAGAGGGGCTAGGGGAGATTATTCAAATAAATCCGCCTGAATCCCCCTTTTTCAAAGGGGGAGGTTAAAGCATCCAGTTTTATCTTCTTCTTGATCTTAAGTTATTGATGTTTTGGTTGTTAGCACGCTGGGCAATCTGAGCAACCTGTTTAGAGTAAGCAAGTGCCTTTTCTTTTGGATTAACGGTAAATAAATTAGTCCAAGTCTGATCGCCACGGTTAGCGATGGCTTGTGAAAAGTCTTTAAACAAGCTGGTAGCTGTCACTACTGCTTTAGGCGGAACTTTGTATTCTTTGGTCAGGTAAAAAGAAATCTGCATCAAAAATGATTTTTCTTTGCTAGTCAGTTTAATCAGCTTTTTGTTTTTCTTATCGTAAACGTAATAAGAAGTCAGCATCAACATGCTGAGACCGAAAAATTTGGTCCATAGCATGGTGTAAGCTTTATCCTCATACAGTTTGATACCTTTGCTCAGAATAGCGTCAGTTTTGCTCATCATTATCCTCATTGTTTAGTTGTTATTGTTTTAGGATTTAAAAACCAATGCTGGCACTGGTTTAGTGGTGCATTTTAAAACAGCTTACCACGGAGATGGCTGATTTGTTGGTGAATGAC
>Ga0208223_1000304_pt1 | contig 12471 bp, 17 predicted proteins | sample LakMenE07Oct09ns_FD_150678 | JGI IMG/M metagenome (GOLD analysis project Ga0208223, IMG submission 150678) | Freshwater microbial communities from Lake Mendota, WI - 07OCT2009 deep hole epilimnion ns (SPAdes) | ecosystem: Environmental > Aquatic > Freshwater > Lake > Epilimnion/Euphotic zone ...
CAACTTTTGTAACGTCAACTGTTACCCTTACAGGGTTAGCAGAAAGGGTAAAGGCGTTGATTGATGATTTAATTACACACGGATTAATAGGAGCATAATTATGGCTATTGAAAAAAAAGACCATTTTTTTGTATTGCAAAGCCAACAGATTCCCGTGAGTGGGATTTTGTTGGATGTCATTATTGAATTGTGTCACCAATATTCAATTGTTGATACTGAAAGTGGCGAGGTATTAGGGACAAGTCCAGGTGAGGGTATTTTGAATTTGGGAACACCCAATGAATTAGAAGTCGAGTTTCCTGGATTTTCAGAGCGGATGGAATGGATAAAAATTGCTTTGATTACTAAGGCAATGGGAATAATAGCTACCAGGAAAGCTGCGGAATTAGCTGCAATTGAAGCGTCAAAAAACACAACCTTAATTAATTAATTTGTTTTTACTAACTTGATAAATACTTTTATAGCTGCAATAGTATGCAGCTATACTTGTTTATACTAACTATTAACTAACTGAATCTGATAACTGAAACTAGCCATAAATAACTAAACCCTTAGCTATAACGCCACTCAAAGTATTCTTCTACATCATCCTGAATCACGTCTACCATCCCTTCCAACATCCCTTCTACGAATGATTTGATTCTAGGATCAGATATAGAATCTACCTTAGCCTCTACCCATGTAGAGATTCTCCAATCCTGTACCTCAGATTCCTTAGTGTTAGGGTCTTCTTCGTCACCCCAACTTTCAGCCAATTTAACTAATTGAGGGTTAGTCTCTCTTAATCCTGGCATAGATGTAATTGCTAACTTAATAGCGTTTCTACCCTGTAAGAAGCTAAATAAGAAGCCTATACGCTTCGCAGCATTAAGACCTACCCAAGCGAAGTTACTAATCCCTTGTAGCAGTTCTTTACGCTTGTCATCAGCATATTCTGAGTAAGCTAGTGCTAACCCGTTTACGTCAACAGTGATTTTAGGTGGTGACATAATCCCAGTAAGGACAAATCGCATAAATGAACTACCTAAAAATTGACCAGCTTGACCGTATAAGCTATCAATGATTGAGGTGATCTGTTTCCAGATTTCACTATCAGGAATATCAAAGTTAAAGTCATAAATGATATCTCCAAAATTCATTAATCCAGATACCATTTGAGGGATTGTAATACCAGTTGCCATCTGTACAGCTACAGCCCCTCCCAATGCTACACCTCCAGATAAAACCTTAGTAGTTACATCCTTAGCGTTTACTAAAGCATCTTTAATATCGCCACCTTGCATAACAAACCCTGCTAAACAAACTCCTAAACCCCCTAAAGCTGCACCTCCCAAACCCCCTGCGATTGCACCTAACGGCCCTAATAAACTGCCGATTGCTGCCCCTGTACTAGCACCCGCTACAACTGCACCACTACCAAACAATCCTCTGGTTAATTTTGCCCACCATGACTGACTCGTAGCAATTGCTTTAGCTGCATCTTTAAAAAACTTGCTGATCCCATTAAAAAATTTAGGGTTAGGCGCTCTCGCCTTATCCGTTAATGCTGTGCTAAGTGTGTCTGTTTTTATAGCCTTGACATCCTCAGGCTTTAATTCCATTGCTGCCATAGTATAGAATAAGTGAAACAACTTACTATTATTATGCCTTATGCCTATAATCCCTAGCAATTGGACAGGTTTAGACACTGTTAACGCTATAGGACTTAGCGGTGGTAGCGGCGGATTGACTGGGTATGCTTACGCTAAACAGTTAACTACTACTATCACCGAATTAGACACCTTTATTGACCTTATAGGGCCTTGTAACGAGCCAATCAGTAGAGAAGTAAGTTTAGACTTAATTACGGGTAGATTAAAACTCTATTGGAAAAACTTAGATGGTACTTATACTCAACTCCACAGGGATAATTTAATTTTTAACACAGGTTACAAAGTTGTAGACCTTACTTTAGGGCAATTAGGACTAAGTATCAAATGCTCTGAAGTTACAGAATTGTTTTTAGTGGTACGATGGGATAAAGATATTGCTTCTAACCTTTATAGTGGTAACCTTTATAGTGGAGAAGATTTGATGATTCCAGTAAAAGTTCGGTTGTGCCTTGGTACAGGTGCTAATTATGTACAACGTAATGTTTCTGATTTTGACGAAGATAGTGATCAGTATTTGACTAACTTAGCTCAACTCAAAAATTCAGATAGTGGTGCTACAGGTTACAAATTATTTGATATCTTTACCTTCTATCCTGGTAAACCAATCATTTTTGACGTATTGGTAGATAGTCCTACAAGCTATGGTGGTATTGCATTGCAATTATTTGATCCGATCAGTGTCGGTGAGGCGGTATTCGATATTGCTAACGATGTCTTAAACTTTGAATTGAATGAGTTAAGTAATACTTTTGTAGGTAACGTTACCAAGAATGCTTTGTATCAAGGCGTTAGCAACAATAAGGTCGAAGTTCGTCCAGACTTTAGTAGACACGCAGGGAGGTTTGTTGCTCAAAACATTCATAAAAACAATGCCTTTGATACTGCAATCATTAAAAGTTATACACCTAATACAAATCCGTTGTTAGGTGGTACGTTTACATTGACAGGGAAGTTCTAATAAAAAGGTAAACAATAATCAATACTAAGGTTAAATAAATAAGATGGATAAGATAGAATTTTCGATAAACTTTGATTCGTTACCTTTAGCCGAATTTTCAGCCGAGCTTAAATTTATGGAGGGAAGGTTGGACGAAGGTAGCGGACGCCCGAATAATGATGTAATTGTATTCGTTGTTTGTAATGATTTAACCCGCACATTTACAGTCAACAAATAAAATAAATAAATAAACCAATGAATAATAACGTTTTATATAACAAGGTTTTTACGGGTGAGATTAAACCCGTAGTAATCAACAAAAATACTGCATCAGTAGCTAATCCTACATTCCCTAATTTGTTTACCTATGATTGCACAGAAGTTCCTTTAATTCGTTGGCGTGAGATAGTATTAAAACATCTACCCAGTAACGCTAAACTTTCTACGGTTGAGTGTGAGCTAAAACTTGAGTATCTTCATGTAGACTACTTAATCCCTAGTAGAGTAGTAGTGCCAAGTAGTGCTATCCCTGAAATGGCTAGACGTGATAGTAATTTAACTAAACAGGTTAAGACTTTGGAGTTTAAAAATAAATATAACCGTAACGGTAATTATGCCTTTGAGTTTAGACTACTCAAGATGTATGATTCTAATTACACCTTAAATAGTACAACACCTTATACAAATCAAATTACTTACAATGCAGAACTAGATTACCCTATAGCTGATTTAATCTACAACAATAGATTACCTGGTTTCATGGATCTAATTCCATATCTAATAAAGAATGGAAATTTAATTTTTGCTGATGTAAAGCAGGAATTAAGGATACAAATACTACCTAAATTAAGTCTTAATGATTTAATGATTTTTGGTGGTGGCTACTCAGGTAGCGTTACCTATGAATTATTAGATCCTTCTGTATCTGTAGTGGTAAGTAAGTCAGAGCTTATTACTTTAACTGCTTTGACACCTGTAAGGATATTAACAGAAAACTTAAATAGATACGGATTCTATTTACACAATAATTCTTTAGTAAACATTTACTATAATTTCGGCAGTTCACCTACTACGAGTAACGCTAGGCTAACTCTCAAACCAGGGGAAACACTTGTTTATGAAGATAACAAGTTAACACTAAATAACAACGTGATTAATCCAGGCGATAACCGTTACCTGTTAGGGACTAGCTTATGGGTTAGATCAAGTGTAGTAGGGAGTAATCAGATTAGCATAGAAGAAATTAGTTATAGTTATAGTTATACCTAATCTATTGCAGCTAAGGATTTACACTACTAAATTAACTATTAAACTATTAAAACTAAAAACATTATGACTACTTACGGAACTGATTTAAGAATGGGAACATCCCCAAGGGGTAATACTGCAACACTCCCCAGAACACAAGGGAGTCTGAATAGGACTACTAAAACTTTTCCAGGTGGTAAAAGTGAAATTAAGCCCTTTAGACAAGCTACTAACAAATCCCCTACTGTAGCCCCTAAGTCACCCTCTAGTGACTCAACTGCCCAAACATTAGGTAAGGCAGCAAAGGGTGTCGCAGGGATAGGTAAAAAAACTTTAGGTAAAATATCACCAGGGATAGGGATTAACTCTAAGGGTGACATCGACATCGGAGTAAGAGCGGGGGGTGCTGGTATCTCTCTATCTACCAAAGGTGAAATTAGTTTAGGGATCGGTATTGGTCAAGTAACGTTTGATCCTAAAAACTTAAATGTAGGTAAAGTCGAACTAGGATTTGGTGTGGCGAGTAGTGAAGCTACTCAAGATGGGTGTACCATCACAGTTACAGACCGCATAATGGGTAAAATTGTCAATCAATACACTAGAAAAGCTGATGACTGCGTTGAGCCTGAACCTACGCCTACACCTACACCCATACCGACTCCTAAACCTACACCACAACCGGGTCAATCTAGCTATAAAAGGTCTAGCTCAAAAACATCTAATCCCCCTGGATCGGGGGGGATGATATTAACAGCAATTACAAGATTTTCATTCAAACCTGATTCTAGGTATTATCAAAATTATCACAATGAAACCCCTGTACCTGTTACTAATTCTTGGGATGACACTTATCCCCCTATTATTAAAAGTATAGGCGGCGATTACTACAAGATAGAAGAAACCACAACACATAGCTACAGTTTTGTATTTAAGTGGTATAAACTTATCGGGAATGTGTATGATGGAGGTTATTATGAAGAAAAAATCGTTACTGCTTCTGGATCTATGGAATATAATAAGATCACATACTCCTATGCAGATCCTCCTAGAAACTCAAATGATATTATTTTCCATTTTACAGAGCAAGAAAATACAATAGGTGGTATATCGGGTGAGTTGCGTGATGGGATTTTTACTATATCAGTTACTTATCCAGGCAGTACAGTAACGGGTTTTAATTACATCGCAACAACAGTAAACGGGGAAACTCGTGATATTGATGATTATAGTTATACTGGCTATGGTTCTTTATTTACAGGGATAAGAAAGCACAGTGTAGATATAACCTTAACACCTGCTAATGCACCGCCTGAATACAAAGGAAAACCTAGAGGACTTTCACCTACACCTAAACCTAGAGAACTTATGGCTGACGATAATTGCAACTGTGAACTATTAGAAGATATTTACGATATGTTAGGTGGTGAAGATTTCTTTAAAGATGGTTTAGAAATTCCTAACCATTTATTCATCCCTGGGGGTACAGGTGAGACTAAAGCGTTAACTTATAATGCTTTACTTAACTTAATGTTTAGAACTTTAGATCACCGTACAGTAGGTGAAGTAGAGGTAAGTATTAAGGATAATAATATTATGAAAGAAGGTGATCAAGGGTTAACTATGCGATTGGTTAATGCTACGGCTGCAACCGGTAAAATACTTGAGTTATCACAAAAGCAGGACAGTGATTTAACTGCTGTACTTAATCTATTAATGCGATTATCTTGGATCTCGGTACAGATATTAAAGGTGGTTAACATTGGTAGTGAAGCTACTAAAACTATTGTAAGTTTCTTCGCTATACCTGTTAAGGAAAAAGTTATCAATGTCGATATACCTGTAGATCCAAGTTTAGGTGGGAAGATAGGTTTCGATCCGAAAAAGCCTTCCGAAGATCAACTTATTAAAATACTTGATCTTGACGATCCTCAGAAAACTATATCTATCTTTGATAAGTTTATGAATAATAGTAAAATACCGGTTAAGGTTAAACAATTTATTGGTGATAGATCAGGTGGTAATTACTGGTGGTTAATGGATAAAAACAAAAAGTAAACTAAGTTAAGTATTTAGGAGATTAATTAAAAGTTATGGCTAAACGTCCTAATCTTAAAAAGAAAGATGATGTAATTGAAAGTATTGAATCATCATCTAAAGGTAATAAGAATACAAACCTAGGCAAGAAAAAAGATCCTAAGCAATCGTTAACTGATTCTATAGAACAGCGTGTAAAGGAAGCTGTAGTGAAAATAGAGGCCCATAGACGTAACGCTAGGGTAGATAATGTTATAGCTCAAGGGATAGGAGGAGGCGATGACTTAGACTTCTTTACAGACGATATTTCTAACGGGTATGAATACTCTAAGAAGGATAGTAAAGAAGCTAAAAAATTACCTGTAACTGACTTTGTGTTAAGGCCTGTAAGTGATCTTGACACCTATAAGAGTAAAGATAAGTAAAGTTATTGCTGCATACCATTGCTGCAATGCTACAATAAGCAGTTGTAGTAAACAAGTAAAGGATCTCTCAAATTATGCTAAGTTTAGCTTTAACTTTAGCTTTAACTCTCGCAATCAACGCTAGTCTCAGTACATCTCTATCCCTCTCTGGTAGCGTGTTTAAGGCAGTTAATTACCATGTTAGCTCTGTTGATACCTCTACCGATAACACTCCTGTTAAGGACGATAATCCATCACCATCAAGAGGATCTGGCAGAAGGGAATAGAACTAAGTAAGTTAAGACTAGGTAAGCTAGGTTTTTATGCCTAGCTTAATTTTTGACTATTTAAGAGAAATGTGTATAGAGTAGATTTGAGTTTACTAGGGTATAGATTGACTCACTCTATAATTTTAAATCTCGCCTATTTACAGAATTTAAAAAAATAACCTTAGTAAATTAATACTAAGGTTAAACTTGATTATTTAGTTTTGAGTATGCTTAAAGATTAATCGTCAAAATACTCTAATTTGCCCTTAGCAAATACATAGTATCCGTCTGCTAACTCACAGACTAAATAGTACAACTCTGGATTGTCATACACAATAACTTTTATATCGTTAGGCAGGTTATCTAGTACAGTTTTAAAGTCATAACTTGAATCTGTGAAGTTATCTGGTATCTTGTAGAATTTGATAGCATGATAGACACTTAAGGACTGTTGCATAATATCAGTCATTGTTTCATAATAGAAATTGCTACAAGTGTACATCTGATAATATGACAAACCGCTATCATTTCTCGAATCTCTACAGTATCCGAGATCGCCACAATACTCTAACTCAGGATATAGCATAATAGACCTATTAAGTAAACTACAACAATTAAAATAATAACTAACCAAAGATACCAATACACGCTATTGTAATAAATCTTAATAATGATAATTAAGTATAAAGCATAAAAAATAACCTATTAACTATAAAGTGATAGGTTATATGATTATTTAGTTATGAGTGCTACTGCTTATAAATGATTCTCTATAAATGTTACTGCCTCAGCACCATAATGTTTTAAAACAATATCTCGCATAGATTCATTGTTGGCTTCATAACTTCCGTGCCTAGTTATCAGTATTGCATCTAAGTTTAGAATATTTAGTATCGGCCTCATTTCTACTAAACTACTGATAGGGTCATAAACTCTGGCATAGTCATGTATCTGCAACAATATAGAAAGATCCCGTTTAAAATCTTTTAACTGTACAGCTAATCTATTCATTGTTTAACCTAAATTAGTACATCTATCAGAATAATGATTAATTGCACGATATGGTAATAATGTAATAAATCTTAACAATGGTATAGATAAAAAAATACTCTATCAATTGATAGAGTAAATTAATTATTTAGTTATGGGATGTGTTTAAAATCTGTAAAAAACATGACAACTACCATTATCGGGATCAATCATAAAGTGTACAGAATCAATACTTAAATCACGAATAAAGCCAGACAAATCTATCATCTGATCCGCTGTACAGTGTCCGATTTTAATTTTTCTCAATTGATCCATAATGCCACAATCTTCCAGGTATTGTTCGGCATAATCTTCTGGAGAATCATATTCTCCTTGATAACATTCGTTAAAGCTATCTTCTTGATCTTCTAATGATTCATACCGAGATCCACAAGCTATATCTTTATAGTACATTTTAAATGCTGTACCATATTGATTGATAATCCGTTTGGCTTCAGTGATTGACTTACCCATAATCTGTTACCTATTAATGTACTTTTTTAATCTATCAAGTTATAGGGATATAAAACGATATTGTAATAAAACTTAATATAAAAATAGTCATAAAAAAACTAGCTTGTTACAGCTAGTTAAATTAATTGATTATTGATTGACTGAACTATTGATCGTATTGTTGCCATATAGTTACAAACCCTAGGCCATTCTCTATTATCTGTAGATCATCGTCATCGAAAATACAATTATCACAGTTAGGGTTAACTTTAAAGCAGAAAGATTGTCTCCTCCTGATACTGTGATTAAACGGTTTAAACCGTTTACGGGGTAATAGTTCAGACTGAAAATTATCAAACCATAAGCTAGTCATTGTTTAACCTCTGATAATGTTTAAAAAACTGATAACTTTTAACTGATCTATTCCTATCCGTTAACGATTTAACGGACTATCTGAGTCTAATAAAGCGTTGTAGAGATCCACAATTAATGACTCTATAGCGGGATATTCCTTTAAGGTATCCATCCCAACAAGATCATCTAACAAACTAGAAATTAATTCTAATTTGTTCAAAGTGTCCTCTAACAGCACCCGATCTAAAATCCCTTTAATGGCATTATTAATCTGATCGGTTAAACTATCTTTTTTCACGGACTCATTTAACGCCTTGATATAACTAGGACACTGATCGTATTCTGATTCAGCTAACAACACCTCCCAAGTCTGTTTGGTATATTTTGACCCGTTAAATTGGATGGGATACCCACCATATAGGGAAGTAAATCCCTTTAATGCAAGATCATAACCATCTAAGTTTTTACCATCCCACCGTGCAACTGTTATCCATTTAGGCCATATACAGGTAGCGGTAGAGTTGAAATTTTCCATTTTTAGTTACCAAGTAAACTGTAATTAACTGATAACTAATAACCGATCTATAACTGATTACTGATAACTGATCTTTAGATAGACTGACAAAAATCGTCAACGGCTCGTAAAATATCACATAAAGCACGGTTAGCTTCAATGTTGCCTTGATCCGCCGATTTGTTCATTAATCGAGTTATTTCAGGTCGTAAAGATTGCAATTCGTCACCTAAATTCAATAAAGCACACTCAAAGAGTAGATCGGGTTCGATAGGTTGATACCCTGTGTCCTCTAACAGCTCCCGTGTATCCTGAAAAATGTACTCATAACACGGGACAGGATGACCTGATCCGTTGTAGTCATACAAGAACGGTTGATCTTCTGTAATCTCTACAAATTCAGAAATTTTTACCCCGTATCCCTTGTATGCGCCTAGGGTACTATTGATCTCCCAAATAGTCTCTGGAGTCGTAACACACTGATAATCAATGTATCCGAGCCATGCACAGGGTAAATACAGTGTGCGAGTAGCAGTCTGAGTTTGATTATTCATTTTTCTAGGTTCTAGGGTATATGGTTTATTGCAGCTATGGATTGCTGCATGAAACTACAGTAGATGATCCCTAAAAATAGTTCAATAGATTGTAACAATTCTTAACATAGTCCTGTAACCATTGTCAGATATGGGTTTTATAGTGACTGTGTAGGGTGATAGCTAGGTTAAACGGCTATAGAGTCATCCTGCCAGTTTTGAAGTGTAGAAGGTAGCTATATATAGGGTGTGATTAATTTTTTTAGGTGCAGTGTTTTATTTTTGAGTAACATCCCCCCTATAACCGATAAGCAATATTAATTTTGAGGTATCAGATATCAGTCAATAGGTATTCAACGCCAGTGACTATTGACGGATAGCTGTACCGAAATAAAATTAATTGCTAGGTTATAGGGATTGATGTATTGATTAATTAATGCAGTAAGTAAGTAATTAAGTAATCAATTAATTAAGTAAGTATTGCAGTATTGCAGTATTGCATTAAATCATTAATACAATTAATCAGTTATAGAGTTAAATAGTTATATAGTTATTGATTGATTATTACAATACGTTACAATCTGATATTGAATTACACATAATATGATTAATATAAAAGTGTAGTTAATTAGAATGTTGGAAAATGAAAATTAAAGACTTGACGGATAACTATGGACATAAGTTATATCCATATCTTTTAAGAAGTTCAGAATGTGATCCTGAACAAGAATTAAAAATAGGAGATATGGTATTACTTGAAAGCATACAGAATGGACGGATTAAAAGATATGCAAAAATAACCAAAGGTGATCGACCTACATCATGGAGATCAGTCACTATTAAAAGAGAGGATCAAGAATAATTAAACAATCATGCAATTTTTAACCTAGTTCTGATAACTAGGTTATTTTTTTATAGATAGTTATGGTAACTTTCACCAATAAGCAATAATACTTATAAACATCTATAGATAGACATATAAGTTAAATTACTGTAATCGCTACATAAAGCATAACTTTAGAATATATTACCAAGTAGTTATAAACCATTATCCTAGTCTTAAAATAATCTCCTAAATTACTGATCTTGTTTCTATCTTGTTTCATTGTGATATGATTAATCTGAAACAATAAAAAACAGAAATTAAGTTAACCGATCAGAAAAAACCACAAGCTATACATAAAGCACGTTAGAAGGTTTGAAATTGTGACTTCTTACGAAACCAAGGCGAAGGGGTAGAGACTTCCTTGGTAAGGGGGTATTCTATCTGAATCCTACGAGAGAATCAGTATTATAGCTCATAGCTTGTTTCTGATAGTTGCTTAATCTTGTTTCGTTATTGTTTCACTAGAACTACTATGAACACTCAATTACAACACAACTACATTATGGCTACAGATACAACGAATCAATCAGTTTATACCCGTATAGACAAGATCGGCAAAATAGCAGTGGAAAATTTTAGAGGGAAGATCAGACTTCGCTGGACATTGTCAGGCAAGACCTATCAGATTACTATAGGGGCCATATCTAAAGAGTCTCTGACCATAGCTAAAGCTAAGGCTGGACAGATAGACTTAGACATTATGATGGGACAGTTTGATCAATCCCTAGTTAAGTATGACAATAGCAAGATAGTTCCTATTAACTCCAATATAGAGATCGTTAATAAACCTAATCTTCTGGCTTGTTGGGAACATTATAAAAAACTAAGTGTTGATAAAGTCTCCCAAAATACCGTAAAAAATCAATGGGTATTGGTAGATAACCAGTTCAGCAAAATAAACGATAAGTCACTATTCGAGTTTAGTAACGCGAGTAAACTTGTATTGACAATGTTGGACACTTTAGCACCATCTACGGTTGATCGTATCTTTACAGACGTCAACGCTGCATTTAACCTAGCAAATGAACTAGGATTTATAGATGAACGTAAGAACCCCTATTCTGCACTTAAAAAGCGTGGATTGATTGACAGTAATCAAGACTCAAGCAAGCGTACAAGGGAAGCCTTTTCCCCCTCCGAGATAAAAGTTATATGGGATGCTTTCACAGATAACAGGTATTCCCCCGACAAAAATGCCTATAATCACTCTTATTACCTGAGTTTTGTACAATTCTGCTCTCTGACAGGTTGTCGGCCTGGGGAGGCTATAGCCCTAACCTGGGGAGATATAAAGATCAAACCTGACAGAACTTGGATTAATTTTTGTAAGTCATACAGTAAAGGGTCGTTAGGCCCGACAAAAACAGGGGAGACCCGTTTATTTCCAGTGAACGATCAACTTCAAGAAATGATTGATCAATTCCCTAGAATAGATAACGAACTAGGTTTAATGTTTCCGAGCGTAAAAAACAAAAGTTACATAGATCAGCATAACTTTAGTAACAGGATATTTAAACCTGTTGTTTCCAGATTAGTTGTAGATGACTTGATAGAGAAATACTTACCTAGTTACAATCTTAGACACTCGTTTATCACCCGTTTAATACAGTCGGGTGTCGATATCGCATCAGTGGCTAAAATTAGTGGTAACAGTGTAGAAGTTATCTTGCAGTCCTATTATGCGAGTAACGATAACGTTAAAATCCCTAGGCTGATATGGTAGTAAGTTAAACAAAAGTTAATAGATACAAATAAATAAAGATACCTTAAATCAATAGGGTATCTTTTTTAATGCTTATTTAATGCTTATTTATTTAATTGTCAAAACTTTTTAGTAATAATGCTCTATTTCAAACTCCCCCCAGGTTAAAAGTTTTAATTGTGCATTATTGCCAGGATCATAAAATACACTTTCCTGCTCTAAAGAAAACCAGTTCCCGTTATATATAAAGTTTGGTTTACTACCGTTACTCAAAACTCCAAAGGATCTAAACTGTTTAACTTTACAGTGATCGGGATGATTAGTTGACCAGATTACAGATACCATTGTGATTAATTAACCAATACGACAATACTATTTAATCGTTGATTAATGGAATTTTGAGTAAATGTAACAATACTTAACAAACCATAACTTAACTTAACACTTAACTTAACA
>Ga0208223_1000309_pt1 | contig 12321 bp, 11 predicted proteins | sample LakMenE07Oct09ns_FD_150678 | JGI IMG/M metagenome (GOLD analysis project Ga0208223, IMG submission 150678) | Freshwater microbial communities from Lake Mendota, WI - 07OCT2009 deep hole epilimnion ns (SPAdes) | ecosystem: Environmental > Aquatic > Freshwater > Lake > Epilimnion/Euphotic zone ...
CCCTTTGCCAACTTGCCGCATCCATGCGGCAACCCTAACGGGCTATTCCCAACAAAAGCTTCGGTGCTCGGCGCGGCAGACGGGGGAATGACGACCCACTCCGAAACACCAGATAACAAGATCAAAAAGTTTTTGATGATTGCTAACCAGTTAAGGCTTTTCCGTTCGTCCTGAGCTTGTCGAAGGATGATCGGAAAAGCCGAGTTATCGCCAACAATCGCCGTTCATACTTCGACAAGCTCAGTACGAACGGCTTAGGTTGCTGAAAAATGTATAGTTTTGACGGCAATCATTGTTTAACTTTTAAGATCCGCCAAAATCTTATCCCTAACCAACTGCCCCGACATCGTCACCATCGGCATTCCGCCACCGGGGTTAACGCTGCCACCGACAAAATACAGATTGTTTAATTCATGACTACGCTGCGGTGCTTTAAAGCCTAAGTTCTTTTTGCGATCCGCGACCACGCCGTAAATTGAACCCAAATTCGAGTAATAACGCGCTTGAATATCTAGCGGTGTCCAATATTCTTCGGTGACGATGTGTTGACGTAAATCGGTTAAACCCATGCGCTCCAGCTTAATCAATACCCGTTCCCGTAGCGCCAGATAATCTTCGGCAGATAGCGGTTTTTCTGGGTCAAGATGAGGAATGTGCGGCAGGATTTTAATAATCTCACAACCTTCTGGCGCTTGGCTGGGGTCGGTTTTGACTGGCGCGACCAGATAAATGGTCGGGTCTTCTGACAAGGTGTGTTTGTGGAACACCGCATCAAAATGCTGCTCTGGCTTATCGGAATAAAAGAAATTGTGGTGGGCAAGTTGTGGGTAAATTCGATTGACACCCAAATGCAACACCAAGCCCGAACAGCTAGGTTCAAATCGCTGCATTTTTTTCAACGCTTTCGCTGGGCTGTTGAGCAATTGCTGCATCGCCGGAATCACTTCCATATTCGATACCACAATGTCAGCCGCTAACACGCTGCCATCTTGTAGCTTAACCGCTGTAGCTTTTTGGTTTTGTTGTTCAATCGCGGTAACTTCGCTGTTTAAACGAATATTGACACCCAATTCAATCGCCAAACGCTCCATCGCCTGTGCCATGCCGTACATGCCGCCTTTGACATACCACAAGCCGTATTCAGCCTGAATATGCGGTAATAAATTCATCAAAGCTGGTGAATCATAAGGTGACGAGCCAACGTATTTGATGAAGTAATTTAAAATTTCCACCAGTTTCGGATTGGAAATAAAGCGTCTGACGCCTTGATCCATGCTGCGGAATACATCAAAGTTCTGCAAACTGCGGCGCACACCGTAAAACTTCACCAACTCCCAAAAACTGTCCAAGCCTTTGGCAAAATAACCTTCTTCCACTGCATCGGAAATCTGTTTTGAATAAGCCATAAAACGCGCAAATTCATCAGCGGTTTGTGGGCCTAGTTTCTCAAACTCACGGCGCTGGGTTTCTTGATCAGGGGTTAAATCGACTACTGTGCCGTCTTCAAAAAAGTTGCGCCAATGTGGGGTCACGGTTTCGATGCCAACGTAGTCGTGCATGTTTTTGCCAGCTCGGGTGAACAAAGCTTCAAACACATGCGGCATGGTCAAGATCGACGGCCCTAAGTCAAAAGTAAAACCGTCTTTAGTCATAATATTCAGCTTGCCGCCGACTTTGTCGTTTTTCTCGACCAATTCGACTTGAAAGCCCTCAGAAGCCAAGGCTATAGCGGCAGATAAGCCACCCAAGCCGGCACCAATTACCACGACACGTTTGTTGTTCATATTAATAATCCCGTTGCCAAGGCAGCAGTTGTTTAAAGTTTTGCCAGCTCTGTTTAACATCGATGGCGGAATATTGACGAAAAGCCATTAAGGCAGGCCAGTTGCGTTTTAGGCGTTTGAGTAGCGAGTCCTCGCTGTAAACAAAATCTATATAACTTTTAAATTGCTCGTAGCCTTGTTGGTTATAGGGAAACCAGTTCGGTTCTTTGGCTAAGCGACTGCGATTGGTTAAGCCTGATACCGGATAACTAAAATTGCGTAGACCTTCTGCGCCACGATAACGGCCAAAACCGCTGTGTTTAACGCCACCAAAAGGCAGGGCAGGGTGGCCGGCGTTTTTTATCACATCATTAATCGCCCAATTGCCGACTTGTAATTGTTGGGCAATCGATTCAGCTTGAGCAAGGTCTTGGCTCCAAATGCTGGTGTTCAAGCCAAATTCACTATCATTGGCCAGCCGTACCGCTTCGGCGTCATCGTTAAATGCCATCACTGCCAATATTGGCCCAAAGCTTTCTTCCCGCATCACCCGCATATTGTGATTCACATTCCACAACACGATAGGCTTTAGATAATTGCCATCACGCTGGAAAGGGCCAGAGGCTTTAGCGCCTTGGGCAATCGCATCGTCATACTGGGCTTGCAGAATCGCAAATTGCTGTTCGGAAGTCATTGCGCCCAAATCAGTTTGTGGGCTTAATTTGGCTACTTCGGTTAGCAATAATTGCAAAAACGCTGCAAAACAAGCTTGCTGAACATATAAGCGTTCGATGCTCATACAGACTTGGCCGCTATTGCTAAATGCGCCGTATAAAGCCGCCTGACAAGCGCGTTGTAGATTGGCTTTGGCAAATACCAGCATCGCATCTTTACCGCCCAATTCCAGCATCACTGGAATCGGATGTTGGGCGGCAGCTTGCATCACCGCGCGGCCAGTTTTTAAACTGCCGGTAAACACCACTAAATCAGGGCCAGCGGCAATTAATTGTTGTCCAGTTTCGCCGTCGCCAGTCACCGCTTGCACCAAGCCAGTCGGCAAATCCAGTTCGGCGAACAAACTCAGCAATAATGCCGCCACCGGCAAACTTAATTCGGACGCTTTCAAAATCACCGCATTGCCAGCAATCAAGGCGCTAAGCATGGGCGAAATCGATAATTGAAACGGATAGTTCCAAGGCGAAATCACCGCCACCACTCCAAAAGGCCGTCGCTCAATTTTGGCGGTGGCAAAAGGAAAGGTCAGCGGTGAACTAAAAACCCTCTGTGGTTTTAAAATCGCAACCGCGTGTTTTTGGTAATAACGCTGTAATTCCAAAATCGGAATCAACTCGCCTAACAAAGCATCGCTACTGACTTTGCCGCTGGTTTGGCAGACGGTGTCACAAATCCTGTCCAGATTAGCCAATAACAATCGATTCAACGGTGCCAGTTTTTGCAAACGGGCTTTAACACTTAACTGCGCCCATGCGCTTGCCGCGAGTTTAGCCGATTGCAATTGTTGCTGGATTTGTTCTGGCTGGGTAATCGTAAAACTACCCAGCGCACCGCCATCAATTGGCGATATAGCTTGGATTTTCGCCATGCTTGCTTATTTTTTCAGCCAGGTATTTTGTTTCAGGTCTGTAAAGTTGACGCTGTGTTTTTTGCAAATCAAATTCGCGGAAATCCGCGCTGATTCGTAAATGGTGGGTAAACCGCTACCGGGATGCGTGCCGCCGCCGACCAGATAGCAATTATCCAGTTCTTCAAAGCGGTTGTGAGGACGCCAGTACAGCATTTGGCTGAATTTATGCGCCAAGCTAAAGGTCGCGCCTTTGTAGACGTTCTCGTCAGTTTCCCAAGTTTGTGGGGTGATGATTTTTTCGGATTCGATATGCTCGCGAATATCAGTTAAACCTAAACGCTCGCCCAGCGTGTCTAAAACCTGTTCCCGCACCGCTTGGCAATGGGCATCCCAATCAATATTGGCGTCGTTATTCGGCATTGGCACCAGCACATATAAAGCCGATTTACCGGCTGGCGCTAGGCTAGGGTCGTTGACTGAAGCGTTTTGTACATAAAACGACATATCGCTGCTTAAGGTTTTGCTGCGGAAAATGTTGTGAATATTGCTGTGATAATCCTTGGCAAAAGCGATGGTGTGATGTGGTAAGTCGTAAAGCTTGTCTAAACCTAGATACAACATAAAGGTCGAGCAAGAATATTCGCGCTTTTCCAGTTGCTCTGGGCTGTATTTGCTTAATTCGCCATTCGCCACCAAATTCGTCATGGCATGAGCAAAATCAGCGTTGATAATCACTTCATCACCGCGAACTTGTTCACCATTTGCCAGTTTCACGCCTTTAACCACTTTGTTTTCGATGATTAACGAGTCGATTTCGCTATCGGTGTGAATACTGCCGCCGTGTTCTTCAATTACTTTTGCCATCGCATTCGAAATTTGAAACAAGCCGCCGTTGACGTGATAAATGCCATATTCATGTTCCAGATAAGGCAGCATGGTAAACAGCGCCGGACAATCCCAAGGCGACATGCCTAAGTATTTGGACTGAAACGAAAACGCCAAACGCATTTTTTCTTGTTGGTAGTAATTGCCCAAATTGGCAAACACGCTTTTCGGAAACGCCAGCCAAGGAATCGCTTTGAACAAATCCAGTGATAACAAAGAAGTCCACGAGCTGTAATCACGAGTAATGCAAGGATAGAGTTTGTTAAAGCGCTGTTTCTCGGTCGCCATAAAACGCTCATAGCCTTCGCTACCTTCGTTAAAGACTTTTTCCAGCTCAGCGCGCATATTTTCGCTGTCAGAAAATACCGATAACTGGCGATCATCGTAAAGCAAACGGTACATCGGATTCAGCGGCAAGAACGATAGATAATCTTCACTATTGCGTTGGCAAAGCTGAAACATCTCATCCAACACATCTTTCATCAACAAGAAGGTCGGGCCGGTATCAAAGCTAAAACCATTCAGTTTAATCGGACGATTACGCCCACCCACTTCGCTGTTTTTATCGAAAATAGAGACTTTAAAGCCGCGATGGCTTAACAACATACCTGCGCAAAGTCCGCCCGGCCCCGCGCCGACGATGATGATGTGTTTAGAATTGGCCATGATGTGGTGATCTGTGGCTGATGCCACTTAGTTTATAAAGAGGGGTAATGTAACAGTAAAGGCGGGGTTTTGGCAGGGGTAGTTATTCAGTGAAAATACTAGCTCGTTGTATCTAGGTAAATAAAATCATCATGAGTTGTCTCAACGATTAGCTTTTTTGTATTTTGCATTGAGACCATACGGAAACCCCGTATAATCAGAGCCATGAGAACAGTCATAGAAACACCTACGTTTAAAAAGCAAGCAGACAAAATTTGGTCTGAAGATGAACGCCTTGATTTTATTAGTTGGCTATCCAAAAACCCGTTAGCGGGTAATGTGATTCCTGGAGCATACGGGGCGCGTAAAGTGCGTTGGACTGTCAGCGGCAGTGGCAAACGTGGCGGGGTTAGAGTGATTTACTTCAATTTATCAGAGCAAGGCTTAATCTATCTGATCACGATTTATCAAAAAACGGTACAAGAAAACATCTCAATTAACGACATTGATAAAAGAGCATAGTATGAATATCGATAAAATAGCCAAAGCCATAGAAGCCGATGCGGGTATGGCATTACCCGATTTAAAAGATAGCTTAGCTGAAATGCAACAAGGTTTATCGGCTCGAATCCATACCCCAGAACAATTACTACTGCGTTCAGCCCGACAAAAAACCGGCAAAACCCAACAAGCCTTTGCCGAGTTAATCAAAACCCCCGTTGCTACCTTGCGCGACTGGGAACAAGGTCGGTTTAGTCCATCAGGTGCTGTATTGTGCCTATTGCATTTAATTAGCAACCATCCTGACATGATTGATGAATTAGCGCATATTGAATATAGCCATCACCGCTGATACTAGCGTTAGCTTAAATCCCGCTCACTATCCATACGCTGATGGACAACCCGAATGTCTCTAATTCCATAGCTATACGGGCGATAAAAAATTTGATAATAGTTGCAACTGCTTCCTAAGCCTTCGCGATATAGGCCGATATTGGGATTTTCGGCTAAATCCTGCGCGGATTACTTTGCTTGCGGTACCAAGCGGCTATCAAAATCATTAGGGTTATAATGCCGACAGACTTCATTAAAACACTGCCCAAACCATGTCAAACACCACCTTCCGCCGCGCCGCCTCCGCACCACCACTTCCCACAAAAACCGTCAGCTTCATCCTCTATTGCGTCAAACAATTCCGAGGGTGGATTGCTTTGATGTTGGTGCTGGAAATCGGCCAAGCGGCGGGGAGTATTTTGGTGCCTTATGCGATTAAAACCTTGATGGACGGCGTGGCGCAGCATAGTGGCGAAGTGCCGGTTTGGGAGGCGTTTAAACAGCCGATGCTGTTGCTAATCGGCTTGAATGTTTTGGAAATTGTCTTCAGTCGTGGCAGTGGCGCGGTGTTGATTATCATGGGGCCACGCTTGCGGCAGCGCACCAGTCGCTTGATGTATGCCTATTTACAGCAACATTCACCGCGCTATTTTGGTAACCATTTTGCGGGCAGTTTGGCGCATCGCATCAGCGAAACGGCGATGAGCGTTAATCACACGACTTGGTCGGTGCTTTGTGATTTTTGGCCGATTACTGTGACTTTTGCGGTGTCGGTGACTTTGTTGTTACAAGCACATGTCGGTTTGGGTAGTTTTGTGGCGGGTTGGGTGTTTTTGTATGTGGCGATTTCTTATTGGCTGGCGACCCGTTGCCAGCCTTATGCCCAAAACTATGCCGCGACTCGCAGCTTGGTGAATGGCAAGATTGTCGATGCAGTGACCAATATCCTCAATGCCAAGCTGTTTGCGCGATTGGATTTCGAGCGCGAATATTTGGAAGGCTTTTTAGAAACCGAAGTGCAAAGCGGACGCCGAACTTTTTGGTACATGGAGCGGGTGCGTTGGTTTCAATTTACTGCGGCGGCGATTTTAAAAATCGGTACCATTGGTTATGCCTTGATGCTGTGGGATGCGGGGCAAATTAGTGTCGGCGATTTTGCGATGAGCACCGGCTTGGCGTTGTTAATTATTGGCGATGCCCGTAATTTGACGCGGCGCTTTTTGGAGTTTTTCGAATATGTCGGCAACGTCGCCAATGGCGTCGATACCATTGTTAAACCGCATGAGATTATTGATGTCGATAACGCCCAAGCCTTGCAAGTTAGCCAAGGGCGGATTGAGTTTAAAAATGTCTGTTTCGCTTATGAAGCCAATCGTCCGGTATTTGAAAACTTAAATGTGGTGATCGAACCGGGGCAGCGAGTGGGTTTGGTGGGTTTTTCTGGTTCGGGAAAATCGACGTTTGTTAGTTTGATTTTGCGCAATTACGAACCGCAATCTGGGCAGATTTTGGTTGATCAACAAGAGATTAGCCAAGCCACTCAAGACAGTTTGCATCAGCAAATCAGCCTGATTCCCCAAGACCCTAGCTTGTTCCATCGTAGCTTAAAAGACAATATTGGCTATGGGCGTTTGGATGCCAGTGATGAAGAGTTGGTAGCGGCGGCAAAGTTGGCTCATGCCGATAAATTTATTCAGGCGATACCGGAAGCTTATCAGTCTTTAGTCGGTGAGCGTGGGGTTAAATTATCCGGCGGTCAACGCCAGCGGATTGCGATTGCGCGGGTGATGTTAAAAGACGCGCCGATTTTGATTTTGGATGAAGCGACTTCGAGTTTGGATTCGGTGACTGAAAAAACCATTCAGGATAATTTGGATCGCGCGATGGGCCGCAAAACCGTGATCGCGATTGCTCACCGTTTATCGACGATTGCTCATTTGGATCGGATTTTGGTGTTTGATCAAGGGCAGATTGTTGAAGATGGTAGTCATCAGGATTTGCTGGATAAACAGGGCTTTTATTACCGATTGTGGGCGATGCAGGCGGGTGGGTTTTTGCCAGATGAGGTGGTTTAAAACAAAATGCCAATATTTCGTGACCGATGCAGTACCCGAACTATATCGATTCCATTTTCTAACGGAAAATAAAAAATTAGATAATTGCCAATTGGGTGACTACGCAAATCTGCTTTGAGCTCGTTTCGTATTGTCCCCATCTGAGGATAATTGGCCAGCGATAGACTGGTTTCTTGGATTTGATCAAGAAACCAGTCTGCGTTATTTGGGTTATCTTGAGCAATGTAAAACTAAATATCATCAAGGTCGATTTTGGCTTCTGGGCGAATTAATAAGCGTGACATTTAAGCGTCAAACCCTTGTTGAGCTGCTAACCGTAGACGACCGTTAGCTTTGATTGATTCTATGTCCAAAACGCTTGATTCACCGCTATCTATTCTTTTTTGGATTTCTTTGCGCAATTCTGCAAGTTTCAGCTCGTGTAGCTGATCGCGTTCTTCTAATAATCCCAAAGCTTCACGTATTACTTCATTGATCGAGTTATATCGACCGCTGTCGATTTTATTCTTAATAAATGCTTCAAAATGAGGGGTTAAGGAAATATTCATGTTGATGTCTCCATTTAAGCTATTGAATTTTAGCAGTAATCATAAGGCATTGGATCAATATCCCGTTCCGCTTCCTTGTCGTTGTTGGTAAAAGCTTTTGCCTTATTAATAACAAAGACCTGCAGAAGTAGGCTGGGTTTTGCGTTGATCAACCCAGCCACTAACCCTATAAATCAGTCATTAGAAACTGCTTTTACCGATGTTGTAGAGCATTCAGTATTCCAGAAAAACATATCCCATTTCTTTGTTGTACATTTTTCGACTGCCAATGAGTCTTTATCGTTAAGTGAAACATTAGTTACAAATCGCCCTACAGTGCAACCATTCAATAAAATCAATGACATCAGGATTAAAACTTTAATTCGGCTCATACATTCATCTCAATTAATTAAAATTATTTAGAGCCACTTGATGGCTGTAAAGTTAATGTAGTTTCACTACATTCTTCGTTCCAATAAAAGTTTCCATATGCTTTTGTTGTACACTTTTCAACAGCAACTTTATTAGGACCAGATGATGTTACGTTTGTGACATATCTTCCGACAGTACATCCAGTTAAAAAAACAGATAAAAACAAAAATGAAATAAGAAGTTTATTAGCTTTCATAGATTTTCTCTCAACAGAAGATTTAAAAAGAATTACCACGGTGGTCGTTATTTTCGGATTCCACCATAGTTTGTTTTTAGTCTCAGACATCTTTAAACTCTAAATAAACAATAGGTTAGACGTTCTGACTCATAAGAATTTAGCTATTGTGTATTCCTGAACTTCAGGAACCAGCAACTTAAATTCAACACCATTATGGTGCAACGCATCAGAAATTAACATAATTGTTACAAAGAGATTAATTACAAAAGATTACATTGGTTTTATAGCTCGTAGGATGTGCCTAACAACGTGAAGTGCATCGTTCGCGATCGGTGCGGTTCGTAAACTCACCACACCCTACGCTAAAGCAGCGGATACAGGTTAATTATTTCCTGACAACAATCGTGCTTTCACAGCTTTACCCTTCACTTTCCCCGCCGACAATTTCCGCACCGCTTCCCGCCCAATACTGCGCTCGACAGCCACATAAGTGGTTTGTTCGGTGACGTTGATCTTGCCGATTTGTTCGCCTTTAAAACCCGCGTCGGCAGTCAGTGCACCGAGTACATCGCCCGGTCTGATTTTGTCTTTGCGACCGCCGAGAATTTGCAGGGTAACCATCGGTGGTTGCAGTGGGGCAGGGTTGCTGTTGCTTAGTTCATTAAGCGCGTGCCATTCTGGTTCGTTGCCCATGAATTGACTGATGCTGTTGACTCGCGGTGTTTCCTGAGCGCTGAACAAACTCAATGCCCAGCCTTCTTCATCGGCACGACCGGTGCGACCGATGCGATGGACGTGAATTTCTGGGTCGGGGCTGATGTCGACATTAATCACCGCTTCCAATTGGCTAATGTCCAAACCACGAGCGGCGACGTCGGTGGCAACCAATACCGAGCAACTGCGGTTGGCGAATTGAATTAACACTTGGTCGCGGTCGCGTTGTTCCAAATCGCCATTTAAGGTTAGGGCGCTAAAGCCTTGAGCCAGTAATTCATCTAATAAATCGCGGCATTGTTGTTTGGTGTTGCAGAACGCCAAGGTGCTGATAGGGTGGTAATGTTTGAGCAATTTTGCGACTGCTTGCAGGCGTTGCTTGTCATCGACTTCGTAAAAACGCTGGCGAATTTTGCTGCTGGCATGTTGCTCGTGGAGGTGAACTTGCTGCGGATTATGCAGTAATTGTTTAGCCAGTTTAGCGATGCCATTCGGGTAGGTGGCTGAAAATAATAGGGTTTGGCGTTGTTTCGGGCATTGTCTGGCGATAGAGCTAATGTCGTCATAAAAGCCCATGTCCAACATGCGGTCGGCTTCGTCCAGCACTAAGCTGGTGATGTGGTCGAGGTTAAGGCTGCCGCGTTGCAGGTGATCCATAATCCGCCCCGGTGTGCCGACGACGATGTGTGCGCCGTGTTCGAGACTGGTCATTTGTGGCCGCATCAGCGTGCCGCCGCATAAAGCCAAGACTTTGATGTTATCGGCAAAACGGGCTAAACGGCGAATTTCTTGGCTGACTTGCTCGGCGAGTTCGCGAGTCGGGCACAGCACCAAACTTTGCACTCTAAATAGCGGTTGATTGAGGTCTTTCAAGATTGGCAAGGCAAACGCGGCGGTTTTTCCGCTACCGGTTTTGGCTTGGGCGATCAAGTCAGTGCCAGCCAGTGCAATCGGTAAGCTGGCGGCTTGGATTGGGGTCATGGTTAGGTATTGCAACTGCCGGAGGTTTTCCAGCATCGCTGCTGATAATGGCAATTGTTCAAAACTAGGTCCTGCAACAGCTGCAGGCGTGCTCGATGTGGTTTGATTTGTATTAGTCATGCCCTATTATCCGCGCCCGTCGTCGGGATGTCTTGAAAATTTAACTTATGCTAGTGGTGTTGACTATTTTCCGGTCTGTCACGCCCCTCATGACATCGCAAAGCGAAACGTTTAGTGGAGCAATAAAAACGTTACCCCACATCCTTAAACAATACCTTCGCCTTGCGTTCATAGTTATAAGCTCTTTTCAACGGCTCCGGTAAATCCTCAACTTCACAGGCCACAAAGCCCCGCTCAACAAACCAGTGCATGGTTTGCGTCGAGCGGACAAACAAACGCTGAATCCCTTGTTGTTTGGCTTGATCGGTCAGATAAGCCAGCAAACTATTACCGCGCGCGCCTTTTTGGTAATCCAGATGCACAGCGAGGCAGGCGATTTCGGCGCTGTTGGCGTTGGGGATGATGTGCAGGGCGGTGCAGCCGATGATTAAACCGTCACGTTCGATGACGATGTAATCGTTAATTTCCATTTCCAGTTTTTCCCGCGAGCGTTTGACCAAAACCCCTTGCGCTTCCAGCGGTTTGATTAATTCCATGATCCCGCCGATGTCGTCTAAATTAGCAGGGCGGATGGTTTCAAAGGCGGTGGAGCTGATTAGGGTGCCAACGCCGTCGCGGGTGAATAATTCCAGTAACAATGCGCCATCGACTAGCCGATTAATCAAATGCGCGCGGTGTACACCTTGGCGGCAGCTTTGCATCGCGGCTTGTAAGGATCGGGCGATTGCATCGGGTAAATCGTGATGTTGTTGTAACAAGCTGGCGGCTTGTTGGGTGGTGAGTTGTTGGATCGGTTGGTGATCGTCGGACGATAAACAGTTGTGTTCGGTCAGTAAAATCAGCTTTTCCGCTTGCAAGGCAATCGCCACTTCGGTCGCAACTTCTTCTGCTGACAAATTAAACACTTCACCGCTCGGTGAATAGCCAATCGGCGAAATTAACACCACATTGTTTTGATCCAATTGTTGATGAATTGCTTGGCTGTCAATTCGGCGCACTTTGCCGGTAAAGCAATAATCAATGCCGTCCAACACGCCTAAGGGTTTGGCGGTAACAAAATTACCGGAAGCAACCCGAATTTGTGCCCCAGCCATCGGCGAGCCGGAGACCCCCATCGACAGCAAGGCTTCAATTTCCACCCGTACCAAGCCAGCTGCTTGTTTGACATATTGCAAAGTGGTGGCGTCGGTAATTCGCAGGTGATGATGAAATTTTGGTGTATCGCCTTGTTCCAGCAAGCGTTCGTCAATTTGGTTTCGTATTCCGTGTACCAACACCAATCGCACGCCGAGGCTTTTTAATAAGGCAAAGTCATGAATCAGCTCATCAAAATCCTTGTCAGTCACCGCCGCGCCGCTGAAAAAAATCACAAAGGTGCGATTGCGGTGGGCGTGAATATACGGCGACGAGGCTCGGAACCAATTGACGAATTCGGCAGGTGAAATCATAAAAATCCGTTGCTTAGAGGTTTAAGCTGGTTTTTAAATACAAGCCAGCCAGCACTAAATAGACGATAAAACTGACGCCTAATAACCAAGGTTTACCTTTCGGTTTTGCCCATTCTGGCAAATGCGGCGGCAAC
>Ga0208223_1000310_pt1 | contig 12305 bp, 16 predicted proteins | sample LakMenE07Oct09ns_FD_150678 | JGI IMG/M metagenome (GOLD analysis project Ga0208223, IMG submission 150678) | Freshwater microbial communities from Lake Mendota, WI - 07OCT2009 deep hole epilimnion ns (SPAdes) | ecosystem: Environmental > Aquatic > Freshwater > Lake > Epilimnion/Euphotic zone ...
CTAAACTACCTAACGTAGACCCAAATCGCATAGTTATGCTTAAAGCCGATTACGAGCAACAGTTCCAATTGGCAGCCGACGAGGATAGAGAAAAAGCTAGTGATCGTTTTGTCCCTAGAATTTTGTTTTACGGGCGTTAAATGGGTATTAAAGATCCTGAGGCTAGAAGAGCCTATCAGAAAGAATATGCTCAACGTAATAAAGAAAAAGCATATGCTAAAGTTAAAGAGTGGAGGGCAGCTAACCCAGAAGCTTGGAAAGAACAGCGCCAGCGATATGCTAAAAAACACCCAGACACTATAAGTGCCAAAAGGAAACGTTGGCGCAATAAAAATATAGAGCAGGTTAAAGTTATAGAGCGAGAGGCATCTAAAGTATATAGAACTTTGAATAGAGCTAAAGTCAAAATTAATAAAGCAGCGTATGCAAAACGCAACAGTCATATAGTAAATGCAGCTGTGAGTAGGCGCAGAGCAGCAAAACTAAAACAAACCCCTGTCTGGGTTGGGGCAGAAGAGGCGTGGTTAATTAAAGAAATATATGACCTTGCTAGACTACGAACAAAAATGCATGGGTTTTCTTGGCATGTTGACCATGTAATCCCGTTAAAAGGTACTCTTGTATCTGGGTTACATGTCCCGAGTAACTTGCAAGTAATACCGGCCAATGAAAATATCCGCAAATATAACAAGCACGAGGTCGGTTGATGGCTACTAAATTTGCAGTTGGTAAATGGGCTTTTGGTTTTTGCGATATATGCAATCAGCGGTATAAGCTTGCAGAGTTACGTAAACTAACAATCAAGACCAAACAAGTTAGCATTAAAGCTTGTCCCGAATGTTGGAACCCAGATCATCCCCAGTTACAATTAGGGATGTATCCTGTACAAGACGCTTGGGCTTTACGAGAACCTCGCCCAGACAACAGTTATCAAACATCAGGATTAGGTGTTGATGGGTATCAAGGTGAAGGTAGTCGAGTGTTTCAGTGGGGTTGGAACCCAACTGGTGGATCACGAGCAAGTGATGCAGGGCTAACACCGAATTATTTAGTGGCGACAACTTCTGTCGGCACAGTTACAATCACAGTATCTTAGGAGTACAACATGGCATACAAATCAGCAGCAGACGGCATTACTAAATCAGGCAAAACCAAAGGTAAAAACTTAGGTGACGACGGTGCTAAAAAAGGCATCGACGGCGACGTTGCTAAAGGCGGTAAAGCAAAAACCGTCACTAACCAAAACCTCCGTAAATTCGGTCGCAATATGGCCCGAGCTAAAAACCAAGGTGGCAAATAATGGCTAAAGAAAACAAACCTGCATCAGCTTATGCTGGTCGTTACAAAGAAGTCGATATGAAAGGTGTTGTTACTAAGTCTGGTAATGGTATCTCTGAGTTGAATATCTCTGCCGGTAACGTGGGTAAGTATAACTATGCACCAGAAAAAACTGATGGTATTAAAATCCGTGGTACAGGCGCTGCAACAAAAGGCACAATGGCTCGCGGACCTATGGCATAGGACTTTACCACTATGATGACCTACACCCAGCTTTGCACAAACATTCAAGACTACGTTGAGAATAGTTTTTCTGCAGACCAACTTGCGAATTTTACTCAGCAAGCGGAACAGCGTATCTACAATTCTGTGCAGTTACCTGCATTGCGCAAAACAGCTACGCTGACTGCTACCTCAAGTAGCCCGTACCTAAACTGCCCTAATGACTACTTATCTACGTTTTCTTTGGCTGTTATTGATGCGCTGGGTGACTATTATTTCCTATTGGATAAAGATGTAAGTTACATCCGTGAGGCATACCCTAGCGCAGCTACAACGGCTCAACCCAAATACTATGCATTGTTTGGAGGTCAAGTGGCTGATGACGCAGAACTTAGGTTTATATTAGGGCCGACTCCTAACAGTGCGTACAGTTTAGAGCTTCAGTATTTCTATTATCCAGAGTCTATTGTTACTGCAGGGCAGACATGGTTAGGTGATAACTTTGATTCCGCTTTATTGTGGGGTTCAATTGTTGAAGCATATCACTTCTTAAAAGGTGAACCTGAATTAATAGCTATATACCAAAATAGATATCAAGAGGCTTTAGCTCTGCTGAAAATGTTGGGTGACGGGAAAGAGCGGGGTGATGCATATCGTGACGGTCAAGTTAAACTGAAGGTGATGTAATATGAGCTTAGTTCAGACACAAACCACAAGCTTTAAGGTTGAGCTGCCACAAGCAGTACACAACCTATTAACGGATAACATTTACATCGCCCTGTATACAGCTGACGCCGACTTAAACCAAGCAACCACTGTCTATACCAGTACAGGTGAAGTGGTAGCTTCAGGATATACAGCTGGCGGTCAACAACTAATGTCTCCAAGCATCGGGTCATCAGGCGGTACAGCCTATGTAGATTTTGCAGATCCTTCATGGAGTGCGGCTATTACAGCACGTGGAGCATTAATCTATAATGCAAGTAAAAGTAACAAGTCTATTGCAGTGCTGGACTTCGGTGCAGATAAATCATCGACACAAACATTCGTTGTGACTTTTCCAGCTAATACTGCAGACAGCGCGATATTGCGGTTTTCAAATTAGGAGATAACAATGTTAGGTGAGCAAATTAATAATTTCGGAACAGCATAATGACGACTTCATATACTACGCTTTTAGGGTTGGCGCTTCCTGTACCCGGTGAATTAGATGGTACTTGGGGGGATGTTGTAAACAACAGCATTACTCAGCTTGTAGAAGATTCAATTGCTAACTCAGCTACAGCAGATGTGACTGCTAGTGACTGGACGTTGACTACCACAGGATCAGGTGCAGCAAACCAAGCGCGTATGGCGGTACTTATCCCTACGGGCACTCCGGGTGTAAGTAGAAATATCATTGCGCCTTCGCACAACAAAGCTTACATAGTAATTAACCAATCTAATGCAGCAGTGGTAGTTAAAGGTGCTGCAACAACGGGTACACCAATAGCTGCAGGTCAAAGAACAATAGTAGTGTGGAACGGGTCAGATTTTATTGAGATCGCCCCTACAAACGCAACAAACGCAACAAACGCAACAAATTTACTTAGTGGTACAGCTGGTAGCATACCGTATCAAACAGGCGCGGGTGCAACGAGTTTTACAGCAGCGGGTAGTACAGGGCAGGTGTTATCTAGCACAGGTACCGGGGCACCCGTATGGGCAAATCCGCAAGGTTTATCATTACTAGCAACTGTGACGCCCGCTAACGGTGTGACTTCAGCTTCTGTGACGGGGTTAAGTTCTAGTAAAAATATCGTGGTAATTACTGATGGTCTAGTGACATCAGGTACAGGGGGTGTTGGGGTAGCATTAAGTTCTAACAATGGATCATCTTATGGATCAACGAATGAGCTAACAAATGCTAACAACACCACGCCAAATGGTTACGTTTCTTTCTATAGGTGTGATGTGTCTAGTAGCAAGCCTTTCATTACTATACTTGGTGTTAGTGGGATCACCTATGGGTACACTTACACGTCAACAACTGGGATTATCAACGCTATTCGGTTTACCGTCTCCTCCACATTCACCGGTGTAGGCTCAATATATATCTACGGAGCAAACTAATGAGCAGACCACTAATACAGATTGATGATGAGGTCCGTGAGATGACTGAAAGTGAATTTTTGCAATGGCAGAAAGACACGGCGTCTAAAAACCCAGAAGTAACTAAAGAACAGTTATTGGTTGAAGTGCAATTACTGACGGCTAAAATAGAGGCAATGGGATGAAAACTTGGATTGTAAATTGGTTAAGCGAAAAGACTACTTGGTTAGGCTTTTTTGCCGTTGGTTCGGCATTCGGTTTTGCTTTGTCTGAACCGCAACAAACAGCATTGGCAGCGCTTGGTGCTTCTCTATTCATTATGAACGACCGGAGTAAGTGATGGAACAGGTACTACATGACGTTGTAAAGCTCATTATTGATGTACTCAAATGGTTAGATATAACGGACGTACTTATCCCATAATGCAATTATCAGAACACTTTACGCTTAAAGAATTAACTGAGTCAGATACCGCTGCGCGGTTGGGTATAGACAATACGCCCCCTACTTACGTTGTTGAGAACCTAAAGCGTTTATGTATGGTATTAGAAGAAGTGCGACATGCAGTTGGTAAACCTATCCGTGTATCAAGCGGATACCGCTGTCTCAAAGTTAATCATGCAGTGGGCAGCAAGGATACTAGCCAACACATAGTAGGTTGCGCAGCGGATATTAAAATTGAGGGGGTTAAACCTGACGAGTTAATGAAAGCTATAATAGGTGCAGGTATAAAGTTTGACCAGTTAATCCGTGAGTTTGATAGCTGGGTTCATATCAGTGTGCCGAATACTCCGGTGGATAAACCTAGACACTCTATGCTAATCATAGACCGTAAGGGCATTAGACCATACATATAAGGGCTAACGATGTTAAAAAAGCTAAGTTTCAAAAGTGGGGTTAACCGTGAAAACACTCGCTATACCACAGAAGGTGGGTACTATGAGTGCGACAAGATTCGCTTCAGACAAGGTACACCTCAGAAAATTGGTGGATGGCAAAAAATATCAAACAGTACTTTTTTAGGTGTATGCCGTTCATTATGGAACTGGCTTGCCCTTAATAATGTTACATATATAGGCGTTGGGACTAATCTTAAGTTTTATATTTGTCGTGGCGGGGCGTATTTTGACGTTACACCAATTCGTACAGCGGTAAACTTAACAAACCCATTCACTGCGCATACTGGCTCATCAATAGTTACTGTTGCTCATACAGCTCATGGGTGCCAAAATGGTGATTTTGTAACATACAATGGTGCTACTGGTCTGGGTGGCACTATCACGGCAAGTCTATTAAACCGCGAATATCAGATTACTTTTGTTGACGTGAACACCTACACTATTGATGTAGGTACAAATGCTAATGGATCTGATACAGGTCATGGCGGTACTGTCCGTGCAGTTTATCAAATTAATACCGGGCCTGAGTACGAAACACCAAACGTCGGTTGGGGCGCAGGTCCTTGGGGTTATGGGACTTGGGGTTATGGAACTACGTCGCAGAATGCATTGCAACTTTGGAGCCAAAGCAATTTTGGCCAAGACCTGATATTTGGTCCTCGCGGCGGAGGCATATATTATTCGACGGTTAGTCTAGGCGTGTCCGAAGTACCGTTCACTGTAACTATTGCAGCAACAGCGGTTTTGACTACGAATGCCAACTTAAGTAATTTACAAGCCATTACGTTAACAACATCAGGCGCGTTACCTACAGGTTTAGCGACGGGTACGGTTTACTATGTCAGAAATTTCAATGACATTACTAACACTTGCAATTTGTCATCCACGCCTACAGGCGCCTTAATAGGCACCTCGGGAACTCAATCAGGCAGTCATGCAATCTCCCCTAGAGCGATTAATTTATCTAGCTTATCAGGCGCATCAGATGTACCAACTGTACAAAATTACATATACGTATCGGACACCTATCGGTTTGTTCTTGCTTTTGGTTGTAACGATTATGACTCTACTACGCAAGACCCAATGCTGATTAGATGGTCAGATCAAGAAGACGCTGTAACATGGACGCCGTCAGCGACAAACCAAGCGGGTAGTATTAGGTTATCTCATGGTTCTGAAATAGTTACTGCAATGCAAACTAGGCAAGAACTAATAGTTTTGACTGATTCTTCAGCCTATTCACTACAGTACCTAGGTCCTCCTTATGTTTGGAGTGCTCAACTTCTAGGTGACAACATATCTATAATGGGACAAAACGCTACAGCAATCGGTTCTGGTATTGTTTACTGGATGGGCATAGATAAATTCTATAAGTATGACGGTCGGGTACAAACATTACGATGCGACTTAAAAGAATACGTCTTTAATGATTTTAATATCAGTCAAGCACATCAAGTATATGGCGGGAGTAATGAGCGCTTTAATGAAATCTGGTGGTTCTATTGCTCTGCTAACAGTACAACTATGGATAGATATGTTGTATACAACTACTTAGAAAACGTTTGGTATTACGGCACTATGGCTCGTACTGCATGGTTAGATTCAGGTACGATTGATAATCCTATTGCTGCAACGTACACTAAAAACATAGTTAGCCACGAGTTTGGGTTAAATGACTATGAAGGTATTAGTGCGCTACCTATTTACTCATACGTCACTACATCTGAGTTTGACCTAGATGAAGATGGGCACAAGTTCATGTTTATTAGAAGAATATTGCCGGACGTAACTTTTAGGGGTTCTACAGCTGATAACCCTACTGTAACCATGTCAGTCATCCCTTTAAATAATTCTGGTTCGGGGTATACCGATCCAGCTTCTGTTGGGGGAGTAGATAGCGCATTAGTCACGCGAACCGCAGTCGTGCCTATCGAGGAATTTACAGGTCAAGTATTTATTAGGGTTAGAGGTAGACAATTTTCTTTTAAAATAGAATCTAATCAACTCGATATGACTTGGCAACTAGGCAGTCCTCGTTGCGATTTCCAGTATGACGGCCGTAGGTCTACCTAATGAAACCAATCATAAACCCCGCAGTACCTAACTTACCGTTAGCGACAAAAGACTATGAGTCGTTGTACCAAGAGCAGCTTAACAATACGCTGCGTTTGTATTTTAACCAACTTAACAACTTGAACTCTGTGCTTATTGGTTCTACGGGCGGTGCGTTCTTGCAGTTCCCTAACGGAGCTTGGCATCAGGACGGCTATACTACGTTGGCAGTTAGTTTAACAAACACATCAACTACCCCTATTCAAGTAGCGTCTACTGCTGGCTTTTTATCTGCTGGCGCACTTATTATTGGTTCTGAGTTAATTAAGTATACGGGAAAAACAGCCACCACATTTACAGGCATTACCCGTGGCGCTTATGGATCATCACAGGCTTCACATACGGCAGGGGTTTATGTTGCTGAGGCGCAACCTGTACCTTCATCAACGACAGAACTTGTCGTGAGTTTAACTGCCACAGATACGGCAAATGGTATAGACCTTGACCCTACAGATATTACAAAAGTAGTTGCCGCTGTTGCAGGGTATTACAACATTCAATTTAGTGCGCAGTTGCTAACCTTTGACTCTTCTATAGATAATGTAACTTTGTGGTTTAGACAGAATGGTGTTGATGTGCCTTATAGCGCAGGTATTGTTTCTATCCCAGCCATTCATGGTGGCAAACCCGGCGCTGCAATTGTATCTTGGAACCTAGTCATGGCGTTAAATGCAGGGGATTACTTCCAATTGATTATGGCCTCAGACTCTGGAAATACTGTAGCGGCTACCTATCCTCCCGGAACAGCACCTGTGCATCCGGCATCACCCTCGATAATCCTAACGGCTACGTTTGTTTCAGCGTTATATACCTGATAGTATTGCGGTATGGATAATTTAGCTGAACAAGGTAATACCCCCGCGATAATGGCGATTGAACAAATTATGTTGGCTTCGTTCGACCAAGAAGCGCTTAAAGCGCAAACCGATACGCAGCATTATCAGATAAAAGGGGTTTACGCACGGACAATGTTTGTGCCAGCAGGTATGTTAGTAACCGGTAAGATTCACAACTTTGAGAGTATAGGTATCCTAGCACAAGGGACTATGCGAATCACCAACGGTGAAACAAGCGTATTAGTGTCAGCACCTTATATATCGGTGGATAAACCCGGCATTAAACGTTTAGGCTACGCAGAAACAGATTGTACGTTTATATCTGTGCATCGCACAGACGCAGAAGAGATTACTGACATCGAGGACGAATTAGTCTCCGATACTTTTGAAGAATTTGAGATTAAGCGATTGGGGAGACCTATATGAGTTTTGTTACAGCATTAGCAGGTATTGGTATTACAGGCTTAGCCGGTACGATTGGTGGGGGTATGTTAACTGGTGCCGCGATTGGTGCTGGCGGTGCAGCACTTACTGGTGGTGATGTGGGAGAAGGTGCGCTTTTTGGTGGGATAACAGGTGGTATAGGTAGTGGTGTGGGCGCAGGACTAAGTGCCGCAGGTAATGCGGCGACAGCAGCCAATACGGTTAATGCTTCCACAGTGGGTTCTGGCATTACCGCGGGGCCCATATCAGGAGTAGACAAAGCCTTTGCTGGTATAAGTTCACCTGCTGCGCAAATGCAAGCAGTAGCATCACCCTTAAATGTGTCGCAAGCAACCATGCCGAGTATCGGCGGGGCTACAGTGGCAAATGCATCTCCAACAGTTAATAATTTAGGGTTGCTAGGTGAAGCTGGTCAAGCATGGAACAATCTATCACCTATGGGTCAAACCATCGGTAAGGGGGTTATTGGTTTAGGGGCGACATCAATGCTTGATTCGGCAATGGCATCTGATCCGACTATTCCAGAACAGCAAAAAATGAAAAACCGTTATGCGTACAACAAACAGTTTAATTATGCACCTCAATATGCTGCTGGGGGTATCACTGACCTAGATACTTATATGTCTAATGCTCAGAATATACCTAATCCTAGAGAAGTGGCCGACCCAGAAGGATACGGCGGAAGTTCTATGCAGATGTTGGCCGGAGGTGGTATCAGTAAGTTGATCCCGGGCGGTGAAGGTATGGCCGATTCTTTAGTCTCTAGTTCATTACCGGGTATGATTTTTGGGTGGGAACACGCAAGTGATTTACCGATAATCGGGGAGTTGTTTAACAGGCCGGAAGACATTGCAACACTTACTCCTGACGAAAAGAAAAAGCTAATGGCCATGGCAGGCAACCAACCGGGGCAAGTAGCTGCACCTCAACAAATGGCTCAAGGTGGTATTGCAGATCTCGGTGGCTATGCTACTGGTGGCAGACCTAACTTACTTAACGGTGTTGGTGACGGTGTTAGTGATTCAATCCCTGCATCTATTGCTGGCAAACAACCTGCACGCCTTGCAGCGGGTGAATATGTGGTTCCAGCTAGAATTGTATCTGAGCTAGGTAATGGATCAACTGACGCCGGCGCTCAACGACTAGATGAGATGGTTAAGAAAATCCAAGCAGGTAGAAGTAAATCTATGGGTAGCAAAAAACAGTTTGCTAATGACACCAAAGCATACAAACACTTGCCAGTATGATGATTTTACGTCCCGTAGCTTTAGAATATGTACATCTTACATGGCCGTTGGTTAAGCACTATATAGAGGCAGGGTTGACTATAGGTGAGGTTGGCGAAAAATTCCTGACCATAGACCATATGTTAGCCAAGGTAACATCAGGTCAAACTTTGTTGTGTGTATTTGTTGATGAAGATAACAAAATACATGGGGCATTAACTATGGCATTCTATAACGAACCTTTACACAGGGTCGCACTTGTCTCATCACTTGGGGGTAAGCTGGTGTGTAATGCTTCTACATTGGCACAAATAAGGGCTGTAGCAAAGATGAATGGGGCCACAATCCTTCAAGCTTATGGAAGACCCTCCATAGTCCGTATGTTAAGAAAATTTGATATTAAACCTACCTACACTACGGTGGAGCAACTGTTATGATTAAACTACATCGCTGGAACCCTTTTAAGTTGTTTTATATAGACAACGGCACCGTGCTCTGCAAGTTTGTACCTATGCTATTTAAGAAAGGTGGTGGTGGTGGCAATACTACGTCAACGGTAAACCAGAATAATATCCCACCAGAATTGATGCCTTATGTAGAGTCAATGTTGGGGGAGGCAACTAATCAGATATTCGATACAAAACTTAACCCAAAAACGGGCAAGTACGATATTACTGGAATTAAAGGTTATACGCCGTATAACACTGATCCAGAAGCTTATGTTGCTGGCTTTGCTGCACCCCAGCAGCAAGCGTATCACGCAGCTATGGGTTTACAACTGCCGGGACAATATGCCCAAGCAACAGATTTTGCTAACGCAGCGGGTCAAGGCGGTCTTCAATCGGCACAGCAAACATTGGGTTATGGTGCTCAAGGTGCGCAATCAGGAGCAACAGGTCAACAGTTCGGCCTACAGTCTGCTCAAAATGCACAAAACATGGCGCAGAACTACGGCGCTCTAGGCGCAGGATATGGGCAAAGAGCGGCTAATATTGGTGAGATGGCTCTTCAAGCACAAGACTATGGCCGTCAAATAGGCGATCAAGCTCAAAGGTATGCTGCTCAATCTGCTAGTGCTGGCCAAGACTATTTAAACCAAATATCCAACCAAGCTAATGTGCAGCAGTTTATGTCCCCGTACCAACAAGCGGTGACTGACCAAGCTAAGCAAGCTGCTATGAGGGAATTTCAAGTTGGTCAAACATACCGTCAAGGTAATGCCGCCAAATCTGGTGCTTATGGTGGAGCAAGACAAGCTATCGAGAACGCAGAAGCGCAACGTAACTTAAACACACAGTTACAAACTTTAGACGTACAAGGTCGACAAAACGCATATAACCAAGCAATTGCAAACATTGGTCAAGGCACTCAATATGGGCTATCAGGTTTACAAGGTGCTCAAACAGGTTTAAATACCGCGCTATCTGGTGGTCAGTTAGGTTTGTCAGGTATCGGTCAAGCTATTTCTGGGCAACAAGTAGGTATACAAGGAGCTAATACAGGACTATCAGGCGTGGGTCAGTACATTAACGCCGGCAACTTAGGTTTGGCTGGTACTGCACAAGGTATGCAGGGTGCTGAACTAGGTTTAAAAGGTGTACAAGGCGCTCAAGCAGGTTATGGTTTAGCCAATACTGCTGGTACAAATTTGGCAAATATTGGTACAGCTCAACAGGATGCGCAGTTAGGTATTATTAATCAACAAGCTAACTTTGGTGCTCAGGAACGACAGTACTATCAAGACGTTATTAACGCTGACATTCAAAACTACGCGAATACGCAACAGTATCCACTGCAGCAGTTAGGTACTTATAGTGCTCTGATTCGTGGTACCCCGTTGACCGATTCTACACAAACAGTTTATGGGACAAATCCAAGTGCTATGTCTCAACTTGGCGGTTTAGCAGCAACGGGGTTAGGTGCATATATGGCTAAGTCAGCTAAGACTGGTGGTGTGATCGACGAACCTAAAAAGTACAAGTCCGGCGGTATTGTAGATTTAGCAATTGCACACGCAATGGGAGAAGCGTAATGAATCCGATGACTATTATGTCTCAAGCTGAAAAGCTTAGCGTTCCAGAACTGCAACGTTCCATCCAAAGTGGTGTTATTCCTGCATTTATTGGCGTTCCTTTGCTTCAAGAGAAGGTTAAGCGGGCAAAGCAAATGCAGATGGGTATGGCTGCCCAACAACCAAAAAGACCGTCAGTTGCAGAACAAGTAGGTCAAGAAGCAAGACAAGCTTCTGTCGAAGATATGATGCGCGAACGCGCTCGTATGATGCAAGGTGAGATGGGTCAGACGGGCGGTATTTCAGGTTTCCTACCTAAACCTGCTGAAGAAACTTATGCGAAGGGTGGTCCGATTGCTTTTGATGAGGGTGGTCTAATTGAAAAAAGGCTCAAATACATACGAGAGCATGGTTTGGCGGGTACTGTAGGTAATGCATATAATCAAGCATATGGTTGGTCTAGTGATTTAGCTAAATCTGTCGTTGACCCTAGAACCTACCAAAATATTTATAGTGGGTTGAGAGATGAATATAGTGACCTAGACGATGCCACTAAGAAAATCCTGTGGGGGGTACCTGATGAACCACAAGAAGTAAAGCAATCACCTACGAGTATGGTTAACGCTATACAAGGGCAATCAGATGATGACTCTAAAACACTGGCTACACAACCTACAACAGAAAACATTCTGAATAAGAATGCACTAAATAGGCAGACACCTGATGCGAATCAGGTCAAGTTGATGCAGGAACGAATAGCCTCAGGTAAGCAATCACCTAGAGCTTCGTTTGATTTTGCTAACCCAAACCAAGTCGCTACTGACGTACTTGCTAACCCCGCTAGAGCGAATACGGACCCTGACTTATGGCAATGGGCTATAGACTATAGAGAACAAAACCCAATAAAAACACCTTACACACAAACAATTCAACCGTCAGCACCAGCTGCTCAACAGGCGCAGCCTCAACAGCAAGAAGAGCAAGACCTTTCTTTATCTGATTACATGAAGCAGTACCGCGAGGTAACTGGTGAGAATAAGGGTATCGGTGCTCTGCAAAACCGATTGAGTGAAAGAGAGGCAAGATTAGCTAAGGAAGAAGACCGTATACCGGGGATGGCATTGATGCAAGCGGGTATAGCTATGATGGCGGGTACTTCTTCTAATGCTATGACTAACATTGCTCA
>Ga0208223_1000312_pt1 | contig 12259 bp, 8 predicted proteins | sample LakMenE07Oct09ns_FD_150678 | JGI IMG/M metagenome (GOLD analysis project Ga0208223, IMG submission 150678) | Freshwater microbial communities from Lake Mendota, WI - 07OCT2009 deep hole epilimnion ns (SPAdes) | ecosystem: Environmental > Aquatic > Freshwater > Lake > Epilimnion/Euphotic zone ...
AGACGTCAGCCTTGAAGATTATGTTAGTCGTATGCAAGAGGGCCAAGACAAAATTTATTATGTCACCGCTGAAAGTTATTCTGCGGCGAAAAATAGTCCGCATTTAGAAATTTTCCGCAAAAAAGGCATTGAAGTATTATTACTTTCTGACCGTATCGATGAATGGTTGGTGTCACATTTAGATGAATTTGACGATAAACATCTTCAGTCTGTGGCAAAAGGCGATTTGGATTTAGGCGCAACGGAAACAGAAGAAGAAAAAGCCGCTCAAGAAGAAGTCAGTAAAGATTTTGAATCGGTTATCAATCAAATCAAAGAAGTGCTTGGCGATAAAGTCAGCGAAGTGCGTTTGAGTCACCGTTTAACACTTTCACCTGCGTGCGTTGTTGCAGACGTTTACGGCATGAGCTTGCACATGGAGCGCATCATGAAAGATGCAGGGCAAATGTTTGGTGGTATGGGCGGTAAAAAACCGATTTTTGAAATTAACCCAGATCACGGTCTAGTGCAACGTTTGAAAACCGAACAAGACGATACACGTTTTGCTGATTTAACGAATATTCTCTTTGATCAAGCAATTTTGAGTGAAGGCGGACATTTAGAAAATCCAGCTGAATTCGTGCATAAACTCAATGATTTACTGCAAGGCTTGTTGAAATAAGTTCAACTTGATTCAAAATAAAAAAGGCTAGAGCAATCTGGCCTTTTTTAATGGCCATTTTTTATTATACTTACACTTAAACTAAGCGACATGGTTACCATATTCAATTAGCGACAATTTGTCTGGCATATTTGCTAAACACCTTTTGAAATATGATCACTTTATCAAGCATCCATTGATGATATTGATCCCACTCCAATTGACTTGATAAATTTCCTTTAGTAACCAATTTTATTCTACTCGCTTTCCTTTCGGGTAACTCTTCCCATATTAATTGCTCTGCAAGCTCAGTATTTATTTTATCCTTATTTTTATGAAGTTCAGTGAAAAGCATTTTTGAATCAGGAATGTATATTTCACAAGCAATCTGTTCAGATTGACTGTTAATAGTCAAGGCAATATGTGCATTTGAAAAACCAAAACTTATATCGTACCAATGCTGAGGATATGCCTTTCTTAATCTTATTTTATCGCCATTGTTTTGAGCATACTCTTTAAACTTCGTCCAAAATTCAAGTTGTAGCAGTTTTGTATCAGACAATTCATTTTGCGTTGAAGACTTTTTCACTGCTTTCGCCCAGTCATTAGGTTTAGCAATTACTTGAAACTTTGGAGCATAAGGTGAATCAGAAATTTTCCAAACCTCCATCTGAATTGCAAATATATTGACGTTAGAGTCCGTATGCTCATTAAGCCAATCTAACGCTTGTTTATGTTCATCGCGAACATTTTTAACTATCCAAATAATGATTTCAGCGTCGAAACCTGAAGCATAAGTTATTATTTTACCTAGATGATCATGATCGGTTGATTCAAGCTGATTTTCAATGACAATCTTTCTACCTGTATTTTCTTCTTCAGCTAAAATGTCTACATTAAAATTACCTACACTTGCTTCAGTTTGGATTAATGTAATATCGATACCTATTTCATCACTTAATAATTCAAGATTTTCTGGTTTTGCGAGCCAATTTGTAAAATCTAATGCTTCATGTTTCCATACCTCTCGCAAATCTACTTTTTCAAGTTTTGATAGTTTCATAATCACCTTTTAACGATAGAAATGTTCAAAAAATTATTATAACAATTTCATAAAATACTTTTATGAAAAATATTATAAATATATTTTAATTGAAATTGGTCAGTCAAGCCGCTAAATAATAAGTTAATGAACTTGCAAACACTGCATCATTTACATTGATTTGATTATCGCCATTACTATCAAGTGCTTTCAATGCGTCAAAACCATTTGCTGCTTTGTTACCATTTGGCAATAAGGTCTCGTTTCCAAACAATTCTTTTCCGTTCTCAATACGACCATTGTTGTTGATATCGCGCACTAACAGCCCATCGCCGTTGCCAATCCAAGCTGTTTGCTCAGAAAATCCATCTCCACTATGATCAAAATAAGCACCTTGTTTTACGCCCGTGGTTTCAATGCCATTATTGTTTAAATCGAGAATAATGGGTGAGGAAGTGCTTTTTGCTGAATTAACGATATTTTTAATAGTGTCTAAAACTTGATTATTAATTGAACCAAATCTAAACATAGCCAAAGCAGGAAACAATTCATTAAAATGATTTTCCCATTCAGAAGAATTTGTTGCGCCAGTAATGCCATCAGATAAGCTGGTAATCGCACCATTAAAAATATCAGCTACATCTTTTGATAAATCTTGGTTAGCAAACCAATTAGCATCCGTTTTTATTTGCTCTCTTACTATATCAAGAAGGCGAAATGAATCATTCTTATATGCAGAATAGCCTTTTTCTATATTAGGTATATTAGCAGGATTGTTGAAAAAATCGCCGTTAGATTCTGGTATTTTATGTTTTTTTTCCAAGTAAGCCTCAATTACATTTTTGGCATTAATGATTCCACCACCAATTTCACCCATTGTAACGCTCAGTCCACCTGCTGACACTGCTAAACCAAAATCAAAAGAAGCTATGGGAGTATAATCTGCGACAAATCCGCCAAATATTTCACCATTAAATCCCCTTTGCAAGTCCAAACTACCGCTAGTTTTATACTGATATAATTCTTGAAAAACTTGATTTTTTTGATCGTATTTTATAAAGTTCTCAATCGTATTTTGTGGATCATATCCAACAGGTACGATATAAGGATTTCCAGTTAAAGGATTTATTACATATTCATCATCTATTTTAAGATAAGTTGAGTTAACTTGCCCTATTGAAATCCATTTTCCATCAATTTTATTTTTAATATCTGATTTGAAAGTTTTGTTTATTTTTTCATTATTCATAACTATTTTTCTCTATGCTAGTAAAATATTTATTACCCTGTATTTAAACAAAAATATACAATGTAAATATGTTTTTCCATACGATGACTTAATACATCATAAGCTTTTTCTATATTTATTTTATCCGTCATTCGATTATAGATTTTTACATAATCAATATTTCTAAAATTACCTTTAGGATTTGCCATTTCATCTATCTCATCGTAAACCAAGTATTTATCACATCCAAGATAAGCTCCATTCATAGGAATTTTAACTAGCCTTCCTTTACCATCTTGTGCTACAGATTTTTCTTTTTCTACCATTTCTAATAACTTATTTTTATTTATTTTAAAATAAACTGTATCGCTATCAATACCATTTTTTTCCAAAAATGAGATAAAAAATAATAGCATTAAAAATGGTGTTACTAATACTACAAATGATGACTTCCACTTTCTTTTAAATAAGAAAAATAAAAAGTTCAATCCTAATAATAAAAATATTCCTTTGTTAATATAAAAAAATATTTGTGAAATAACGGAATTATCATCATCTATAGACCATGTTTGCGACATTAAATAGTTAAAATTAATAACAACAGGAAAAATAATAGTAAAAATATAATGTTTTCTTATCAATCCTAAAATACTTTGTTCTTTTTTCATTGTTTATTTTTTTACTAAATGATTATTAATTAATAGATTTTATGCGATAAGTTAACGATAAGTAATTTTAAAATTTTCCACATAATGTAATCAATAAAATTTATTAGTCAATATTGTTTTAAAAAAATTTCAAAAATGTGATGTAGTTCACATAATATTTTTTATTTTAATCATGTGATTTTGTAAAATTTTTTACATATTTACTATTTATTTTAAGAAATTTTTTATATCAGATTTGAAAATTGTATCTATCCATAATGTAGTTACCATTTTTTTAGAAAAAAAACTATTTTCCAGTATTACTTTTTTATTATTTCATTTTATGTGCGACGATTTGTCACATTGTCATTCCTTTAATCATTATGTAAAAATTTAACTACACCTAAATTAAAGGTGTCATTTATGTCTTATCATCCTATTCATTATTTATGATAATTCGTGTATTTGTTAATTATTTTGAGAACAATTATGTCAGACTTAACGATTTCTTCAAAAATACCCTTGGTGAACACAACTCGCACGCTATCTGTTACTACTTACGCGACAGACAAACCTGTCACGAGCTTTACTCAAGCACTTAAAACACTACAAGAAAAAGCCACCGTCTATGATCCGAACAACAGTCAACCCGATACAGATTTACGCGTTGACAGCGTGCAAGTAGACGGTGACGTTGTTTTTGAATTCACCGGTTTTGACTCAGAAACTCGGGTTTTATCTAATCCAATCATCACACGAACAGGGGGAACGAAAATTCCAGAACCGATACCGGGTGCCTCTAGGCTGCCACCGGCTATGTCTTCAGAAGAAATTCAAAAAAGTATGGAATCCTCACCCGAATACCTTGCCATAAAAAAACAGTCTGATGCTGCGCAAGTCGAGCTAGTGGCAAGAGATAATAATGGTCTAATTGTCGCTGTATTGTGGAAAGACGGTAGTGCTTTTACTGAGCATGGTGGTGTAATTGGCAATACCCCGGCCGAAACAAAAGCCAATTTATTAAAAATGCCAAACATACATTTAGAGCGTTATAAAGCAAATGAAAAATCGCCTACACGTCAGGATATTCAAACAGAAAAAATGAATTTTGCAAAAAAGCATCCTGAATTGTTTCAACAAATTCCATCTGCTTTAGTAGTGTAAATTAAGAAGGTAAAAAACGCCTGTGTTTGAAAAATGTATTTTATCTTTGCTTCATTTGAAACGGCGCGTTGATTTTTTAATGCGCCATTTTTTTATTGTGTCAGGATGGTAAATATCAAAATCTATTTTTCTTAAGGACAGTGCAATGACAATAGAAACTCAAATGGAACCAATTTGGCTAGAAAGTGATTTACGTTTAGCGGACGAAGAATTCTATGCACATGGTGAGTCATAACCTCAAATTAGTACATCAAATCTGAAGCAGTAGGCGGCAGGATGCCGTAACCTCGAACGGTAAGCGAACTTCCCGCCCCAATCGCGCAATAATCTTGACTAAGCAAATCACGACCAAACGAAGAAGTACTCAAACCAATTAATACGCCACTTAAATCCATTTGAGGAGAAGTCACATTTACCGTTCCGCTTAATCCAAATTTTGATGCCGCTTGAATAATATTAAATCCCGGTACTGTATTTTTCCATTCAAGAGGAACATCACCGCCTTGAATTAATTGACTTTGACTTCCAATGAGTGATTTCACGTCAATAAATACATCGCCACCACGACCGCTAACTGCATTAGCTTGCACCATACCATTATCGAGTATCAACGCGGGCGTTGACACGGTAATATCCCCGCCATTGCCAATGGATGATTTCACTGTCGTTGTAATTGAGGATTGCATCAAATCCATATAATTACCTGTATCTAAATGAATGGCTCCACCATTTCCAGAATTAGCTTCTGTACTAATTGAACTCGATTTCATTTGCAATACGTTTGCGATATGCATAGTAATATTACTTGCATCCGCATTTTGGGTAGATTGAGCATTAATGAACGAATTTCCAGCAAGCGTCAAATGTGGCGTTGTAATATCAATTTGCCCAAAAGGAATGTCCTCGCCATTAGGAACCATGCCGCGATTTTGGATACTAATTTGCGCGTCATTACTTAAATTTATTTTATTGTTCGCGACGACATGAATATTGCCAATTTGGCCTGTACTTTCTGGACTCGCCGCTGACGCAATACCAGCTAAATACTCACTGTTTTTTGCATCGATATTGATATCATCCGCTTGAATGAATAAATTGCCCGCTTTACCACTTCCACGTGTATTCGTCGTAATACGCCCTGCATTTTCAATATTGATTTTCGATGCTGTCACGTCCACAGTGCCCGCATTACCTTTTCCGTAATAGGTATTTGACGCAATCCCAGTATAAATAGCACTATTATTGCCATTAATATGTAAATTACCCGCAACAATCGTCACGTCTCCCGCATTACCATCGGCCGTCGTATTGGATGCAATGCGCCCTGTTTCTGTCAGCGCAAGTGAACTCGCAATGACATTAACATTACCGGCAGCCCCACTGCCAAACGTATTAGATGATATCCCCGTGAAGGCAGAATCAGCGGCGCCTTTTCCATTAATATCAATCGTATCGGCTTGTAATTGAACTGTGCCCGCATTTCCAGAGCCAAAACTGTTCGAGCCTATCCCACCCGCATTATTAATCACTAAATCATATGCTTTGACATCAACTAAACCAGCATTGCCCGTGGCAGAGGCATTGGTACTTGAATCAATGCCTGTTTGGGTCAGTAAATTATTTTGACCATCAATGTGCAGTGTATTGACATTTACGTTAACAGCCCCAGCATTACCCGTGCTAGAGGTAGCTGAGCTGATTGCGCCACCATTAATTAAGTTAATCGAGTTTGCCGTCACAATAATGCTGCCGGCTTGACCACCACTATTAGGATTTGCTCTCGAACCAATTCCTGTTGGTCCAAACGTATTATTTTTTCCATCAATGGTTAATTCTTCAGCAACGACGTTGACTGAATTAGCGTCACCCGCACCAAATGTACTTGAGTTCATTTCCGCGCCACCTTGAATAGTCAACGTGGATGCTTGAACATTCACTTGCCCTGCCTGACCTGTACTTTTTGCATTGGCGGCGATACCCGTAAATATATTTAGGTTTTTACCATCTAAATTGATATTTTTCGCATTAATGGTAACAACACCCCCGCTCCCCTCTGCATTACTATTCGCTGAAATTAAACTGCCATTTTGGATCGACACTCTATCAGCGTCATGAATAAAAACCTGTCCACCTTTGCCCGTACCATTTGAATCTGCTGACAGTTGCGTTGCGTCAATAAGATTCATGTTTTTAGCATTAATATCAATATCACCCGCATTACCGATACCAGAGGTATCCGTTGAAATTTTGGAAGATACGGCATCCATGTTTGTAGCCGTTAACTTCACATTTCCTTCTTTTGCAGACAGTTGAGCATGATTGAATACTATTTTTTCCGCCGCTAAATCCAATGTTTGTTTATTGTTCACACTAAGCACAGCACTATCGGCACTGAGCATGCCATTATTTGCTAAAGTGGCTGTCGTTAAACCAAAATTTTCAGGCGCACTAATACTCAAACTATTCACCTGAGAGGACATAGTGTAATGAGTACCATCCACAAAACGCAGTGAATCAACCGCGCCAGCATGAAACGCTGCGGGCACATCGATCTTAGCCTCAGCGCCAAAAATAATACCCGTTGGATTAATAAAATAAAAATTTGCATTGCCAACTTCTGAGCGAAGCAGACCGTTAATAGACGACACCTCTCCACCTGTAACTCGCGTAATGACATTGAGAATGGTATTAGGTCCCGTAAAAGTCGCACTTTCACCGCTATTGATGTTAAATGTTTTAAAACTATGAAAAAGATTTGTACCACTTGTTGTGCCCAGCGTTGCTGGAACGGTAAATTGGCCGCTCAATGTTTGAGTCGCCCCCATGCTTCCATCTGTAATGGCTTGTGCGTAAATAAAATTGGGTGAAAGCAGCACGGTTAACGTTAAAAAAGTACGATACGTTTTCATAACCAGTTCCCAACCAAAATAAAGGGCGACCAATAAAAAGGATTTTTCATATCTGTTTCTTTGAGTAACACCAGTTGCGCTTGTTGAAGTGCTTTGACCTTAGTCATCTTTTTTTCAGTTAAATTTCGATAAAAGTGTGTCATTAAGTTAAACGCTGCGTCATCTGAAATAGGCCAAAGTGTCCCCATCGCGCTCCGTGCATGTGATTTAAGTGCAACCCCAGCAAAACCTAGTGGCGCTCTATCATCCCCTTCTGCTGTTTGACATGCGCTTAATGTGAGGAGCTCGATAGGTTCTTTTTCGAATTTATCTGACTTAAGTAGCATTTCAAGATCATCAATATGAAGCAAATCATCGTAAGACATTAAGAAGCTATTTTCTGCATTCGAGCCAAATACACCGTGTGAGGCGATATGGACAATAGCGTAAGGCGACAACATCACTTCTTCTTTAAAATGTGCAATCGTGAAATTATCGTCGAGTAATAATTTATTTACCCCAAGTTGCCGACTTAAAGCATTGACCTCTTGTTTAACCCCCGGTAATTTTAATTGTTCTTTCACGCCAGCAATAAACTCGGCAGAACGCATTAATTCAGCCACATTACCATGATTTTTGCGCACTAATTCACGCAACCCGCGACCTTTTTCTGACAGGCTACGTGAATTCTCTGTCTCTTTTGAATCCTTTTCTGCTGAGGCGCCTATTTGCGTATCCGCATTATCATCAAGATGTATAAAACCGCTTACAACAGGCGCAGGTAATTTTTCAACTACACCACCTGGATTGCTCATACCAAGGATAAGTGTAGAGTAAGTTTTGCGTTGAAAGGGTTTGGGATCAAACAAGGTTAATCCCGGTGAGGTGGCTACCGCATATTTTTCAATTAAATATTGTTTCCCATCAAATAAGGCTGACATGGGCAATAGACGCAATGCACCATCTGGCACAAAAACCAAGGTTTCAATACCTTGTTCTTTTAACAAAGCCTCTTCTGGCGATACTAACCAATGATAGAGTTTAGGCATATTCGCCGGCACTTTATTACGCAGATTACGCGCCATTTTCTGTACTTGTGTATTCAGCGCTAATGCCTCTACTGGCACGACAAATTGCGATAATCCCTTTTTAGTTCCAACTAAAATCTCTAAACGTTGTGGCAAAATAATCGGATAAATAATGGCGGTTTTATCATCCATTTCCTCAATACTTGCATGACGTGCACTTTCAACCGTACAGCGTCCCCCTAAAAAATCCTCAAGCTCGGTTTGCTTAATAAGTTCAACGGTATCTCGAGCTGTTTTTAAATGCTTTTGTTGAATGTCGCCGGTTTCTTGTTTCGCTTGCTGGAGCAATAAATCTGCAAGTCCTAAATAAACGGGTTCAAGCGTTTCACGAAAAGAGGATTTGCCGTTCTGATAATCCACTGGGATATCTTGGCGAATAATTTCAAGATGTTCAACCGCGCGCTGATAAGCACTGCGAGCGGGTTCTATTTGCTGAATTTGCCGTAGTAATCGTCCTTGTCGCCACTCTAACGTGAATAATAAATCACGCTCTTGGCTATTTTGCATGAGCGCTAAGGCTTGCCAAGTCAAACGCAGTGATTCATCAAAGCGTTTTTGATCTTCGTAAAGTGACGCGAGTGCATTAAGGCTCTCAGATTGCAAACGCGATGACTGCTGAAAAGTGACACTTGAGATTCTCGCATTCTCAAACACGTCATACGCAAGCGATAAACCCTCGTCGCCTAAAGTTCGAGCTTGTTCACCTAAATTGAGCGAGAGGCGAATTTTTTCTTCTGAAATCGCCATTTTTTCCAATTCACTACGTAGATTTTTTAACGACTCTAAATGCTCTGAAGGTGCAAGTCCACGCGCTGAATTGAGTTTGATACGCAAAGACAACGATTGATCATCACCAGCGAGTCTTGCCGCTTGGGTGTAGTAATTATTCGCCTGATTGCTATCATGCTGCGCACTATAAAGATTGCCTAACCAATTCGCGTAAGTGGCTTTTTGACTATCTTGCGAGACTTGATAAGCTTTTTCAAGTAACGGTTTCGCTTCACTGTAGCGATGAAGTCGAGCATAAATGGCACCTAATTCACCAGCCGCTTTCGCTTGTTGTTGAGGTGTTTGCGCAACTAATTGTGCTTGTAGCAAATTTTGCTCTGCTTGATGAATTAAGCCCTGTTGTTTGCAGGCAAGTCCATCATGTAAAGTCGCTTCGAAATCGGTAGCGTGTGCTAAATTGGCAAACCATAATGCAATACTTAAAGAAAGTGGTTTAACTAATTTTTTCATCAGAAAGCGTCCAGTTTGACTTGGAAATGAATTCCTTCATCTTGAAGATTCGTGTGTTGACGAATTTGCGGCGCATTAATTTTATGTGCCCAATAAAATTCGGCATTTAGCTGAGAAAATTTCCAATTCAAACCCAATCCTGTTGAATATAAATCATTCGCCGCTTCATTCTGATTCCATGCGCTGCCATAATCCATAAAAGGCATTAACGTGAGGCGATGCGACGAGTTTGCTTCACCAAATAAAGGATAATGAAACTCTAAACTGGTATTAAATCCTTCATCACGCACGAGTTCGTTTTCTCTATACCCTCGAACCGTATTCACCCCACCCACCGCCATACGCTCAAGGGGCAAAAGCGCGTGATTACTCAATTGAACATTACCGCGCAGTACTATTTGTGAAGCATTATCAAAGACTTGAAGTGCATATTGTCCCTGCCCCAACCATGCAAAAAATTCACTACTTGGTTTTTGATTGTTTTGCACAGTCGAACCTAAGGCATTAAGTCCCACGCTAAACGTTGAACGCAGTGCCAAAACCTGTTTTTCCATGCGCTCAATATGTTCTTGATAAAAACGAACAACCGTTGCTTGAGTATGTCCATCCTCAACGCCCTGCACAAATGAATAAGGTCGACCAAGTAAAGTGGTATCATTTTCGCGCAGTGCAAAACTCGTCCCAATGGTTAACTTTCGTTTTAAACTCTCAATCACAGGGTGACTCATACCCGCTTCAATATTGTGAACTTGACTTGTGATGTCGAGTCTTTCATTCGTACTTTCAATGACCGATGAATCACCTTCGGTAAAATTAAAATACACTTGCGTTCCTTGATCGAAAACTGGAACATGCCATCCGCCGCTATAGAGTAGCGATCCACCACTGCCTTGAAATGTAAAATCCAGCATATCGCCAAGACCGGTCAAATTTCGAATCCAGCTACTCACCCCGCCACCTTCTGCGCCAATGGATGGTGGACGATAGTTATTACTAAATAACGTCATTTGGTAAGGTCGCGCACGTGTCACATCGACTTCAAGTAAGCTACTATTAGAATTTGCGCTAGGGAGTAAACTTCCTTTCATAGTCGAAATAAGCGGATCGATGAGCAATAATTGAAACTTATCTTGTAGCTCAGTGACATTTAACGGTCCATCCATTAATAAACGATTTTTAATATAGCCTTCGCGTAAATGTTCTTGCCCATGAATAATAACGTCATCGAGTTTCCCTTCGACGATATCAATGTGGAGGTCACCATGTTGGAGTGCATCCTTGGAAATTCGTGCACCTGAATTGATATAGCCATGCGCAATATAATAGCGCGTTATTTGTTGGCGCAATTCTTCAAGCTCATCAATGCGAATTTCATGTGCTGTAAATGGCTGTGCAATGTCTTGCAGTGTTTTTTCATCAAAAACGGTATTTCCACTAAAGGTATATCGCTCGATAAAAACCTTCTCTCGATTAAGCGACGATGTCGTTGAACTGGATATGTTAGGGAGGGTGAATCCGGTTTTTTCTGTCAAATAAGCGGGGCGTTGCGGAGGTGTTGCACTGGGGAGATCCGTTGGTTCTGCGCCGCCTACTGCCCAAGCGTTTGAGGTTAAAAATAACGAAATGAAACTGAATGCTTTGAAAATATATGTTGATTTATTCATTATTTTAATTTTGTAGCGTAGGTTGCTGAGTAACGATGGGAGTCAATGTGGTTTGTAGCGATACAAAATCTGATATTGTAAAACTGGTAACACCCGTTAATTGAATAATATTACTCATCACGCCAAAATCATCCTCTGTGACTAAATAACCATCTGTAACAGCTTCTGTACCCACAACACCAAAGTAGCAAAGTACTTTTCCATCAGTTTTGTTTGATTCTTCATTATTCTTGCTAGTTACGGCCGATAAGAACGTGGCTATATCCGAAACAGTTACTGTATTACTAACAAACTGTATACCGCTACTGGGAATACCAAAATCAATAATATCTTCACCATGCACAAAATCAGATATAACGTCTGTTACAGTTGAACTAGATATTGATTGAGAGCCTAAATTGAACATAAAGGTATCATTACCATCGCCACCTGTTAATGTATCAATGCCTGAGCCGCCCGATATAAAATCATCTCCACTTCCACCTGTTATTGAATCCGAACCTTCTCCGCCATGAATGTGGTCTAATCCACCTCCCCCAATTAAAATATCATTTCCTTGGTCACCAGATATGAAATCATCTCCACTTCCGCCTGTTATTGAATCTGAACCTTCTCCACCTTGAAGATCATCGCTACCTCCACCACCTAAAATCGTATCG
>Ga0208223_1000320_pt1 | contig 12141 bp, 14 predicted proteins | sample LakMenE07Oct09ns_FD_150678 | JGI IMG/M metagenome (GOLD analysis project Ga0208223, IMG submission 150678) | Freshwater microbial communities from Lake Mendota, WI - 07OCT2009 deep hole epilimnion ns (SPAdes) | ecosystem: Environmental > Aquatic > Freshwater > Lake > Epilimnion/Euphotic zone ...
GCGTGATGGGTATGAAGTATTTATTGCGCAAGATGGCGTGGAAGGTGTGTAAAGTTTTTATCAAGTTAAACCCAATTGGTTATTATCGATATTGTTATGCCAAACAAAGATGGTCTTGAGATGAGTACGGAAAGGAAAGACTGGCAACACATCCTAAATAGCCCATCATTACCATGTCAGGTGGTCGACGTGCGATAGCGGCAAGTGTAGATTCAGTTGAAACAATAGAGGTGAAGGGTATCATGCAAAAACCGTTTACCCATCAAGAACTGCAGGAAGTGGTTCAATTGGCTTTAAGTTAACGTAGCCTAAAAAATCCTTATTAACGCATCACAAGTGCTGTAAACCATGTTCGACAGCACAGGTGAATGCATTTACCCAGAGCAAACAACGTAAATTTGATTCTTGCCGTCTGCATATGTACTGCCATATACCTATAGTTTATTTTCAATTTTATTCATTATTAAAGGAAATTTTCTTCATGCATCATTTTCGATAATTGACACGGAATTTCTAAACATAGCGCTGGTTAGAATCGCTAATTTTTCAGTTCTTGCTGTATTATTGTAGGTAACTTTTCGTCCCCCTCTAAATCCGCGAACGTTTTACTAATTTCAGCCTTAGCGCCTAAACACAGGGGAGTGTGGGGGATGTTAAAATCATCTCACAAGCCGAGCAACTCCCTTATCTTCGGTGTAATCAAAATACACTTTGCCATAGTAAAAATGTACAATCCAACTAAAAAATGCATCGGCAGTATAACTTGATGATGACCATGATTGTGCGTTAGGCGTCTGAGGGAAAACGGCTGAATCAATCGTCATGTCAGTTTGGGAATAATCCATCAAACTGGTTATTTCTTTCACATTAGGTAGACGCCATCCTTTTTTGGTTTCTGCGGCTTGCTTGGCCGCGTGTTGCAGTGCTTCTTCAAACATAAAGAAAGACGGCCCTGTGGCATTTTCATCGACACACGTTTTTCCATTCCACGTCATTCCTTCAACGCAACGCCGCCAAATTAAATTGGTTTGTAAATCGAGTACCTCTTGGCCATTATCAGAAATAATGTATTTTTTATCGCTAATTGGCGTATTTGAGCTAACCAAACGCACAGCTGATGTCGTTGTTTTTGTTTGATCAAAAATACTGCCATCATTGAAATAGAGTGCCCACATCTCATTTTTATTTTTAGTATAAGGACTTTGCGACCAGTAGATTTCGTTACTTGAATTAGGGAAGAAATTCATATCAATAGTCGGGTTTGGCAGGGGGACGCTGTAATCTACGATACTTTGTAATTCTTGAATGGAAGGCAATCGCCAATTGGTTAGTCCGCATAGTTTCTGCGCATTTTGGCTTTGTGTGAATGTATCGGTTACGCTAAATGGTATGATTAATTTTGCGTTTTCGGGTGTTTTTACTTCCCAAATTAAACCTGTAATGTTGTCTTTCACGCATGACCATGTTTTTGCATTGAGTGGCAATGATTCACCTATTGCGCTGATTTTAGTGAAGCTAAATCCAGCGTGACCATCGGAATTATCGTTATGGGTTACATCACGTCCAAATTCAGCGTCTTGGTTGGGATAATTAGTAATTTTGCAACTATCAACATTAAATGCGCCATCTGAGCAGCGCGTCATGCCGGTATCGTTTAATTGTAATTTACTGGATTTATCTACGCAAAGACCATTTTCTAATACCTGCGGTAATTTGCAACTATTATCAACGGGTTTGATTGTCTTATCGATACAAATACCGTTTTCAAGTGTTTTGGGGGGAATACAAGTAATGACTGGTGGTTTAGGTGGAATAACGGTTTTATCGACGCAACGATTATTTTCTAAGACAAAGGGCAATTCGCATACTGGTTGAGCAGCGGTTTTAACGGTGATTGCGTCAGTTGCGGTTGCATTTTTATTATCTTTAACGGTTAATTTGAATATTAATGTCGATAAAATTGTTGGACTAGTAAAAGAAGCGGTTGCAGTTGTCGCGTTGCTCAGTGCGACCTTTTTACCGCTAGTTTGTATCCATTTATATGATTTGATAGTGCCGTCGATATCAGTACTTTGCGTTCCTGAAAGTATGACGTTACTGGAAAAAAAGACGGTTTGATCAATCCCCGCGTTAGCAATCGGTTTTTTATTGGCGGCAGCATGAATTATATTTGAATATAACAAGATAAAGATGATAATCGTTTTGGCTACACGAGATAAAAAAATCATTTTTTTCCAAGTAATAAAATAAAAAAAGTTTGCCTTCAAAAACTATAAATAAAAGAAGGCAAACTTAAGTTGATGGAAATCAGTGTTAAGTTGATTTAATTATACAGGTAAATTATCTTCAGCAAATTGCCAGTTAACCAATTTTTCAACTACACTTTGTAAATAAGTTAAACGCACGTTGGCATAATCGACATAGTAAGCGTGTTCCCAAACGTCAAGAACGAGAAGTGGTGTTGCACCAATGGTTTGCAGTGGCGAATCGGCGTTTTTAGTGGTAACCACTTTGAGTTTGCCTTCTTGCGTATAAACAAGCCACGCCCACCCACTTCCAAACTGTTTTCTCGCGGCATCAATTAAGGCAGTCTTAAGTTCTGTGAATCCACCGGGAAAATCACGATTGATTAAAATGGATAGTTTTCCAGGTTTGAGCGTAGCATCACCACCTGCTGGCGTCAAACTTTTCCAGTAGAAAGAGTGATTCCAAATTTGCGCTGCATTATTATAAATATTTGGAAGCGAAACGGGTGTTGTTGAGAGTTGATTGTAAGTTAGACGAATAATTCGTTCTAATGACATACTTTCGTATTTTGTGCCTTTTACTAAACCGTATAATGCCGTGACATAGCCGCTGTGATGTTTGCCATAATGTAGGCCAATTGTTTTGGCTGAAATAATCGGCTCTAACGCAGTTTCGGCATAAGGCAATGAAATCGTAAATGCACCTACTGTAAACGGGCTTGTAATGGTGGCTGCGGTAGTTGTCGCAGTTGTCGTTACCGCTGGCGTATCAGCTGCTAATACTTTGCTTACACCCGTTGCCATTACTGTTGCAGCACCACTGTAAATAAGAAATTTTCTACGGCTAATTGAAGAATCTGTGTTCATGAGTATTACCTTTTAAATTTAAATTGAGTTGTTTAATGAAAAAATGTTTACTGCAGGATTGAACCTGCACCAAAAGCGCTGTTAAATGAATTTACATCGATAATGGCCGTTTCTTGAGCATCGGTTAAAAGCAATCCAGTTAAGTGCACGATGGTATTTGCATATTGCACATCAACCATCCTATCAGTTGCACTGTCATTTTTGACTGTGATACCACCGACAGGAAAATTGAGTTGATCGCCAGTGGCAAAATTTATGATGTTGAAAGTGACGTTATCTCCACTTACAAAAAAGCTCACTTTTGCCGTACTGGCATCGTATGCAGTTGCATTCGTGCCTGTAATATCAACGGAAACAGCAGTTGTTTTTTCAATAGTGATGGATTTATCAACCGGAATACTATCATTGCCCGCTTTGTCAGTTGCGGTAGCCGTAATTTTGAGGGAACCTTCCTTTATATTTAATGCGGGAAGTTTATAGTTCCATACACCATCAACAACAGTGGCTAAAGCTTCCTTTTCGCCATTAATGGCAACAGCTACAGTTGATCCAATTTCAGTTGTGCCGGTAATCGTCACGCCTTCCAGTTTTTCAGCAGGACTAATGACTCCATCTTCAGCAATAGTGTCAACGGTAGGCGCAGTGGCCTCCGCGTCAATGATGACGTCCTTCGTTTCACTTGAAACAACACCGTATTTGTCCGTGAAAGTGGCTTTGATCGACAGGTTATTCCCCACGATGTCACTAGGAAGTAAATCGTAACTCCATGAACCGTCAGCATTCAAAATGGCAGATTTAGCGGTACTATTATCAATTTGTATAGAAACGGCTTTCGAGCCCGCTTTGATATCACCGGTAATGACAACGCCCAAGGCTTTTTCCTCAGCGTTAATAACACCATCTTCAGCGATGACTCCGAAAAAAGGAGCTAAGAAAGTATTAACTGGAATACTCTCATTGCCTGCTTTGTCGGTTGCTGTTGCAGTAATTTTGATGTTAGCGTCTTTTATTAGTGCTGCAGGAAGTTTGTAGTTCCACACGCCGTCAAGAACAGTGGCTAAAGCCTCAATGCCTCCATCAATTGAAATTGTTACAGTTGATCCAATTTCAGTTGTGCCGGTAATCGTCACGCCTTCAAGTTTTTCAGATTCGCTAAGCGTGTTGTTTTCTGCAATGATGTCAAACGTAGGCGTGGTGGCTTCTGAATCAATGATGACATCCTTCGTTTCACTTGAAACAATGCCATTTTTATCTGTGAAAGTGGTTTTGATTGTCAGATTACTCCCCGTGATTTCACTGGGTAGCAAATCATAACTCCAAGAGCCATCAGCATTGATAGTGGCGGCTTTTTCTGTGCCGTTATCAATTTGAATGGATACGGATTTTGAGCCAGCTTTGATATCACCAGTAATCACCACACCGGATGCTTTTTCTTCCGCATTTATCACGCCGTCTTCAGCAATGGTTCCAAATGAAGATAAAACATCTACATTTTTAACTACGGCAACACTTTTATTTCCGGCTTTGTCGGTGGAGGTAGCCGTAATTTTGATGGTGCCTTCTTTTAGTTGTAGTTGCGCTGTTGAAAGTTTGTAGTTCCAAGAATCGTTAACGACATTTACTAAAGTCTCTTTTCCGTCATCAATTGAAATCGCGACTGTTGACCCAGTTTCAGCATTACCGGTTATTGTGACGCCAGCTAACTTTTCAGCTTGGCTCACAGTGTTGTTTTCAGCAACAACGTACGTGGGCGTTGTGATCGTTTGATCCACAAGAATATCATTGGGATATGACGTCACCTTGCTCACGGAGCCATTAAGACTTTCAATTATTTTAATACTACCAGCGGCATACTTACCTGCAACAAGAGGAATAGATGCGCCAGAGTAATAGTTTCCACTGAGATCTTTATAATTGGCACCACCATCTAAGCTATAGGATATTTTTGTGCCAGGATGACTCGAAATTGTTAATGTTCCATCACTGGTAATACCATCATTTGCAGTAACGCCTGTATCGTTAGCTAATGTGAATGTAGGGTAAGGAAGAATCACTAATGTTGCTTGTGATTTGGCTGTAGCAGCATGTAGTTTCGCTGTTAAGTCAGCAAACTTAATTAAGGGTGTATCAAACGCATTGTTTAAATCAAGCGTCGCAACTGCTGTGGCTTTTTGTGAACCTTTAGCGATAGTTGATACGGTAACAGCACCACTTTTTGTTGAAAAAGTGTAGTCCGTACTTGCGCCCTCAAGAATCAACGTGGTTTTGGCTGCAGCAGCGTCACCGATACTTTTTAAGTTAACGGTGGCTATTGCCCCTTTTGAAGTCTTGCCAAGTGCAATAAAAAATGGTCCTTCCACGTCTGACATCACTTTTGGATTAGGAGCAGAAAAAGTGGTGTTGACCGTTTTTATTATTGGGTTGGCAAGACTACTTGCGGTTAAACGAGTAGTCATTGTTTTTATCCTTGTAAATTAAAAATGAATTTCCAGTTTATAAAAATAAAAAAACTAATGAGCTGCAGCAGGGGTGGTTGTACCAGTCGTCGTTGTACCGGTAGTTGTGCCAGTTGTTGATGTGCCAGTTGTTGTACCGGTAGCTGGCGCTGCTGGTGCCGTAGCAGGTCCCATCGCAAGAGCGGGAATTGAGCGGAGATATTCGTAAATGGCTTTAACGTCAGTGTCAGTCATTTCGGCATAATTATACCAAGGCATGCTAACGAGTTTTTTACTTGAATCAATTGATGAAACGCCTTGTTTCATTGCCGCTTTGAATTGTTTTAATGAAAGTCCAGCAGGGTTGCCTAGTGCATCGGGGGTTATATTTGCCACTTTTACACCTTGTTGAACTTTCCCGCCTGATAAATAATATTGTGGCGTGACTTTCCATCCGTCTTTGGCAGGATCAGTTCCTGCTGGTTGGCTCACAGTACTATGGCAATTTTGGCAATTGATTAAGCGAACCAAATACGCACCACGTTGTGCAAGAAGTGTAGATTTATTCGTTAAATCAACTGGAACCGGTGCCCAACTTACGGTTGTAGCCGCTGCATTGGCAAGATTGACTGCACTAAGTGAAATTAGGCAAAGAAAACCAATTAAATTTATTGTTTTTATCATTTTGTATCCTCGAAATGTCTTGTGATATATCAATCACTATGGGAGATAGCTGAAAATTAATATATCCGATCTAAAACCCTAAATAGTGATTACTTAGGTGGAATTTTAAATAAATACTTCAATCAATAGCAGACCTCTTACGTTTGCTACACAAATCCTTAAGCAAACTAATTGCCACAATTAAAAAAGTGATTATATTTCATGACAATTATTGAAAATCTAAGTGGGAATTCAATATCCAAAAAAAGTAAAAGTGCTGGATATGACCTATTTTTTTTAAAAAGTGTGTGATATGAATAACTTTTGGTTTCTGACGATAAAAAAAGAGTTTTTTTAGTATTTCTCGGTGACGCAAGTTCAATAAACTGGGTAAAATGATGACATTTTTTATTGATTTACTTGCGAGAATTATTGAAAATAGGGGGAATAGCGATGATATTTAGCTGTTAAATATGCTGTTTTAACACGTCGTTAAAGTATTACTTGAGATTGTTTGGAATTAAATAAAATTTGAAGAACACTACCCATTAAACATAGGCCAATGGGTAGTTTTCTTTAGGGGTTTGAATGGTAAAAATGATGGATTTAGCACATTAACTCTATTTTAAAAAATAAAATACAGTCGGTTTACTAGTAGCTTATGCTATATTTAAGATTATTTAAAACTAATTTCAATGGCATGTAGTGCATTGATACAGTCGGGAGTAGATTGTAATTCGAGTGAATTATTGGCTCTGTGACATTCATTATTTTTAATTTGAGCAGTTTTAATGTTGGATACATACCAAGCGACGCTTTTAGCTTCGTCTGATTGGGACATTGCATTTTGCATTAACATTAATCCCGTCAACGTTACGACCAATGCTAAAACGGTAATCATTCCTGTATCTGTTAAAACTGCATCGGTTAGAAATCGTTTTACGTTGTTTATAAAAGGTTTGGTATCGAATTTTTTAGTAGCAGCTAAAATTATTTGTGGCATGGTTATCTCACATAAGTAAATTGAAAAATTAAACGTTAGTGTGTTTCTAAATCACGATCATAGTCTACGATTATTTTGATAATTTAAAAATGAGGCATATTGTCGCGCGACATTTTGCCGCGTGTCATTTTGTCGCGCGACTATTTGTCGCATTTAATAATGAGATTTTTTAGTTTAGTATTCGGACTGCTCTAAACAACGGAGCTTTTATCCTTCTCACTTTTAAGCAGTATTAATTTATATTAATGCTGCTTTTTTTAAAGAAGAATTTTGTGGTTTTTTATAATTGAGGATGCGTAAAAATGACTGATTCAACACACACCGATCACACCCACGAAGAACATAAAGAGCACGAACATGATGAGCATCATGAAGAGCACAAAGATCATGAGCATCATGAAGAAAATAAAGAGCACGGGCACGATCATGAGCATCATGACGAAAATCACAATCACTAATTGCTTGATGCTAGGTCAATAAAAGATGAAGACGGGTATTTTGAATTGTATATTCTCAATATCCGTTCTAGCTTAAGTATCTCTATTTATTAAATCTATTTTGAAAATGTTGGGGGCAGAATAATGATTAATAGTCATAAACAAAATAATGAAGTCACTAATTCAGAGTCAGAACAATTAGTTAAAAAGATTCAGTTTTATTGGAATTTAAATAAACTTGAACAAGCGCATGCTAATCATGGTGAAGAAGTGAATTTTTCACCAATTTTAGATGGTAACAATAATGAAAATTAAATTAGGTATAGTGAAAATAAAATTTTCAATGAATGATTTAATTTTTTGTGTTGGTTACAAAATTTAATGATTAAATATTTAATTCTAACTAAAATGATGAGATTGATTTTTAACAATTTTTAATTTTTAAATGCTTATATTGAAATAAATTGAGGTATTAAATTTTTCAATAAATTTATTTTTATGCTGTATTCACATAGTAAAATGATCCAAAAATTTTATAAATTACCCTCTTTACAATCCAAAAATTAAAAAAAATAAAAAATATGATTAACGATAAACAAGCAGAAGAATGCTTATTTCAAGCATGTCAAGAGCTGAACGCGATCGGAATTCCTCTTAATAGTGTTACCGTTCCTGATACTGCAGTAGCAATCCTTCATAAACAACTAAACAGTGATGACGCATCTGAGCGAATATATAATCAAATTAATACTATGATCATCAATGGGAAATTAAAATTATCTTCCAGTCAGATACATACATGGGATTTACACGATAATGACTAAATTAGAATTAATTAATAATATTGCAAAGTTAAGTCATTTATCACGTTCAAATGTTGACTTAGCAGTAAATGTCATGCTACAACGTATAATGGATGAGTTAGGGGCGGGTAGGCAGGTACATATTAGAGGATTTGGTAGTTTTATTATATATAAGAGATCGACTATGATGGGACGTAATCCCAAAACAGGTGAGGCTCTCTTAATTAAATCAAAACATCTTGTACGTTTTAGAGCAGGAAAAGAATTAAAAAAACGCGTTAACGAATCGTCTAAACAATATCCAATTTAAAATAGCCATAAAAATACGTTAAGTCGATTATTTTATTGAAAGTTAAGATTTTTTTAGCGATGTAGGTGAGTGCTGACTAAAAAATGTATCATTTTTTATCGTTATTCGTGTGGAATATTTCATATATACACTTGCATCCAGCACAGCAAAAGGATTTCAGTCCTGCTGCTGTTTCTAATGTAAAATCTGTAACATCAACTTTAATTTTACATAATTCACAATTATTTTTATTTTCAGTAGGCATTGATAATTCTCTTTAAATGAGTTCTAAGATTTAATTGATGAGTAATCGGCTATACAGTGAAAATTTTTAAATATTTTTTAGATGAGACATATTGTCGCGCGACTATTTGTCACATTTTCAAAACGATTAATTTTAAATATAATTAGTCTGCTTTTATTAATCAACTACGGGTTTAAAGGCTTTTATACTTCTTTTAAAACAGTGTCTAAAATCTGGCACTGTTTTTTTTCCATGATATATTAAATATAAAACATTTCACAAAACTTACTTTTTCATTTTTGAGTATAAGATTATGGCTTTTGTTGTTACTGATAATTGTATTAAATGTAAATTCACCGATTGTGTTGGTGTTTGTCCTGTTGATTGTTTTCATATTGGGCCAAACTTTATGGTTATAGATCCCCAAGAATGTATTGATTGTACTTTATGCGAAGCAGAATGCCCTGCAAATGCTATTTTCGCAATTGATCAGCTGCCTGAAGATAAAAAAATATTTATCAATTTAAATGCAGAGCTGTCCATAACATGGCCTGTCATTACAGAGGTTCAAGATGCGATGCCAGATGCCGATAAATGGAATGGTAAAAATGATAAATTGCAATATTTAGAAAGATAATTTTAAATAAATTTATTTTTTTTAGGTGTTATATACTTGTTAAGCTATTCGAATGCTTTAATGTAATGAAATAGGGTATTACTCCAAATACTTTAATTTAATTTTCATAATTAAAATTTTTTTTATACAGTCCGATTTCCATCATTTTTTATCTATGCGCTTAGATACAATCACTAGTTATCGGCACTATATTTAAAAATTTAAAAAATTTTCGATTTTTTAGATGTTTTAAGTAATTGTGCGACAATATGTCACATTCTCAAATGAATAATTTTCATTTACAATATACCTGCTTTTAATTTTTCCTTCATGGAGACTAAAAGTTTATATTCCTTCTCTTAAAGCAGTGTCTTTTTCATGGGCACTGCTTTTTTTATTTTTATCAAATTTAAAAATTAATTTTATTTATAATAATCTACTATTTTATTATTTTTATTCATAAGTGATCCAAGTGTCTATCATGCAATAATTTCGTATATTTTTTGATATTATTTATCAAGTAAATTCTTTAAATGTTATTTTGTGCAGCTGTAAACTATATAAACTTCATGGTCACTGTGAAGGCATCTCATCATAGAATAAAAAGACTAATTGATGGTATTTTAAATGAATAAATGTTTAAAAATTGTAGTAGCTGTTTGTTTTTGTTGGACACTCAATATTTGCTTCGCTGCTTCAAGCAGATCAATTCCTAAACAAATAAATGATACGGGAATTACAACTTGTTCAGATGCAAACACTAACAACTTGGCTTGTCCTATCAATGATTATCCCAATCAAGATGCTCAATCAGGTCGAGATGTTACAAAAAATAGTATTTATGATGGCCGGTCTGGATTAAGTTTTACCAAAATTAGCGCAAAAGGGTCTGTGCTGAAAGTGTCTGCAACTAGTTGGAATTGTGTCAAAGATAACATCACCAATTTAGTCTGGGAAGTGAAAACCACAAATGGTGATTTACATGACCAACACAATACCTATACTTGGTATGCATCAGATAATAAGAAAAATGGTGGAAGTGCGGGAAGAAAAAATGGTGGTGTCTGTTTTTTGAGTCAATGTGATTCTCAATCCTATGTTTATGCTGTAAATGCGACTAAATATTGTGGTTATAAAGATTGGCGCATACCTACTCTTGAAGAATTGATAAGTATCGCAAGTTTAGAATCCAATAGTCTCAGCATTGACGTCACTTATTTTCCCAATACACAAAATCACTGGTTTTGGTCATCAACACCATTGGCATTCAATAGTGATTATGCATGGGGAGTTGTTTTTAATAGCGGTTTTTCGAGCATGTTCATTAAAAGTGGTAGCGGTTATATTCGCTTAGTACGGGGATAAAAATACATCAAATGCGATACGAATCAAAGTGATGAAAAAGAAATTTTTTGCAACTCAATTTTTTGGCTTAATGCTTTATTTACCTTCGTCAGTTTTCGCTACTGCGCAAATTGCCTATTCATTATTTGGTGATCCCGCCTATCTTTCCACCTGCAATAAATGTCATACGAATGGTAATCCTAATAACTCGAACAATAGTAATGTGATTCCTGAAGTCCAAGAGGCTTTCAATGCGGACAAATTAGGATTGACGGGGCTGAGAAATTTTTTAGTGGTCACATTTCCTGTTTGTTCAAATGGAACGGTTTTAGATTCGGCTAAAAATAGTTGTGTCTCAACGCAAAAGTGCCAAACAGATAGTATTGTTGCAACGACACCAACAAGTCGCTTTAAGATAAATAATAAGGGAACTGTAACGGATACTAAGACGGGCTTAATGTGGAAACGATGCAGTGAAGGACAAAGCTGGTCGAATTGTCAGCATGGCATTGCGGCAATTTATACATGGCAACAAGCGTTGCATCAAGCTCAATTCGTAAATAACAATGGCGGATTTGCCGGTTTTCATGATTGGCGAGTGCCTAACGTCAAAGAATTAATTTCCATAACTGAAAAACAATGCCTTGAACCTGCTATTAACTTAATGGTATTCCCTAGTACGCCTTCAGCTATGTTTTGGTCATCTTCGCCCAGTGCTTTAGATAGTCATGATGCGTGGGATGTCGGTTTTGGTTATGGTGGTTCTGGTAGTTATTTTAAGGAAGGTAAAGATTACCTTCGGTTAGTGCGTTAATACTAATTGGATTTAATTGCAATTCCTTATAACATGCGTGTTATGACATAACTTTGTAATAAAAAAGGGCATTTCTCAATGCCCTTTTTTAAACTGATATTACTAAAGAAGCGGTGTTGCACCGCTTCTTTGTAAACCTAATTAGTGGCTCATTCCTCCCATGCTGCCTCCAGAGGTTGTACTTGAACCACCTGTGGATTGAATCGTAAATAATTCAGGTTTAGGTGGCGCATGCAATTTTGCTTCACCTTTGGGACTATCAGTGAAACTTTTTGCAAGGGTATGACATAAATCACAACCAATGACTTGGCCTTTAATGACTTTTATCGGTTTTCCTTTTGCATTCATTAATGTGCGATCCACTAATGTTTTTGATAAAC
>Ga0208223_1000321_pt1 | contig 12140 bp, 11 predicted proteins | sample LakMenE07Oct09ns_FD_150678 | JGI IMG/M metagenome (GOLD analysis project Ga0208223, IMG submission 150678) | Freshwater microbial communities from Lake Mendota, WI - 07OCT2009 deep hole epilimnion ns (SPAdes) | ecosystem: Environmental > Aquatic > Freshwater > Lake > Epilimnion/Euphotic zone ...
ATTCTATGCCATTGTGAAATGGTATTTTTCGATAACCCTATCTCTTTTTGTTATATCCAATTTTTAGATAGTGACATCTAAAAATAACATTTCAAAAGTTAAGTTTAATTTGGTTATGATTGTTGCGAAATCACAAAAAATGTCGCCACTTTCACAACGTCTTTACGTTTTATAGAGGAAAATTTATGAACCACATTAAACCCACACTGCTCTCAAGCGCGATAGCTATCGCGCTACTAAATGCACCAACTGTTGCAGCGCAAAATCATCATTAGAGATAGAGAATATTACATATGAAACATGTTATTAAGATAAGCACGCTAGCGATTATTTCGCTATCAAATTTAGCCAACGCAGAAGATTTTTATCAAAAAACTAAAGGTTATCGCGTTGAACCTGAACCTGAAATTCCCAGTTATGTACGCAATTTAAGTAAAACGCAATTTGAACAATTCCGCGACGTCGAATGGCTTGATGTTGGATTAGATTTTCGGACTCGTTACGAGTACCGTGAAAATGATTACCGTCCTAGTGCAACAGCAACGGGTTTTAGAGAATACCCCGATAATTTATGGTTGCTTCGTACACGCGCCTGGTTTGGCGTAAAAGACATTTTAGATCCATTGCGTTTTGCGGTGGAATTTCAAGACTCTCGTGCCTACAACAGCGTTTATAGCAGAACAGATGCCGATACGAACGAGTTTGAAATTATTCAAGGTTACGCCGAACTGTATTTTGATAATGTGTTTGGTCATAACCACCCGTTAAGTGTTCGTGCTGGTCGGCAACATTTAGAACTACTCGACCGCCGTTTAATTGGTAACAATCAATTCCGAAATACCACTAATAATTTTGAAGGTTTTCGCGTTCAACTGGGTAAAAATCAAAATGCTTGGCATTTAGACAGCTTTGCTTTAAAGCCTGTTGAACGGTTGAAATATAATTTTGATCAGCACGATGAAGATACGTGGATTTATGGCGGTGTTTTGAATTTACGTCAATGGTCAGAATTTATCACCATTCAACCGTATTTTATTGGTCGAAAAGTGAATGGCGATCCAACAAATATCAATAACACGTTTCGCAAAGCGGATTCGGATATTTATGCACCGGGTTTGCGTGTTTATGGTTTATTTGGTTCAAGCGGTTTTGATTTTGATGCTGACATGAACAAACAATTTGGGCGTTTTGGTTCATTGACGGGTAAAAAAAATAAACCTGAAACGTATTCTCAAGCGCTACGTCAACATGATGCGCTCGCATACTCATTGGAATTGGGTTACAGCTTTGATCACGAGTGGAAACCGCGTGTGAGTGCGTATTACGGTTTTGGTAGCGGTGATAAAAGCTCAGCCGATAACATCAATCAACGTTTCGATGCGTTTTATGGTTTCAATCAACCTTGGTCACGAAACGATTATTTTTCGTGGGACAACATTCACGCACCAAAAGCCCGTTTGGAATTTACGCCCTATAAAGACGTTCGGATTGATACGGGTTACAACGCTTATTGGCAAGAAAGTGAAACAGGTGGCTGGAATCGCGCAGGCTTGCGTGACACCACAGGCAAAAGCGGTAGTTTCTTAGGGCATGAATTTGATATTCGGATGCGCCATAAACTTAATCCCTACGTTGATTGGAGTTTGAGCTATGCGCGTTTTAATCCTGGTGATTTCACTGAAACCGTTTCAGCAAAAACAGCAGGCGCACAAGGTACAGAAGCGGGTAACTTCTTTTATTTTGAAGTGAACTTGAATGCATTTGGTGATGGCAAACCAAGATATGACTAACAAAATTTTAATTGGAGAAATCAAAATGAAAAGAGTATTAAAAACTGCATTTTTGGGCTTAGGATTATTATTAAGCACAAACGTTTTTGCAGAACGCACATTACTTAACGTGTCGTATGACCCAACGCGTGAGTTGTATAAAGAATTCAATCAACTTTTTATCAAGCATTGGAAAGACAAAACAGGTGAGGATATTGAAATTCAACAATCACACGGCGGTGGCGGTAAGCAAACTCGCGCGGTGATTGAAGGACTGCAAGCTGATGTGGTGACGCTTGCTTTACCTTACGATATTGACCAAATTCACGAAAAAGCGGGATTACTGCCTAAAGATTGGCAAACAAAATTACCGCATGACAGTATTCCCTACACCTCAACGATTGTGTTTTTAGTTCGCAAAGGCAATCCAAAAGCGATTAAAAATTGGGATGATTTAGTAAAAGAAGGAGTGTCAATTGTCACGCCCAATCCAAAGACATCCGGTGGTGCACGTTATAACTATTTGGCAGCATGGCGATTTGCCGAAAAGAAAACCGGCAGTGAAGCAGGCGCAAAAGATTTTTTAACCAAATTACTTAAAAATGTACCTGTTTTAGATTCAGGCGCACGCGGTTCAACGACCACGTTTGTTGAACGTGAAATCGGTGATGTGTTAATTACGTGGGAAAACGAAGCACATTTGGTTTTGAAAGAGTTTGGTGCAGATAAATATGAAGTTGTTACACCCCCGTTTAGTATTTTGGCAGAAACGCCTGTTGCTGTTGTTGATAAAGTTGCAAAGAAAAATGGCACCACCGATTTAGCAACCGATTATTTGAATTATCTTTACACAAAAGAAGCTCAAGACATTATTGCTAAAAATTATTATCGCCCCATTGATAAAGAGGTGGCCGCAAAATACGCTAAACAATTTCCAACATTAGAACTGGTGACAGTTAAAGAATTAGGCGGTTGGGCAACTGTTCAGAAAAAACATTTCTCAGATGATGGCATCTTTGATCAAATTTTCGAAGCGAATAAATAACCATCAAAAATACCAAATCCTCGTCATCCATTGGCGAGGATTTTTGATGTTTGGATGTTCGCATAAAATCCGCTTAAACATGAATCGACTACTCATTGAGCATAAGGTTATAAAATTTGCAATCATGGCTTAGGATAAATTAGCAGTATTGTCATAATACAGTCATATTTTAGTCATATGATTATGCTAATGGTACATATGGCATATTTAAAAATAAAATTTACGCATTTTAAGGCGCCGCTTTTACAAAATGGCGCATTGTGTAATATTGTCTTTATTTTGGCTTTAGCTTATTTTTGTTTATGTGTATATTCAATAGCTACTTCAACTAGCTCAGAGTCATTGACCGATGCAATCCAAGTATCAACTTCGTCGGATAGAGAAAAACCTGAAGAACAAGAAATGGATTTTTTACTGATTAAAGACTGGCATTTATTCGGCAATTCTGAGGTAAGGGTTGGAGAAGGCTCGATGGAAGAGAATGCGTCAAAAAAAACCGATTTACCCATTAAATTGCTTGGTATTTTTTTACTGCCCAATCAAGATAAAAACAGTTACGTGATTATTGAAGATGATGCTAAAGAACAGAAAAAATATCATCTTGGTGATGAGTTGCCTGGTGGTGTTACCTTGCTATCCATAGCAAAAGAGCAAGTCATCTTGCTGCGCAATCAACAATCAGAATCCCTTTCTATGGAAAAAGAAAGATCGGGATTACTCTTTATCACAAAATAACACTACAAATCACTATTGCTTATGCACGTTCGTTTGTTAATTGGTCTATTACTAGCTAGCTTTTGTATTGTTTCTCACGCACAAAATGAAGAGTTTTCGCTTAATTTAAAAGATGTTGATATTCATATTCTGATAGAAACGGTTGCTGATGCTACCGGCAAAAATTTTATTGTTGATCCCCGTGTGACAGGTAATATTTCCGTTATTACTTCTACGCCGATGAAATCCTCGCAGGTTTATGAAGTATTTTTATCCATACTTAAGGTTCATGGCTATTCTGCTGTGCCGAACGGTAACATTATAAAAATCATCCCTAATCTTGATGCAAAGCAAGATGGTGATCAAAATGAATTACGCTTTGGTTCGCGCAATGGTGATGAACAACTAACTCGAATTGTTCAAGTCAATCATATCAATGCTACAGCGGTGGTGCAGACCTTAATGCCTTTGGTTCCGCCCCATGCTTTTATGGCAACGGTGACAGATAGCAACAGCATTATTATTTCTGATACAGCATCTAACGTAAATCGACTTGCTTTGATGATTAAGCAAATAGACAAAAGTGACGCTCAAAAAATTGAAATCATTAACTTGAAATATGCAATAGCGGCAGATTTAATTCAACCTCTTAATGCCTTAGTTGCCAGCACAAATAATGGAAAATCCAGTGCGAGCATGTTGCCTTTAGTGGCAGATGATCGCTCAAATTCCATTATTATTGGAGGTGCTCCTGAGATACGTTTGCAATTAAAAGCCTTAATAGCGGAGCTCGATACGCCGTTGCAAGGAAAAAATGGTAATACGGAAGTTATTTACTTGCATTACGCCGTTGCCAAAAGTTTGGTTGAAACGCTTACTGGTGTCAGTGCAAAAAAATCGGAGAGTACGCCTCAAGTTGTTACGCCATCTAGCACAGAAAAAGACTTTGATATACGGGCCGATGAGGCGACTAATGCCTTAATTGTGACTGCACCCGCTGAACAAATGCGATCAATTAAGTCGGTAATACAGCAATTGGATATACGTCGCGCTCAGGTTCATATTGAAGCGATCATTGTTGAAGTTAACTACGATAAAGAGCAGCAAGTTGGTGTTGAATGGCATACTAAGCCCGTTAGAACAACAGGTGTGCAGGCTGATTCCATTGTAAATTTGGCTAGTTTGTTCGAGACAACAGGGAAAACCCTGAGCTTAGGTTATATGGTAGGGGGTGAATTAAGGGCTTTAATGGATGCCTTTGCAAGTGATCAAAATGTTAATGTCTTATCTACGCCTTCTTTGGTGACGTTAGACAATGAAGAAGCGAATATGATTGTTGGTCAAAATATTCCCATAGTGAGTGGAAGTTTTGCACCGACTGTCGGAGTTGGGTCTGCAGTGTCAACTTATACGCGACAAGATGTGGGCGTTAAACTGAAAGTGACACCTCAGATTAATGAAGGCAATGTCATTAAGCTGAAAGTAAAACAAGAAGTATCTAGTGTTGATGCAACGTCTGCGGGAAGTTTATCTGGACCGACGATTAATAAACGCGAAATAGATACCTCGGTATTAGTAGATGACGGTAAGATTTTAGTGTTGGGCGGTCTTATAGGTGATGATGTCCAAGTTACGGTAACAAAAGTTCCTTTATTGGGCGATTTGCCCTATGTAGGGCATCTATTCCAAAGTAATAACACGTCAAATAAAAAAACTAATTTAATGGTGTTTTTGCGTCCAGTCATCATGCGTGATCCAGAAAAAGCGTCTTTGTTATCTAATGATAGATACAACGACCTTCGTAATATGCAGAAACAATCAGGTAAACGCGGTTTATTTTTAATGCCAAGCGAGCGTGAGTCAGTGCTTCCAGAGTTAAAACCTGAGGTGCCAAGTCCTATTTTAACTGCTCCGGCAAATCAATAATGAATTCTGATGCCTCTTTAGAATCTGAGGAGTTCGTGTTAGGCGTCAAGATGCCTAGTTATAGTTTCGCCAAAAGACATGGCGTTTTGCTAAAACAAGATTTAAATAAGACAGAAATATTTTTTTTGGATAGAACATCAAGTCAATCACTATGTGAAATGCGCAGGTTGGTTGATAAAGCAGCGACTTTCATCAAAATCGACGAAGAGCGCTTTGATCACATGCTACAAGAAGTTTATGAGCAAAAGTCAGGTCAGGCTCAGAAAATGGTTGATGATATGCAAGATAATATTGATTTATCTTACATGGCGCAGCACCTACCTACGCCTGATGATTTGCTTGAGAGCGCTGATGAAGCACCCATTATTCGCTTGATTAATGCACTACTTACAGAGGCTATCAAGGAAAACGCGTCAGATATTCATATTGAATCTTATGAAAAACGTATGGTAGTGCGTTTTCGTGTCGATGGTGCTTTACGCGAGATACTTGAACCTGCACGGGAATTTGCCCCGATGATTATCTCCAGACTGAAAGTCATGGCCAAACTCGATATTGCTGAAAAAAGACTACCTCAAGATGGGCGTATATCACTCAATATAGGTGGTCGCACCGTTGATGTTCGTGTTTCAACATTGCCTTCAGGTCATAGTGAACGTGTGGTTTTAAGATTGCTTGATAAGCAGGCCAATCAGCTGAATCTTAGGCAGATTGGCATGGTCGATCAAGATTTGGATAGTATTCAAAAGATGATTTTAAGGCCGCATGGCATCATATTAGTCACTGGACCAACGGGTTCAGGGAAAACCACGAGTCTTTACGCGATTGTGAATCAGCTTAACGAGCGCACACGAAATATCCTTACCGTAGAAGATCCTATAGAGTTTTATTTAGACGGTATAGGTCAAACTCAGGTTAATAATAAAGTTGAAATGACCTTTGCAAAAGGCCTGCGTGCAATTTTACGGCAAGATCCCGATATCGTTATGGTTGGCGAAATTCGTGATAAAGAAACCGCTGAAATTGCAGTGCAGGCGAGTTTAACCGGTCATTTAGTGTTATCAACTTTACATACCAATTCTGCTGTCGGTGCGATTACTCGCTTACGGGATATGGGCGTTGAGCCGTTTTTACTCGCCTCAAGTTTAGTGGGCGTCATCGCGCAAAGACTGGTGCGTAAACTCTGTCCATTATGTAAATTGGCAGTGTCTGTGCCGGTTAATGACTTAGTTAAAATTGGCTATAAGCCTTATGGTCAAGATTTTGCCACAGTTTATCAGGCGCAGGGTTGTTTGGCTTGTGGTCAAAGAGGCTACAAAGGTCGTGCGGGAATATTTGAGATTATTCCTATTAACGCTCAAATGCGTAGCTTGATACATGATTGTGCGGGCGATCAGGTCCTAGAAGAACATGCTCGCGTATTTTCGCGAAGCATTCAAGAAAGTGCCCTAGAAAAAGTGCTTAATGGTGAGACTAGTTTGGATGAAGCGATTCGAATTACGCAAAAGGAATAATGAATGGCCACTTTTGAATATCAAGCAATCAATGTCAAAGGTCAAAATATTAAAGGGTCCTTTGAAGCAGACACGATTAAATTGGCAAGACAGCAATTAAAAAGCAAGGAACTTACCTTGCTGGAAATAGAAGAAGTTCATAAAAAAGAACATAGTGGAAATAGGTCAATGTTGTCACAGCGGATTAGTATGCGACAACTTGCGCACATTACGCGCCAATTAGCGGCTTTATTGGGTTCTGGTTTGTCCATTGATGAAGCGTTAGGTATTACGGCTAAACAGTTAGATTCAGCCAAAGCTAAGCGTATTCTACTCGGAGTCAGAGGCCGAATTTTAGAAGGGCAAAGTTTAGCGCAAGCTTGCAGTGCCTTTCCTAGCACGTTTCCACCGCTATATCGGGCAACGGTTGAAGCGGGAGAATCTTCAGGTAAGCTTGATCAGGTACTGCAAAGATTAGCTGACTATATTTCTGATAAAGGCCAATTGCATAGCAAATTACAAATGGCCATGATCTATCCAATGATGCTGACCTCTGTTTCCTTATTGGTGGTCATTGGTTTATTGGCGTATGTCGTCCCTGAAATTACCAGTGTGTTCAATAAAATGGGGGGAGAGTTACCCACTATCACCAAATTGCTCATTGCCTGTAGCGACTTTTTTAAACATTATGGTTTAGTTTTATTGATTGTAGTTACAGGGCTAAGTATGGGCTTTAAAATGCTAATGCGTTTGCCTGAGCCTCGTATGCGATTTCATTTGTTCATATTGAACATGCCTTTTGTTTCACGTTTTTCAAAGGGAATGAATACCGCAAGATTTACACGTACCTTAGCCATTTTAACGAACAGCGGCGTGGAATTATTGCAGGCACTGCAAATATCCAGTCAAGTGCTGACCAATAACGCCATGCAAAAAGCAGTAGAAGCCGCGTCAATTCGGGTTAGGGAAGGGCAGAGTTTAAACAAAGCTATGGAGGCAAGTGGATTATTTCCACCTGTCACGATTCATTTGGTTGCCAGTGGTGAAGCCAGTGGGCAGTTGCCAAAAATGTTAGCGAGTGCAGCGGATGATCAAGAACGTGATATTCAGGCGTTAACTGAAATGACTTTAGGCTTATTTGAACCCATTTTAATTTTAATAATGGGTTTAGTGGTACTTGCCATTGTGTTAGCCATATTATTGCCTATTTTTGAAATGAACCAATTGGTTAAATAACAATACGTTATGCCATTTTAGGTCTTTATTGTTTCTTACTTTTATTTTAAGGATTGATGTAGTGATGTCTTATAAAAAAAACCAAGGCTTTACGTTGATTGAAGTCATGATTGTTGTCGTTATCTTGGGGATTTTGGCTTCAATTATTGTGCCTAAAATTATGGGCAGACCTGATGAGGCTAGAGCAACCCGTACTCTCCAAGATATTAGAGCTATCACGGCAGCATTAGATTTATATCGCTTAGATAATTACAGCTACCCCACGACAGAACAAGGCTTAGAAGCCTTAGTCACTAAGCCAGCAAATTTACCTCAAGGAACGCATTGGAAGCAAGGCGGCTATCTTGATCAAATGCCTGTAGATGCATGGGGGAAACCCTATCTTTATCTTAAACCCGGTATTCATGGCGAGTTTGATCTTTATTCTTATGGTTCAGATGGGATTGAAGGTGGAGCTGACTCTGCTTCAGATATTACTAATTGGGTTAAAAAGTAAATTCGTTGAAGTAAAGTGAATCTATCTTAGGTAAACAACACTAAGAAGTGATAAGTCGTTATTTGATGCATGAACTTATGTAGTGGACTAGTAAATGAACAAAGTCAAAGGTTTTACCTTGATTGAATTATTGATCGTTTTGGTTTTGATAGGTTTAATTACGGGTATGGCTATGCTATCAATGGGGACCGCTGATCCAAGAGACCAACAGAAACTAGAAGCAGATAGATTAGTTAAACTATTGGAATTGGCTACACAAGAGTCAATGGCTCGTGGTGAAGTGATGGGGGTAGAGTTTTTTGAGAATGGCTATCGCTTTGCGGTAGTGAAAAAACAAAAATGGCAGCCAGAAGTGACTGATATGGTATTCAAAGAACGTGCTTTATTGCCACAAATGAGTTTAGCGTTTTCTATGAACCAACAAAATGTCTTTTTAAATAAGCACGTTGTGTCAGGTTCTGAGCCCAAACCACAGATTATTATCACACCGGATGGTGAAATGGATTTATTTCAGGTAAGTCTAAATATGCAAAATAGCAATAGTACTTTTTTTCTGAATAATACCCAGCAAGATGGCTTAATAATGAGTAGTCAAGATAAACCATGAACAGTCCACATCAAACTAAATTGGTTAATGGCTTTACCTTATTGGAAGTGTTAATTGCGTTAGCCATTTTGGCCATTGTCATGGTGAGTGCCATTAAAATCACCGCAGATAATATCAATAATTTATGGTATCTCGAAAATAAAACCCTAGCGGCTATTGTTGCCAGTAATCATGCTGTGCAACTGCGCTTAGAGACTGATAAGCCTGAAACGGCTGATGGTTGGGATGAAATGGCTGGTCGACGTTGGTATTGGCAAATTAAACGTCATGTTTCAAATCTATCGGGTGTATGGAGATATCGTATAGAGGTGTTTCTCGAAGGGGATAAACAACCCTTGATTAGCTTACTAAGTGATATCGCCGACATCTGATGATTCTTTCTTGTGAGCCGAATGCTCAAATGACCAAAATAATTCCACTATCTAATACAGCGCTTTCTAGGCAGCAAGGCTTTACCTTGCTTGAGATAGTAATAGCGCTAGCCATTTTTTCTGTCATGTCGATGATGGCGTATGCGGGCCTTGCTGCAATGTTAGATGCTAGGGCGAGTACAGTGCCTCGAGCGCAACAATTAGCACAACTGCAAACTACGTTATATTTACTCAATGAAGATTTAAGTCAAGTCATCAAAAGACCGATTAGAGATCAACTGGGTTCTTCAGAGCCTGCTTTTTCAATAGGACGGGGCAATGAAATATTGGTGTTTACCCGAACCGTTCCTTCATGGTTAGCTAATTCAAGTGAAACTAATTTATTAAGAGTGAGTTATAGCTTAGAAAAAGAGGCTTTATATAGACGTGTTTGGACGATACCGGATAGAACTCAGCAAACAGAATATCGACGTCGAAAACTTCTTGTTACGCAGGGCGTGACAATAAAAGGCTTTAGTGCAAAAACCAAGACTTGGGGGGAGGTAGTTGGTGAAATACCTCAGGCGCTTGATATTAGTTTTAAATTAGATGGACTGGGTAGTGTCCATCGTACATTTTTAATCCATTAATGAAATTTAGCGAACCTCCAAAAATTCGCTCTCAGGGCGGTATTGCATTAATGACTGTCATGTTAGTGCTATCCGTTGTTACTGTCGTTTTAGTCGCCATGTCGAGTGATAGGCAAATGGATATTCGTCGAACAGAAAATCAATTACGAACAATTCAGGCTTGGGAATATGTATACGGACTTGAGGCTTGGGCAGCTAAGCAACTTAAAATTGATACGACGAATAACCTCTATGATGATTTAACTGATAAATGGAACAAACCCTTGACCTCAAAGCCCATTCCAGAAGGTAATATTCAAGCTGAAATTGTCGATCTACAAGGTCGACTTAACGTGAATAATTTACTCATTGACGGCGAAGCCAGTGAAGAAGATATCCTTCGATTAAAGCGATTATTGATTATTTTAAAAATAAATACGGATCTAGTGGATGTCATGCTGGATTGGATAGATGCCGATATGGATTTAAGAACACCAAATAGCGCTGAAGACGAAACGTACAGCAAGTTTACGCCTCCTTATCGAAGTGCAAATGTGCCATTTTCAGACGTTAGTGAGTTATTGCGTCTTAAGGGGATGACGCTTAAGGATTATAAAAAATTACTTCCCTACATCTATGTTGCTGATGAACGAACCTCTATTAATATTAATACCGCAAGTGCGGTGGTACTGAGAACTTTTGCTCCTGATATAACAAAAAACCAAGCAGAATCTTTATATAACGCGAGCGGTAAGCCGTTTAAAGAAATTGAAGAATTCTTAAAAGATGAAGCGATGGAGGGTATTGTTATTAACAAAGAAAGTATCAGTGTTGCCAGTCATCATTTTTTATTATCAGGACAAATTGACATGGGAAAAAATGTTTTGATATTTGACTCACAGTTAAATCGTAATGATTTGGGTGAGGTAAAAGTGGTTAAGCGCTTACGCAAAGGGGTTAATGAATGACAAAAAAAATTATCGTAAGATGGCTTAAGCAAAATAATAAAAAGTTGGAATGGTTATTAGTCGATAACAGGCAACCTAAAGAGTTGCAGCAAGGAACACTCCAAGACCTAGCGAAAAGTGCTGAAAACCAGTCCGTTATCTTGTTATTGCCTGCATCAGAGGTGTTGCTATTGGGTTTAGCACTGCCAGTTAAACGTAATAGTCAAATTAAAAAAGCGTTGCCTTTCGCACTAGAGGATTTATTGGTTGATGAAGTTGAAGCGTATCATAGTGTTTGGCATAAAAATCCTGATGGTAAAGTTTATGTGGCATTAACGAATCATGACAAATTTACAGTCTGTCTGGCAAATTTTGAAGATGCCGGCATTACAATTGATAGTGTTTACCCTGAAAGTCTATGTTTGCCTTATCAAGAACACAGTTGCGCTGTAGTTATCGATGGTCAGCAAGCAATTATAAGACATGAAAAATACATAGGCGCTGGTTTAGATTGTGACATGCTGCCCATTTTTTTAGACAAGGTATTGGAGGAAAATTCAGCGCTTAACACTATCAATAGTTGGTCAGTTGATGAGTTAAGTCTGGATAGTCAAGAGCATATTATCGACATAAATCATCATAAAGTTGATTCAATTTTACCCTTTTTAGCTACAGGCGTCGCAACGCTGGACAGTGCTTGCAACTTATTGTCAGGAAGTTTTGAGAAACAACATAAATCGGCGTGGCAGGGTAAAAAATGGCTACCTTCCATTGGGCTTATAGTTTTCACAGCTTTACTACAAATGGGGTTTCTAGTTTACCACTACAGTCAAAAAAAATCTGAATTAGCCGTATTGGAAACGCAGACTCAGAATTTATTCAAACAAACGTTTCCTGAAGTGAAACGCATTGTAAATATCAAGGTGCA
>Ga0208223_1000324_pt1 | contig 12096 bp, 11 predicted proteins | sample LakMenE07Oct09ns_FD_150678 | JGI IMG/M metagenome (GOLD analysis project Ga0208223, IMG submission 150678) | Freshwater microbial communities from Lake Mendota, WI - 07OCT2009 deep hole epilimnion ns (SPAdes) | ecosystem: Environmental > Aquatic > Freshwater > Lake > Epilimnion/Euphotic zone ...
CTTGATTTTGCATAATCAGGAGTGCTTGCAACAGCAAATCCAGCAGTTGAGGAATGGTTATGGAGAGGCTATTGACGAAGAATTAGCGGTTTTTAATCAACCTCGAAAGCCTTAACGTAGGGTTTTAATTGTCAAAACCTATTTTTAGCGCTCTGGTTAACTTAAAATCGTGATTGTTTTGGTTTTTAAACTTTAAATTTCGTGTATCAGGCAAAAGATTTTATAGAAACAACCCAAGGCTTATTGTTTGCGGTGGTGATGGCGGGCGTTGAAGCCGGCAAAGTCCGTTGTTTCTTGCGCTATATTCAAATCGATCAACATTGGCAAAAGGTTAATACCGATATTGCCAATCAATATTTACAAACTAATTTTCCACAGTATTTGTTTTATTCAAATCAACTCGATGCTGAGCTGCATGGCGTTGAGTTAAGCCAGATTGTTAGCCATTATTCGCCGCAGAAATCCTTACAAAGCTTGTTGCAACAAGTGCCAAGTGATCAAGTTATCGCTGATTTACAGCAGCTATGTGGCTTATTTGCTAAGCAAGCAATTGATTTACAACAAATCGGTATTACCGGTTCTTGTTTGCTGGGATTGCAAAATCACAATTCTGATATTGATTTGGTTTGCTATGACCGAACTGAATTTCATCGATTACGAAACGTGGTGCAAAGCTTGATTGCCAGTAATGATTGTCAAGATTTGGCTGATGCTGACTGGTTGGAAGCTTATCAGCGCCGGAATTGCGATTTGTCGTTGGATGATTACATTTGGCATGAGCAACGTAAGTACAACAAGGCTTTGATTAATCAGCGTAAGTTTGATTTGTCTTTGTTGATACCTAGTCAGTCGGTTAATCAGCAATTTCAGAAATTGGGGATGATTGAGTTACAGGCGAAGGTGATCGACGATCAATTTAGTTTTGATTATCCGGCGGAGTTTTTAATTGATAATCCTGAGATTGAACGTGTGGTTTGCTTTACCGCAACTTATAACGGCCAAGCGTTTAACGCTGAGCAAGTCGCGATTGCTGGGCAGTTGGAGCAAGATCAATTCGGTGTTAAGCGGGTTGTGGTGGGTTCTAATCGTGAAGCACTGGGCGAATATATTAAGGTGATACATGGTTAAAGCGATCATTTTTGATATGGATGGCTTGGTAATTGATAGCGAAGCGGGTTATGTTGCGGCTTGGCGGCAAACCGCGCTTGCGATGGGTTATCAGATTGATGACGACTTTGCGTTAGGCTTATCGGGGGCAAATGCTGAGCAAGTTAAAAGCTATTTACTCGAAAAATTGGGCAACGATTTCGATTTGGCGCGGTTTAGTGAATTAAGCACCGACTATTGGTTGGCGCATGTTGAACAATATGGAATTGCGGTTAAGCACGGTTTTTTTAGTTTGCTTGAGTTGATTCAACAACAAAACCTAGCGTTTTGTCTTGCTACTAACAGCCGACGTTTACAGGCTTTGCGCTGTTTAAAACTGGCGGGTTTGGAAAATGTATTTAGCAATGTGATTGCTCGCGATGACGTGGTGACGGGTAAACCCGCGCCGGATTTATTTTTGAAAGCGGCTGAGGTTTTGGGGCATCCAATAGCGGATTGTTTGGTGTTAGAAGATTCGCCAATTGGCATTGCGGCTGCGGTTGCTGCGGGAGCGCGTTGTTTTTATTTGCCTTCACAAGTGGTAATTGATCCTTGGGCGAGTCAGCAAGCGATGGGGGTGTTTGATGATTTGGAACAAGTTGCCTTTGAACTGATGCAATTATGTAAGCAGGGCTTAGAAAATGGCCGTCGTGCTGTGGTTTAAATAAAGCATGATAAAGCTGGTGATTCGGGTAAAATTCCGGCAGAATTCTGGCCCAGTGTTTAATTTCGGTGCCAGCTTTGTCTGGTTTTTTCTCGTTTAACGAATCCAATATGCGCCCTTTAGCTCGTTTAGTTTTTATATTTTTCTGCCTTTTTTCAAGCACCTTAGCAATTGCAGAAACCGCTATTCCCGGTTTTATAGTGGTGAATTATCACGATATTCTCGAAGAAGAGGAGCGGGTTCCGCCATTTGACCGAATCGCTGTTTGTAAGCAACATTTAGATGATCATTTTGCTTGGCTGAAGAAAAATAACTATCACGTTATTAGCGTTCAAGATGTATTGGATGCGATGAAAGGTGAAAAGCCTTTGCCGCCTAAAGCGATCATGCTGACTTTTGATGACGGTTATCAAAGCTTTTATACCCGCGCGATGCCGTTGCTGAAAAAATATAAATATCCAGCGACTTTAGCAGTAGTCGGAACTTGGTTAGAGCAACAAAAAGTTGCTGGTGTTAAGCCTTTAATGACACCTGCTCAAATTCGTGAAGTGATGAACAGTGGTTTAGTTGAAATCGCTTCGCATACCTACGATTTACATCACGACATTCCGGCTAATCCACAAGGTAATAATCAAAGTGCTGTCACTGCGCGTTTGTATAGCGCTGAATATGATGAGTATGAGAATGATGAAAGCTACCGTAAACGCTTGTTTAACGAGATTGATAAAAGTTCTGAGCGTTTATTTCAAATTACCGGCAAACGTCCTCGCGTGATTGTTTGGCCTTATGGCGAGTACAACAGCATTGCTTTGGATGCGGCTAAATTAGCTGGTATGCCAATTACCATGGGCTTAAATGATGGCCTAAATACCTTGGCCGATGCCCGCGTTATCAAGCGTATGATGATTACTGATGATGCTAACGCCGAGCAATTTGGCGAAATCGTTAAGAATCAACGTAACGCTGAAAAACTAAGGGTTGCTCATGTTGATTTGGATTACATCTATGATGAAGATGAAGAACAAACTGCTAAAAACTTAACCTCTTTGTTGGAACGGATTAAGGCCAGCGGTGCAAATACCGTGTATTTACAAGCTTATTCTGATCCTGATGGTGATGGTAACGCTGATCAACTTTATTTCCCTAATCGCCATTTGCCGGTGCGTCGTGATTTGTTTAATCATGTGGCTTTGCAGTTACGCACTCGCGCTGGGGTTAAGGTTTATGCTTGGATGCCGATTTTGGCTTACAAAGGCGATGCACCTTTAAAATGGTATGTGAAAGAGTGGCGTGACGGCGAGGCGCAATTATCGCGTCATATCTATACACGCTTGTCGCCATTTAATCCTGAAGCGCGTCAATATATTGGTGAGATTTACGAAGATTTAGCCAAAAACTGTAGCTTCAATGGCATCTTGTTCCACGATGACGGTATCTTGTCGGATTACGAAGATGTGTCACCGATGGCGATGGAGTTTACTCATAATGTTTGGGGGCTCCCGTCTGAGTTCAAAAAAATTCATGATTCGCCAGAGCTACGTTTGCGTTGGGCACAATATAAAACTGAATTCTTAGGGCAATTCACTGATTATTTGACTGATAAAGTTCGTTATTACCGGCCTTATGTCAAAACTGCGCGTAATTTTTACGCTTTGCCATTAATGCAGCCGTATAGCGAAGAGTGGTATGCGCAATCATTCCCAAGCTTTATGAAGCATTATGATTATGTGGCGATAGAAGCCATGCCTTTCATGGAAAAAGCCGCTGATCCTAAAAAATGGCTTACTGAATTAGTTAAGAAAACTGCTGAATATCCACATGGTTTAGACAAAATGGTGTTTGAATTACAGACTGTGGATTGGGAGAAACAGCAAGATATTCCGATGGCTATATTTAATGAACAATTCCAGTTGTTGAAAAAACAAGGTGCAAAACATATTGGTTATTACCCTGATAATCAGTATCGTGATCAACCTAAACTGGAAGAGTTGAAAAAATATTTCGCTGTCGATAAACAAAATTAAGGTAAGCAATGGACAATCTTATCGCACAGCCTTGGGTGCAAGAGCTAATTGATTTTTGGTTGAAAGCGCAAGAGCATTATGAAGAATTGCCTTGGGCGCATTTTGATGAATGGCTATCGCGATTCATCTTTTATTACCCATTATTAATGGCTTACGTCTGGATGTTAGGTGGGATTATTTACTATCTACGCTGGGAACGTAATCGCGGTAATGTGTTGTCGGATTTGCCGGTTTTGGATGAATATCCATCAGTTTCGATTTTGGTGCCTTGTTATAACGAGGGCGAAAATGTTAGGGAAACCATTGAATATTTATTACATCAGCAATACCCCAATTATGAAATTATTGCGATTAATGACGGTAGTAAAGACAATACTTTAGAAATTCTGCATGAATTAGCCGATCAACATTCGCTGATTCGAGTGGTGAATTTAGCCAGTAATCAAGGTAAAGCGGTGGGTTTACGGACTGCGGCTTTAGTTTCAAATAGTGAAATCTTAATCGGTATTGATGGTGATGCTTTATTAGCACCCAATGCGACTGCTTGGATCGTTCGACATTTCCTTGATGATCCTAATGTCGGAGCGGTAACCGGCAATCCACGAATTCGTAATCGCTCAAGCTTGCTAGGCAAAATTCAGGTTGGTGAGTTTTCTGCGATTGTGGGCATGATTAAACGCGCTCAACGTTCTTATGGACACATTTTTACTATTTCCGGTGTGATTGCCGGTTTCCGAAAAACCGCGCTGCATGATGTTGGTTATTGGAGTCCTGATATGGTGACTGAGGACATCGATATTAGCTGGAAATTGCAGTTGGCAGGTTGGTCAATTCGATTTGAGCCTAATGCGCTGTGCTGGGTGTTGATGCCGGAAACCTTGAATGGCTTATGGAAACAACGTAGCCGCTGGGCGCAAGGTGGGGTAGAGGTATTGGTGCGCTACTTTAAACCATTGTTAAATTGGCGTTCGCGTGGCATGTGGCCTTTATATCTTGAGTGCTGCATTAGTCTATGTTGGGCTTTTTTGGTGGTCGGTTTGTTACTTGCTGCGCCGGTGCAATGGATTATCAGCGAACAACCACAAGAAGCTTTAGAAGATTTATCACCACGCTGGACTAGCATGTTGTTGTGCGTGACTTGTTTAATTCAATTTGCGGTCAGTTTGGCGATTGATTCCAGCTATGAAAAGCGCAGTGGTGGTTCAGCTAAACATTATTATTGGATGATTTGGTATCCGATTGTTTATTGGATGATCAATGTAGGCACAACCATTCATGGTTTTTTCAAAGCCTTGCGTAAGAAGCGTGGACAGCGTGCGGTTTGGGTCACCTTGGACAGAGGTTTAAGACAAAAATGAAAGAAATCATTATTAATCAGCCGCACTTACAAAGTTTTCGCCAAAAGTGTGGCTCTTGGTTTTTGTCGGTAGTCAGCTGGTTGCTGTGGCTGTATTTTTTGTTGCCACTATTTACTTTAGGCGGTTGGTTGCTTGGTGTTAAAAGTTTATCGGACGAAATTCGCTGGTTTGGTGGCTATAAGACTTTGCTAGAGTTATTGGAATTGTACGTTGAAATTATTTTAGTGATTGCGATTGCTTGGGCAGTTTGGTCCTTGTGTTTGTCTTGGTTGCATGCGGGTAAATCATCAAAACAACTTCCCACCGTAAATGATGAACAGTTATGTGCTAGTTTTAAAGTCGATCAAAAGCAGTTAATCGAAGCTAGGGCTTTAAATAAAGTGACGGTTTGTTTTGATGATCATGCTGGTATTGTTGATATTCTTCATAAATAAGCAAATAGGCCAACTTAATGAAACTTGCTATCACTGTTTTAGGTAATAAAACACAGGGATTGATTCCTGAAATGTTAGCGACATTAAGCGCCTGTCACTGTGATGTATTGGAATTACGTAGTTCGGGATTGTCTGACATTAGTTGGTTGTATTTATTAGTCGATGGCAATTGGAATCAGATCGCTAAGCTGGAAGGTCTTTTAGAATTAATCGCTACTCGTTTAGGTCTTGAAATTAGTTTTTTACGGCCGGAAGACGAGTTGCAGGTTAAAGAGGGCGTTCCTTATTTATTGGAAACCATTTCTGCCGATAAAAAAGATTTAATGTTTGCGGTTAGTAGTTTTTTGCAAGAGCGTGGTGTTTTTATAGAAGAAATTACCGCGAGTCGCCATCAAGCGCCGTATTTCAATCACAGCGTTTTCTCCAGCAAATTTATTTTGCTAGTGCCTGCTAATGTCCACATCTTGTCTTTGCGTGAAGAATTTTTGGATTTTTGCGACGATTTGAATATCGACGCTATTCTTGAACCTATCAAGCGGTAATTATTATGGCTATCAACATTGGCGAGATCGTTCCTAATTTTCAAGCGGCAGCAACCGGTGATAAAACGGTTAACTTAAGTGACTATCAAGGTCAAAAAGTGCTGATCTACTTTTATCCTAAAGACAATACGCCAGGTTGTACCCAAGAGGGTCAAGCATTTAGAGATAATCACCAACAGTTCCAACAGCTAAATACTGTGATTTTTGGCGTGTCGCGTGATAGCGTTAAAGTTCATGAAGGCTTTAAATGCAAACAGGCTTTTCCGTTTGATTTATTGGCAGATCAAGATGAAGCGTTGTGTGAGTTGTTTGATGTCATCAAAATGAAAAACATGTACGGCAAGCAAGTAAGAGGCATAGAGCGCAGCACTTTCTTGATTGATGAGCAGGGTGTTTTAATCAAAGAATGGCGCAAGGTTCAGGTGAAAACCCATATTGCTGAGGTTTTGACTGCTTTGGACTCGCTAAAATAAAACGCTTGTATAGCCTTAACTTAGTACTTATAAGTTGTTTTTCAGGCCAATTTATAAATCTGTAACATTGTTTAATGGCGGGGTTTTGGGGATAATGCCCACTGTCTTATATTTTACGGTCATATCATGAACGAACTGCTGTCTTCAGGAATTGAATTGATGCTAATTGGAATGGGCATCGTTTTTACCTTTTTGGCAATGTTGGTAGTCGTTATTAACGGCATGGCATCAGTGATCCAGCGTTTTTTTCCAGAAACGCCGGTGCTTAGTCAAAATGGTGAAGACCCTCGTATCATTGCTGCTATTTCTGCCGCAATCCATGAATACCGCAAAAAACATCATAAGCATTAAGTTTTTAATGCCGCCAATCAAAAAAGGCATCGAACACACCCACAAGGTATAACTAGCAGACCCAAAAGAGTCATTAGGAGAAACAAACGTGGCAAAGGTAAAAAAACCTTTAGGAATAACAGAAGTCGTACTACGCGACGCTCATCAATCAATCTTGGCAACCCGTTTACGTATCGAAGATATGTTGCCAATTTGTCAGCAACTTGACGAAATCGGTTATTGGTCAATTGAATCCTGGGGTGGTGCTACATTTGACGCTTGTATTCGCTACTTAGGTGAAGATCCATGGGAGCGTTTGCGTTTACTCAAAAAAGCCATGCCGAATACGCCACAGCAAATGTTGTTTCGTGGCCAAAATATTTTAGGTTATCGCCATTATGCGGATGATGTGGTTGATAAATTCGTAGAGCGTTGTGCTGTTAACGGTATCGATGTTTTTCGTATTTTCGATGCAATGAACGATATGCGTAATATCGAACGCGCTATTAAAGCGGTGTTAAATACCGATGCTCATGCGCAAGGCACAATTTCTTATACCACTAGCCCTGTGCACACCATTGCTAAATGGGTAGAACAAGGTCGTATTATTGAAGACTTAGGCGCACATTCGATCTGTATCAAAGATATGGCCGGTCTTTTAACGCCTTATGATGCTTACGAATTAGTCAGTAAGCTGAAAAAAGCGGTTTCTATTCCTATTCACATGCAATGCCACGCGACTACTGGTCTAAGTGTTGGTACTTATATCAAAGCCGTTGAAGCCGGTTTAGATAATGCTGATACCGCTATCTCATCTTTAAGTATGACTTATGGTCATAGTCCAACTGAAACTATCGTTGCCAGCTTCCAAGGTCAACCTAATGACACTGGTTTAGATTTGGTTAAGTTGGAAAAAATCGCGGCTTATTTCCGTGATGTACGTAAAAAATACGCGCAATTTGAAGGCAGTTTAAAAGGTGTTGATGGTCGTATTTTGGTCTCGCAAGTGCCTGGCGGTATGTTGACCAATATGGAAAGTCAGCTCAGAGAGCAGGGCGCGGCTGATAAATTTGACGAAGTATTGTTGGAAATACCAAGAGTACGTAGCGATTTAGGCTTTATTCCATTAGTGACACCAACTTCTCAGATCGTTGGTACTCAAGCAGTATTAAACGTCATGCAAGGTGAGCGTTACAAAACCATCAGCAAAGAAACTGCTGGGGTTTTGAAAGGTGAATACGGCGCGACACCAGCGCCTGTTAATAAAGAATTACAAGCTCGCGTTTTAGATGGTGCAGAAGCGATTACTTGCCGTCCGGCTGATTTGTTAGCGCCAGAGATGGAAAAAATCGTTGCTGAAGTTAAACGTAAAGCCGAAGCAGAAGGGGTTCAGTTATCCGATAACATCGAAGAAGATGCTTTGATTGACGGTATGTTTGCCCAAATTGGTTGGAAGTTTTTACAAAATCGTGGCAATCCTGCAGCATTTGAACCAGTTCCAAGTGCTGAATTCGCTGCAGCGGCGCCAGTTGCTGCCGCGGCATCCGCAACTGGCCCAACAGAAACCTATACAGTTAATGTTGATGGCAAAAGCTTTAATGTTGCAGTTGGCCCAGCGGGTGCAGATATTACCGTTAAAGCAGCAGCGCCAGTTGGCCCTGATTTAGTGATTACACCGCCGATTGTTACTGGTAGTGGCTTTGTGATTTCACCTTTAGCCGGTGTGATTTTAAAAGTGATGGCCAATGTTGGCTCACATATTGCCGAAGGTGATGTTGTCATCGTGATGGAAGCCATGAAAATGGAAACCGAAATTCGCGCTAAAGTGGCCGGTATCGTCACTGAAGTGAATGTCAGACAAGGTGATTCGGTTGCAGTTGGTGACGTGTTAGTAACCTTATAAAGCAAAGTTAGCCCTGCTCCTTAGTGGGGCTAATGTTTCGCGACAAAATATAACAATAAAGAAAATCCATGGAAAATATCAGACTGTTGTGGGAAAGCACTGGCCTCTACAACTTTACAGGGCCTCAAGCCATTATGATGGTGGTCGGTTTTGTGCTGCTGTTCCTAGCTATTAAAAAAGACTTTGAACCCTTGTTACTGTTGCCAATTGGTTTTGGTGCCATTTTAAGTAACATTCCCGTTGCTGGCATGATTGATGAAGGCGGTATTCTTTACTTCATGTATGGCGGTATCAAAGCAGGCATATTCCCGTTGCTAATCTTTATGGGCGTTGGGGCAATGACTGACTTTGGCCCTATGATAGCGAATCCCAAAACCCTATTACTGGGTGCAGCTGCGCAATTTGGGATTTTTGCGACCTTGTTTGGCGCATTAGCGATGAATATGTTGCCAGGCATGGAGTTTAGTTTAAAACAAGCAGCGGCTATCGCCATTATTGGTGGAGCTGATGGCCCAACAGCGATTTACGTAGCCTCTAAATTAGCCCCCGAGTTGCTTGGTGCGATTGCGGTTGCCGCTTATTCATACATGGCTTTGGTGCCATTAATTCAGCCACCAATTATGCGTGCATTGACCACTGTCGAAGAGCGCAAAATTGAAATGCAGCAATTAAGACCGGTTAGCAAAACCGAGAAAATCATGTTTCCTTTGGTGCTAGTGGTATTAACTGCTTTGTTATTGCCATCGGCAGCGCCTTTAGTCGGCATGTTCTGTTTAGGTAATTTAATGAATGCTTGCGGGGTAGTTGATCGTTTAAGCAAAACGGCTCAAAACGAATTGATTAACATCGTGACGATTTTCTTAGGCTTATCAGTTGGCTCAAAACTGAGTGCTGATGCATTCTTGAAAATGGAAACTTTGGGTATTTTAGGTTTAGGCGCTATCGCTTTTGCTATCGGTACAGCCAGTGGTGTATTGATGGCTAAATTGATGAATCGTTTTAGCAGTACACCGATTAACCCATTAATCGGCGCTGCGGGTGTTTCTGCGGTACCGATGGCGGCTAGGGTTGCCAATAAAGTCGGTCAAGAAAGTAATCCATACAACTTCTTATTGATGCACGCAATGGGGCCGAATGTTGCCGGTGTTATCGGTTCAGCGGTTGCAGCAGGTGTATTGTTAAGCTTGATTCGTTAAGCCTTCAAAAAATCCAAATCTAAAAAAAGCCGAAGTTTTTAACTTCGGCTTTTTTATTGTCTAGGGTTTTAGTGATTGGTTAAAACAAACCACTAATCACGCCATCATCACTAATATCAATCCGCTCCGCAGCTGGGACTTTAGGCAAGCCCGGCATAGTCATCATATCGCCAGCAATAGCAACGATGAAGCCAGCGCCATTGGCTAAACGCACTTCGCTAATTTCCACAGTGTGACCTGATGGCGCACCTTTGGCATTAGGATTGGTTGAGAATGACATTTGAGTTTTCGCCATACAAATCGGGAAATGACCGTAATTGGCTTGCAAAGCCTTAAGCTCACTCAATACTTTAGGGCTGGCCGAAACTTTAGCTGCGCCGTATAACTTAGTCGCAATCGCTTCGATTTTGCCCAATAGTGGTAATTCGTCGTCATAAACATAGCTAAAGCCAGGTTCGCGGTGATCAACAATGTCTAAAACAGCTTGAGCTAAGCCTTCTGCACCAGCACCACCATGAGCCCAATGTTTGGATACCACGCATTTTGCGCCTAAGGCTTCACATTTTTGCTGTAACAAAGCAATTTCGGCATCGCTATCAAAACTGAAATGGTTAATACAAACCACACAAGGTAAACCGTAATGGTTGGTGATATTGCTTAAATGGCGTTCTAAATTGGCAAAACCAGCTTCTAAAGCTTCGAGGTTTTCAACATTCAAAGCATCTTTCGTAACCCCACCGTGGAATTTCAGCGCTCTAACTGTTGCAACTAAAACCACTGCAGATGGTTTTAAACCTGACATTCGGCATTTAATATCCAGAAACTTCTCAGCACCTAAATCAGCACCAAAACCCGCTTCTGTGACAGCATAATCAGCTAGTTTCAAAGCTGTTTTGGTTGCGGTAACGGTATTGCAACCATGAGCGATATTCGCAAACGGCCCACCGTGAATAATCGCCAGATTGTTTTCTAAAGTTTGTACCAAGTTCGGTTTAATTGCGTCTTTTAACAAGGCCGCCATTGCGCCATGAGCGTTTAAATCGCTGGCATAAACTGGCGTAACTTTATCGGTTTTATAGCCAATCACAATCCGGCCTAAACGGGCTTTCAAATCCGCGCGGCTGGTTGCCAAACACAAAATCGCCATCACTTCTGACGCCACAACAATATCAAAACCGTCTTCACGCAAAAAGCCGTTAGCGACACCGCCTTGACCAATGGTAATTTTCCGCAAGGCGCGGTCATTCATGTCAATCACCCGCTTCCATTGGATGCGGCGTGGATCAATATTTAAAGCATTGCCGTGGTTGATATGGTTATCAATCAAAGCCGACAATAAATTATGCGCAACACCAATCGCATGAAAATCACCGGTAAAGTGCAAATTGATGTCTTCCATTGGCACTACTTGCGAATAACCGCCGCCAGCCGCACCGCCTTTGACACCAAAACATGGCCCTAAAGACGGCTCACGCAAACACATGATGGTTTTTTTGCCCAAGCGGTTTAAGGCATCGCCCAAACCAACCGTGGTGGTGGTTTTACCTTCGCCTGCAGGAGTAGGGCTAATCGCTGTGACTAAAATCAACTTGCCGTCAGATTTATCTTTCAAGCTATTGACGTATTCCAAAGAAATTTTGGCTTTGTAATGCCCATATGGGTCGAGATGTTCGGCGGGAATCGCGAATTTTTCACCGGCTAAGTCGATGATAGGGCGCATTTTTGCCTGTTGGGCAATTTCAATGTCGGACATGGTGGTTAATTCCAAACAATAATAAAAATAATTAACTGATGTTACGCAATGCTATCAGCGTTGAGCACATTTTTTAGTTGTCGATAAAAAAGGATTCGCCTTGCGAAGCTATTTTAATGTCGGTTCTCGCACCGACAGGCGAGTTACTTTCTTTTGCATGGCCAAAAAAAGTAACCAAAGAAAAGGCCACCCGACCGCAGCTTACTTCCTGCGCTCCAAAGCTTTTGCTGGGGGTTGGCAAAGGGACTTCCTGTCCCTTTGCCAACTCGCCGC
>Ga0208223_1000326_pt1 | contig 12006 bp, 8 predicted proteins | sample LakMenE07Oct09ns_FD_150678 | JGI IMG/M metagenome (GOLD analysis project Ga0208223, IMG submission 150678) | Freshwater microbial communities from Lake Mendota, WI - 07OCT2009 deep hole epilimnion ns (SPAdes) | ecosystem: Environmental > Aquatic > Freshwater > Lake > Epilimnion/Euphotic zone ...
GCTTTTATATCCCTTATATTTACGGCAAAACTTGCTGGACGGTGGAAGGAGATGCTTATGACACGTACAAGTAAAAAACTATTTTCACGTCTGTTAATTTTTTGTTTTGTAATTTTATTAACAGCTTGTTCTGCTCGAGTAGCTGATTTAACGTTAGTGTCAACGAAAAACATTGATTTAACAGACACTAAATTGGATGCAAACAAAGGGGCTCGCTACAAAGGCGAAGATTGTAAATTTATGCTTTTCAGTCTCATTCCATTGGGGTTTCCAAATATTGAAACGGCAATTGATAGAGCATTAGAAGCAGGTAATGGCAACATTATGGTCGATCAAGTGACTGAAATTTCAGCTTATTGGGTTGTTGTCGGAACAATGCAGTGCATATCAGCCGAAGGTACTGTTTTAAATACTCAAAGTAAATAATATTAAATTGAGAAGTCGCCAATCAAATTTGATTGGCGTTTTTTTATTTTTTTAAACATTAGATTAACAAAAAGGAAATCTTAAAATATATTAGAGATACGACGATTGCTGGGTTTGTTATCGACTAAGTTTTTATTTCTACGTAATCCAACCATTCGCCAGCGCAACGTTCAAAAATGCTTTAATTTGAAGGCGTATTAAAAACGGCTCACATCATTGCATATTCAGAATAATTGAATTACAGCGTTTCAATTGATTTTGAAATTCCACCTAAAATGTCAGATAATCTGGTAATACGTTTGAATTATTTAATTTAAAACGTTCATATTAACGAATGTACCTCAAAAATAACGATTAACAGTTAAAAGTTTATGTATGCAGAGAAATTAAAACAATTCCATAATGTTGAAAATTTAGGCGGCAAGGCGTGGGAACATGCCGTTATGATTGATTTAGTTGAAAAATCAGACATCAAAGATTGTGCTATGCACTGCTTTCATTATCAGCAAATGTTTGAATTGTTACTTAAACACTTGCTTGAAACGCAAACAGAATTTGGTGCTTATCCACATACTCACAAACTGAATAAACTCTTAGCGCAATTTGCAAAAGAAACGAGTTTTGAAGTCAATTCATTACATTATTTGGATGCGCTAAATACCATCACCGTTTGCGCTGAAGCCTATCGTTACAACTTTTTGATTGATTGCACCACTTATCAGCGTAGCATTCAAATTCTCAATCCATTATTGGATGAATTAGTTGAATTTGCCAATAAAAAATGATTAATGTAGGTCTTGCTACCAATTCAAAATCAGGAGACTTCAACGCATGCGTGACACAATCATAGCGCAAGTTTATGTCGATGAAGAGTCTGGATTTGTTGCAGTATGATGATATTGTTTAACAAAGTCTAAATTAAGTATAACTTTATTAACAATAAGTTATGAAATTTTATAGGGTAGTACTTACGAGGTAAGTACTGGTACCGAGAAGAGGATTTGAACCTCCACGGGCTTGCGCCCACTAGCACCTGAAGCTAGCGTGTCTACCATTCCACCACCTCGGCAATGAAGGCTGCGAACTATACGCAGCGTTGCTGCTTTTGTCAATATTGAGAAAAATCCCGTTTCGAGTAAAAAACCTTTGAATCATTTAGCGTTGCGCCTTTTACCTTGAGCGTTAAACCTGTATGATAACAGGCAAATTACTATTGAATTTTTCCTAAAAGAAGTTGCCCAAAAATAATGCCATCAAAGTCTAAACATCCTGTTGATTTCGCGTCAAAAAATGATCCTTTCGCAGAACGCGAAGCTGATAAATATGACAACCCCATTCCAAGTCGTGAATTAATCCTGCAATTACTCAGTGATGAAGGTCGCCCGCTTTCGCGCCCAGAGATTGCAAATGCGTTCGCACTTGATGATGATGAGCGCCTTGAGGCCTTGCGCCGCCGCTTACGGGCAATGGAACGCGATGGACAGGTGTTATTTAATCGAGGCAGTCGTTATTGCCTTGTAAACAATAAAGACTTGATTGTGGGACGTGTGATTGGGCACGTTGATGGATTTGGTTTTGTTCGCCCTGATGATGGCTCAGAGGATTTATATTTATCCCCGCGCGAAATGAATGTCCTTCTCCACAATGACCGAACGATGGTTCGCGTGGTTGGCGTGGATCGAAAAAATCGTCGTGAAGGCGCAGTTGTTGAGATTTTAGAGCGCAATACGCACCAGATTGTTGGGCGTTTATATGTTGAAGATGAATTTACTTATGTCATTCCTGACAACAAAAATATCGCGCAAACGGTGTTAGTGGAAACGGGTCATGCATCGGGCGCTCAACACGGTCAAATTGTGGTCGCACAAATTACGCAGCAACCAACAAAGTTGCATCAACCGTTAGGGCGTATTATTGAAATTCTAGGTGATCATTTAGCACCGGGAATGGAAATTGAGATGGCCATTCGCACACACGAATTGCCTAGCATTTGGCCTGAGGAATTACTGACGGAAATTGCACCACTGACGAGTGAAGTCCCCGAAGAAGCCAAAGTGGATCGCGTAGATTTACGCAGCACACCCCTTGTCACCATTGACGGTGAAGATGCGCGTGATTTTGACGACGCGGTGTATTGTAAAAAAACACCTAAAGGTTGGAAATTATTAGTGGCTATCGCTGACGTGTCGCATTATGTGACCGTTGGCAGTGAACTCGATAAAGAAGCACACAATCGCAGCACGTCGGTGTATTTTCCCGAACAAGTGATTCCGATGTTGCCCGAAATTTTATCGAATGGCTTATGCTCGCTTAATCCTCACGTTGACCGTTTATGTATGGTCTGTGAAATGATTATAGATGAAGATGGACAAGTGGGACGTTCACGTTTTTATGATGCCGTCATGCGCTCGCACGCTCGTTTAACCTATAATGACGTGGCAAAAATGCTCGTTGAAGGCGATGAAACGCTAACGCAGCAACACGCCGCATTGATGCCCGATTTAACGCAGCTCTATAAACTTTACCAAGCGATGCGTAAAGCGCGTGAAAAACGCGGCGCCATGGATTTTGATACGCAAGAAACGCGTATTGTTTTTGGTGAAAATCGTAAAATAGACAAAATTATCCCAGTCGTTCGCAACGATGCCCATAAATTAATTGAAGAATTTATGATTGCGGCAAACGGTTGTGCGGCGCGTTTTTTAAATAACAAAAAAATGCCTAAATTGCTGCGTGTGCATGAAGGTCCAAGTGAAGAAAAATTGACCAATTTACGCACCTTTTTGGGTGAATTAGGACTGCGGATGTCGGGCGATATGTCGCCAACACCGCTGGATTATATGCACCTCATTGAGCAAATCAAAGATCGCCCCGATGCGCATTTAATTCAAACCGTTTTACTGCGTTCAATGTCGCAAGCGGTTTATAGCGCTGAGGAAAAAGGCCATTTTGGTTTAGCCCTTGACGCTTATGCGCATTTTACCTCGCCTATTCGCCGTTACCCTGATTTGCTCGTCCATCGAGCTATTCGTCATTGTTTGCTAGACAAAAAAGCAGATAGTTTTGTGTATGGTGTGCCTGATATGGTGATGCTCGGTGAGCATTGCTCGGCAAATGAGCGTCGCGCAGATGACGCCACGCGAGATGTGACGAGTTGGCTGAAATGCGAATACATGATGGACAAAATTGGCGAAGAATTTGACGGTGTAATTTCAGCCGTGACGTCTTTTGGCTTTTTTGTGGAACTCGCGAATATTTATGTTGAAGGCCTCGTCCATATCAGCAGTTTAGGGCAAGATTATTTCCATTTTGATGCGCTGAGTCATCAACTCAAAGGTGAGCACAGCAGTACACGATATCGTTTAGGCGATAGCGTGAAAATTAAAGTTGCTCGTGTTGATTTAGATGAGAAAAAAATGGATTTCACCTTGGTTTTAAAAACGAAATCAAGTCCGAGTGCATTACCCCCTAAAAAGAAATCGAAAAGTAGATCAAAGTCGAAGCCAAAATTAGGCAATAAACCAGTCGATGCGCCTAAAGTTAATGTCATCGAACCCAAACCTGATGGAGCGCCAGCGAAGAAAAAACGCAGAAAACGCAACAAAGGCCCTAAAAAACCTTCATTAACACCTGAATTATGAAAAAAATAGGTTTTATTTGTCTATCCGCTGTCTTAGTGAGCGTACTTGTTGCATGCGGTCAAACAGGTTCGCTTGTTTTGCCAAGTAAAAAACCGACGCCAACCGTTAACCCTTAATTCACTTTAAAAATAATCGTTACTATTCATGGATCATTTTACCTACCGCGATAATCAACTTTTTGTCGAAAATGTGGCCATTGACGCTATCGTCAAGCAACACGGCAGTCCTTGTTATATTTATTCTCGAGCTACGCTTGAGCGACACTGGAATGCGTTCAACAATGCGTTTGGCTCTCATGCGCATTTAATTTGTTACGCTGTTAAAGCGAATTCAAATTTAGGCGTATTAAATGTATTAGCACGACTAGGTTCTGGCTTTGATATTGTGTCCATTGGTGAGCTTGAGCGAGTCTTGCAGGCGGGCGGTGATGCGAACAAAGTGGTTTTTTCGGGCGTTGGAAAACGTGAAGATGAAATTCGCGCAGCATTAAAAATCGGCATTCGCTGTTTTAATATCGAAGTGCTTGGCGAGCTTGAGCGCATCAATCAAGTTGCTGGTGAGCTAGGCGTGAGAGCGCCCGTTTCGTTTCGCGTGAATCCTGATGTCGATGCGCAAACACATCCCTATATTTCAACAGGCTTAAAAGAAAACAAATTTGGTATCGCTATCGAAGATGCACTGGAAGCGTATCAAGCGGCGGCGGCACTTCCCAATATTGACGTGGTCGGTGTAGATTGTCATATTGGCTCGCAATTAACGCAGACACGCCCCTTTTTAGATGCGCTTGATAAAGTGTTATTGCTCATTGATAAACTCCATGAACATGGCATTACGCTTAAACATTTGGATTTAGGCGGAGGACTTGGGATTTGTTACCGTGATGAGCAGCCACCAGAACCCGCAGATTACATTAGGGCTATTTTGGCGCGTTTGGGTGATACACCTTTAGAAATTATGCTCGAACCTGGTCGTGCGATTGTGGGTAATGCCGGTATTTTGGTCACGCGAGTGGAATATTTAAAACCAACTGAGCATAAAAACTTTGCGATTGTTGATGCGGCAATGAATGATTTGGTGCGTCCTGCACTCTATGGTGCATGGCAAGATATCATTCCTGTGAAAAATGACAGTACCGCGCCCGAGTTAGTGTGGGACATTGTCGGACCTGTTTGCGAAACAGGGGATTTTTTAGGGAAAGAACGTACACTAAAATTAAGTCAAAATGATTTACTCGCAGTGCGCTCGTCAGGGGCTTATGGATTTACGATGAGCTCTAACTATAATTCGCGTCCGCGCGTTGTGGAAATCATGGTGGATCACGACCAAATTCATATCGTTCGTGAGCGTGAAACGCTAGCGCAATTATGGCAAGGCGAGAGCGTCCTACCATAGTAAGTTGTGTATTCTTATTTTCTGTTTTAAAGGTTTTTTATGTCAGCTCCCCAATTGAGTTTTGAATTTTATCCACCCAAAACGCCTGAAGGCGCCACGAATTTGCTTGCTGTTCAACAGCAACTTAGCCAATGCTCACCTGAATTTTTTTCGGTGACATTTGGTGCGGGTGGATCAACGCGTGATAAAACATTTGAAACTGTGCTTCAAATTAAAAATCAAGGCGTTGCCGCCGCGCCACATTTATCGTGCGTGGCATCCACAAAAGAAAATATCAGAGCAATTTTGAATGATTACCGTCAACATGATATTCGAAAAATTGTCGCGCTGCGTGGTGATTTACCTTCAGGCACGATGTCAGCAGGTGAATTTCGTTATGCTAATGAATTAGTGAGTTTTATTCGTCAAGAAACGGGCGATTATTTTGATATTCATGTTGCGGCCTACCCTGAAGTGCATCCGCAAGCTACAAATGGGGTAGTTGATTTTAAAAACTTTCAGCGCAAAGTCGATTCAGGTGCTAACGCGGCTATTACGCAATATTTTTACAATGTTGAGGCGTATTTTGAATTTGTGAATCAATGCGAAAAAGCGGGGATTACCATTCCTATTGCAGCAGGTATTATGCCTATTTCACAGTATTCGCAATTATTTCGTTTTTCTGAAATGTGTGGCGCTGATATTCCACGTTGGATGCGCAAACGTCTTGAAAGTTTTGGTGATGATCGTCAATCCGTCCAGGCGTTTGGTGTTGAAGTCGTGACGCGATTATGTCAGCAGTTAATTGACGGTGGCGCGACGAATTTACATTTTTATACAATGAATCAATCGACCCTCACGTTGGCTATTTTAAATAATTTAAATTTAAAATCGTAATGGTCATTCAATAAAAAAACGCCCGCTTTGTTCATCACAAGCGGGCGTTTTTGTTTATGAATTTTTAAGCCGTATAGGTAGTGGCTGACACGTCACCACCCTCACCTGTCCAATCGGTGTGGAAAAATTCACCACGTGGTTTATCAATTCGCTCATAAGTGTGTGCGCCAAAATAATCGCGTTGTGCTTGCAGTAAATTGGCAGGCAGTTTTTCTGAGCGATAGCCATCATAATAGGCCAATGCAGACGAGAAAGTGGGGGTTGGAATTGATAATTCAATACCTAAAATCACCGCTTTGCGCCATCCCGCTTCGGCTTTTTGCATTGCATTGACAAAGAAATCATCAAGTAGCAAATTTTCTAAATCGGGATTTTTATTATAAGCTTGCTTAATATTATTTAAAAACTGACTACGAATAATACAACCGCCACGCCACATTAACGCAATATCGCCATAATTAAGGGCAAAATGATATTCTTTTGACGCTTCACGCATTAAACGAAAACCTTGCGCATAAGAAATTAATTTTGCAGCGTATAGCGCATCACCAATCGCATCTATCATCGCCGCTTTATCGCCAGTGAAGGCCACTTTCGTTTTTGGTAAACGTGCTGCTGCATGCATACGCTCATCTTTTTGAGCTGATAAACAGCGTGCAAAGACCGCTTCACCAATCAATGTCAATGGCATGCCTAATTCTAATGCATTAATGCCTGTCCATTTTCCTGTGCCTTTTTGTCCCGCTGTATCGAGAATTTTTTCAACAAGTGGCTGTCCATCGTCATCTTTATGCGCAAAAATATCGGTGGTAATTTCAATTAAATAGGAACTCAGCTCACCTTGATTCCATTTTTTGAAAACGTCATATAATTCGTCGTGACTTAAGCCTAAGCCTTCAGATAAAAGTTGGTACGCTTCACAAATAAGTTGCATATCCCCATATTCAATGCCATTGTGAACCATTTTAACGTAGTGACCCGCGCCATTATCACCGACCCAATGACAGCAAGGCTCACCGTCGACTTTTGCACTGATCGCTTGGAAAATGGGTTTAACGGTTTTCCATGCTGCAAAATTACCACCTGGCATCATAGAGGCACCATAATGCGCACCATGCTCACCACCTGAAACACCCATACCAATAAAATTCAATCCTTTTTCATTTAACCGTGCAACGCGACGATTCGTATCGGTAAACAGCGAATTGCCACCGTCAACAATAATATCACCTTCAGATAGCAGAGGAATGAGTTGATCAATATAGAAATCAACGACATCACCCGCACGAACCATCATAAATACCACACGTGGTGTTTGAAGATTATCAACAAGTTCTTTTAAGGAATGCGTGCTTACAATATGCAAGTTTTGAGAATCTTCGATGTGTTCTACTTCGGCTTGTGTTGCTGAAAAATCATCTGCAACACCTTCAACATATTCATATACAGCTACTTTAAAACCATGATCTCGAATGTTCATGGCCAAATTTTTACCCATTACCGCAAGTCCAATTAAACCTAAATCTGATGTCATTTTTTCGCCTTTTGAAGTGTGGATGTAACGTGGAAATTTTAACACGTTCTTTGTAATTAATAGGGAGTTGTTTTTTTCGTATTGATGATACTTAAAGGTTGATTAGGTTAAATTTGCTTGAATGTAGATAAAAAATTGAGCGGTATGTGCTTTCCTTGAATTACCCAATCTCCTACTGATTGATTATTCATGCATTATATGTTTATATAAACATATACTATTCAGAGACGTGTTATATTTATAGGGTGAAAATTTATTTAATGAAACCGTTAATTCTTATGCCTAATACGACCGGTGTCCAAGGCGATGTGGTTATCGCATCCAATGTACGTATTTATAATGATTGTGAATTGCTACAAGTGTCGATAGGAGCTTTCACCCACATTGCCAGTGGTGCGTGGCTACTAGATGTTGATATTGGTAGATATTGTTCTATTGGCGATGGCGTTCATATTCTTTCACAACAACCAACGAAAATGTTAACGACAAGTCCGCTTGTTTACACAAATACGTTCGATGAATTAGCTAACGTAATAAAAAAAGCCGAATTCAAAGTGTTAAAGCGAACTACCATTGGCAATGATGTTTGGATAGGCTCTGGGGTCAAAATTAAAACCGGCGTTAAAATTGGAGATGGCGCCGTTATCGGTGCGGGGAGTGTGGTCACAAAAGATGTTGCTCCCTATTCAATTATTGGTGGCGTCCCCGCTAAACAAATTAAAATGCGCTTTCCACCTAAAGTCATTGCGCGTCTAAGAAAACTAGAATGGTGGAAATATAACCTTACACAGTATGATTTAGTATGGGATAACATTGACGTTGCATTGCAGCAATTTGAACAATTACAACTCGACAACAAATTAACGCTTTATGTCGCTAACCAATATAAAGTTTGGAAAGAAGGAAATGAAATTAAGGCTAAAATTTTAGACTTAACATCAATAACGTGACAATTTGAATGATTTTTTATCAATTTGAAAGAATTTATTGAGCCGATTCAGATTCATCGTCATCCACTTTCATTAAATAAATTAACGTATTCAATTGAAAAGTAAGTTGTTTTAGCTCATTTTCTGGCATTTTAAACAACGCTTGTTGCAATTTTCCACGGGGTTCTAAGGTGTTGTGATTAATTAACGTCTGACCATCTTCAGTTAATGTTAATTTAAAAACGCGATTATCTTTGATGCATTTTTCTTTTAATACCAACCCTTTTTTTGACAATTTATTCACGAGCGTATTCGTTGTGGAATGATGAATTGACATTGCTTTTGCTAAATCAGTAATTTTAATTCCTGGGGTTTTAAATATTTCCCATATAGCCCAAAGCTGCGCGCTACTCACACCACATTGAATTTCAGCTAGTTTTGAATGTTGCTGAATAGATTTAAATATCAATCTAAATTGTTTTAAGGTGGTATGTGATATTTGTGATTCTATTTCAAAAAAATGGTTATGGTTCATATTTCAATTGATGCATTCACAATTCAATCATAAATCCGATACAAAACTTATTCTTCGTATTTTGCAAATAGAGATGATTCAAGTTGTTTACTTTTATGGACAGATGTTTCCATTATATGTGTCTATAAATAGCGATACATCCTCCAAATGAGGGATGAAATGTGAATAATTTTAAAAATTGCATTTTCATGATAAAGTAAAACGCATAAAAAAGGGGTTCAATTAATGAACCCCTTTTCGTTGGTAAAACTATGTATCTTTATGCGTAAATACTTAACAATCCATTAGTTCCATTTGTACTGATCACTTGACCATTTTCAAATTCATCAACTATTTCATTTGTTGTGCTTGACGCGATGATATTGCCTTCAGCATCCACTTCGGGTGCATTTTGACGACTACCTTGACCATTTGACATATCTGCTGCCGCTTGGGCAAATGCAGAGCGTCCAGAATCGCTATTTGATGATGATTGTTGCGACACACTTACATCAGCCAAATTAACCTGTTGTGCGCTTAACATTTCACGCAATTTCGGTAAAGAGGCTTCGAGCGCATCACGCACGACAGTATTTTGTGCTGTAAACGCAATGGTGGCTTGATCTTGATTCATATCAATACGGACTGTAATAGGTCCCATGTGCTCAGGATTCATCCTAATTTCAGCACTTGAAATACCGCGACTATTCATCCAAACAATACGCTCGCCTAAATCTTCATTCCATTGAGGATGTGAAAGCGGTCTTGTCAAAGGCGCTACATCCGCTGATTTAAGATCTTGCGCTAATTTATTGACAACATTGTTCACCGCTTGCGGTGTTGCTTTATCGGCACTTGACACGCTAATCACATCTGTTTTTTCTGCGCTCAATAGGCTGGCGAAAGATTTTGCATCAATGTTTTGTTTGTTATCAATGGATTGATTTAATGAGGCATCATTATTCAAACTTGAATTTTGCGGTGTATTTGAACTATTGTTACCATTACCCGCATCACCACTGTTACTACGATTAGCAACCGCATCCATCAATAATGTTTTAGCGGATGTTAATGTGGTAACTCTCTCATTCGTACTTGAATTATCACTATCTTTATCAAAAATTTGATCAGATTCTATTTGTTCAACTGATACCTCTTGAGCAACGACTTGTTGCGTTACTGTTTGCATTGCTACCAATGTATCAGGCACTAGCGTAGGATCAACAGCTGTTTGCTGTGCATTTTGATCGTTAATGACGAGTGACGAATCCGACGTTTGTGCATCAACAAGTAAAGGTGTTGCAGTAGTCGTTTCTGACGAAACAACTAAATCTCCTCCAGTTAAATTCGCAGAATCGATTGAAACTTGTGCTTTAGCTACTTTTGACGAAGTTTCTATTTGCTGATTTTGGGCAACATTATTTGCCGCATTTTGCACGGTTTGTTGTGCATCTAACGCATCTGATAATGCTATCTGTGTGGATTGAGCATCAGTCGATTGATTCAAATTAGCTTCTTGCGTTGAAACTGATAATGTTGAGTTTTGTGTTAATACAACTGACTGTTGAACTTGTGTTTGTTGAGTCGTTGTGTTTGCTGCAGTTATTGCTGATGAAAGTGTTCCTTGAGTAGTTGCAATTTTCGGTGATACAAATGCTAGACTATCTGACTGTAAGGTACTTTGTTCCGAAGTAAGCGTACCATTTTGCTGCGTTATAACTGTTTGCGCTTTTACTTGTGCATCAGAATTTTCCTGAGCTACATATTGATTTTGTAATGCAACAGTCGCCGTATTAGTCTGATTCTGTAATACAGTAGCCGATTCAGCTGAGTTTAGAGTAGAAGCTGTATTCAAACTAACATTTTGTTGGCTAGTAATATCTATCGATTCTAAAACAGGTACTACAGTGCCCGTTGCTTCTTGCGTTTGAGTAGTAGAAGCAGTTGCAATTTGTACAGGCGTAATTTGTTTAGCCAAAATATTGGCTGGCGTGGTGACTTGTGTTGATGTAATGGCTTGATTAACTGCCGATTGAACACTTTGCTGGGTTAATGTGCTCGATAAATTCACGCTAGGCAACTGAATTGATTGTCCCGCAGGTAATGTATCCCCTAATTTCGTCCCAGAAGTGATGAATTTTAGCGTATCGGTGACTGTCGCTAAAATAGCGGTGTCTTTTTCACTCATGACCGTTGGATTGACTAAAGCATTTGTTTCCAACACAGCCGTTTCAGCGGACGATGATAGTGTATTTGCAAGCGTTGCAGTCATATCAGTAGTCGTCAACAATGCGACGTTTACTGCCTCTGCTGATACCGCAGATGGCGTTGCTAAATTAATCTGACCATTGAGTGCACTTGAGAAGTCTTCAGCTACAACAGCACCTTGTGTATTAGCAATCGTTGCTTGCGTGTTATCAACAACGGGCGTTGCTTGTGATGTAATTGTATTCGTTTGCGCAGTAGTCGTTAAAGTAATCATAAGAGTTACCTGTTTATGTAAGTTTTCGTCTTTTACCTAGACTGTTTCTAGGTTACGGTATATTTTTTTCGTCCTAAACGCGAAGAATGCTCATCTTGCTCATGTTGTTCACGTTTATTTTCGTGATTTTGCTCTACTTTTAACGCTGATTCGCGGACTTTTTGTATGATCTGAGTATTCTGGTACATCGTTTCCCATGTTTTACGTTTGAG
>Ga0208223_1000328_pt1 | contig 12000 bp, 11 predicted proteins | sample LakMenE07Oct09ns_FD_150678 | JGI IMG/M metagenome (GOLD analysis project Ga0208223, IMG submission 150678) | Freshwater microbial communities from Lake Mendota, WI - 07OCT2009 deep hole epilimnion ns (SPAdes) | ecosystem: Environmental > Aquatic > Freshwater > Lake > Epilimnion/Euphotic zone ...
AAACATCGCCATAATTAATAATCTTTTTGTAATCGTTAATTTGTAATCTGTTTTTTGAGTCGTAGCGATTAATGACAATGCAAATTTTATCTATTGGAATATCTAGCTCTTTGTTTAAAATTTTCACTAAACGTAAAACATTGCGGAAATCCACTAATCCTTGCTGAATAACTAATGCAATTTGATCGGCTTGGTCTAAAATTACAGTAGATAAAGGATCAATTATCTTGGGTAAGTCAATAATGATTTGATCATAATTCTTTTTAAGCATCATTATCAGTTGTTTCAAATCACTAGATACAATCTCACCAGGGAAAGTAATATTTGAATCTGAAGGTAATAGTAAGCTTAGATTGTCGTTATATTTCGATATATAAGACTGTAACGACTCACTATCCAAATTATCTATTGAGCTCAATACATCATTAATTGTATATTTAGGAACTATTTCAAAGTTAAATCCTATGGTGCCAAATTGAAGGTCAAAATCAGCTAATAAGGTTTTTATATTTTTTTTTCGAGCTAAAAAAGCAGCAATATTACTAGCTATGAAGCTTGCACCACTCCCTCCTTTAGCATTAACAACTGCAATGATTCGAGCATTTTTTGAACTATTAGTATTTGATAAGTCTTTTTTTATTCTAAGAATCACTGAGTACAATTCTTTTTTGTATTCATTATAGTTAATATAATCCCTGATTCCTGTTCGTATTGCTTGACTTAATAAGTCAATATTATTTGGTTCGCCAATTAAAACAATGATGGCTTTTTTGTTATCTACCTGTCTCAGTGCTTGTAATTCATTTATTCCGTTTTTACTAAGATTAATAATAGCTATTGAGTTATCATGCTGACTAAACTTCACAATCTCTTCTATGATTCTTGATGAAGTTATCAATTCAATAGAAACGCCATCAATATCTGATATAAAAGAAAGTTCATCTTCCAGAACTAGGGGGTCTTCACCAATCAAATTTATTTTTACTATTTCATTCATAAATTTATTTTAATTAGTTGTTCCACCAACAGACTTTGCATCAAATGCAACACCTTGTTTAGCCTTTTCAAGTTTTTCACCTGGTGGTTGTCGATAGGCATTAATGATTGTCTGTGCTTTTTCTCCATCCATATTTAGCAATGGAATATCATTGTCTGTTTGTTCGTTATAAAGTGTTTGATTGATTATCATATTTCTGACAGCATCACCATAATGTTGATCAACTGTTTCTGGTACTGAAGTCCATACAGTGCAGCCAGTGGTTAAGCTTGTAATAAGTGCTATTGTGATGAATTTAATCAAATGTCTTTTATGATGGAAATTCATATGATATTAATCTCCTTTTATCAATTGCTGACCATATTCACCATCTAAACCACCTTTAGTATCTATTGCACTATTGCTGCCAGTAGTTTTTGTTTTGTAATTAGTCTTAGAGTTTCTTGACTCTGTTCTACCCAATATATAAAAGTCAACATCATCGGGTTTCACAAAACTGTCAGTTGGTAATTGTATGTTTTTAGCTAATATAGGCTTTGCAATACGTGGTGTAACGATAATTACCATTTCAACTTGATCATTCTTGTATTGTGAGTTTCTAAATAACATGCCAAATCCAGGAATATCCCCCAAACCAGGAAACTTATTAATATTTTCTTGTACTTTATCGCTTATTAAACCCGCTATTACCATCGTTTGACCATTACCTAGTTCTAAGGTACTACTTGCTTCACGCTTAGTTAATGATGGCACAACTAAGTCGCTATTGGTGCCATTTACTTTTGCATTAATTGCAGCATTAGATGTTAATTCGCTAACGCTAACATGCATATTCAAGTTTATTCGTCCTGAATCAAGTACTACGGGTACGAATTTTAAACTGACGCCATATTCTTTAAACTGAATCGTAATGCCATTAAAATTATTCGGGACTGGTATTGGAAATTCACCACCTGATATAAACGTTGCTGGCTGACCACTTAATGTCGTTAATGTTGGTTGAGCTAGAATTTTTGCAAGCTGTTGTTCATTAGCAGCATCTACCGTGACATTGAATAAAAACTCACCACTAATCGCTTGTAAAAATAATGCAGCGGCATTGAAATTATGTTGTTTTAATGCTCCGCCAAGTCCAGCGGCGTTCAAACTACCGCCTCCATTAACCGCACCTATTAAAAAGTTATTCGAGTTTTGTATCGCGCTAAAATTCACATTTAGGCCTTTGATAACTGTTCTATCTATTTCCGCCACTTTCACATCTAACATTACTTGCTGGGCTCCACCAATTGACATTAAATTAATCACATGAGGTACAGCGCTATTACTTGGATCAACTTTTACGGTTGAATTTGTATTGGTTGTAATATTCATGCCATTGCTATTAGGCTTGCTTGTTTCATTACCAAGTACATTTGAACTACCTAAAAAGCTTTCTGCTAAATTAATCGCTGCTTGCATATTTGGCAAATAGCTGATTTCGCCACTTAATACAATATTTTTCTGCGATGTATGTACTGCTATATTTTCATTAGGTAATAACTGATGGAGTTTAGCCTTTAAAATACTTAGATCATGAGTAACTTCTATTTCTAATTGCTTAAAAGTTTCTTTGTTTTTTCCTATTAAGTATATGTTCGTGGTTCCTAATGATTTACCTTTTATTATGATCTGGTTTTTTCCAATGATTCCGGTTTCAACTGCACCCGAAGCGATTGAAGAATCAGCTATGCCTGGATTACCTTGTGTAATGCCTACAATTTCTTGATTCAATGTGATTAGTTTTGATTTGTTTAATGATACTTCTATTTTTTCTCGTTTTATTTCTGTTTCATTGATAGTTGTTGCCATCGATATATTGAGAGGTAAAAGCATAATTATAAAATATATTTTTATAAGCATATTTTGCTTAACAAGCACTTTGTTTTTTGTGTGTTTTTTAAACATACCTTTCTACTTTTTTTTGACACTAATTACCAAGGTATTACAATTTGTTTTGGTGTTAGTGGGTGTTTAAATTTTGTTGTTTTTTCAGGCTCATATTTAATGTCATTTTTCGATTCAAATCTCCCGGCATCGACAGGGTTTCTTAAAGTTAATTGAATAGTACCTTCTCTCATCGCTTTAACAATTATTTCGGCTTGTTCTGGTTTCAATTCCAAGGTCACAGCTCTTACTATTGTTGGCTTTTCCTTATCTTGAGAAACCTCTTGGTCAACTGCTAATACCTTAATATCTTGTAGTATTGTTTTAGTTATTGCCGTATTTGATGGGGTTTCTAGTTGTGTTTTTAGAATATCAACTCTATTACCAGGTAAAATAAACCCTGCTACGCCAACTACATCATCTACACGTACAGATATAGCCCTGTATTCTTTTGAAATTAATGCTGAAAGTGTGCTACCACTTAGGTGATCTGATAGTCTATTATTAGTGATAATTTCACCAGGAAAATATTTGTTCATTGTGACTTTATTGATCACCATTTCTTTTGATGTATAAGCACCTTGTGGTATTAAAGAACTCGGCCATGCTATGGTTTTTATCATTGATTCAACCAATTTAACGCCATTTGCAATTTCAGTAGCTGCAACAACTACATCCGTTGTTTCATTAGGTTTCTTGAGATTACTATCTATCCATTGATATGAAATCCATGCAGCAATAATCGCAAATAAAAAAGAAATCATAAATATGACGATATAGCGCTTGATCATTTTTTTCCTTTTACTTGTAAAATTTCAAGTATTCAATTAGGTTTAATTCGTCAAAAAACCTAATGTATAATGTAAATAATGTTGATAATGATATTATTGGTGCCAATGGCAATTCAAAATTAGCCGAATCATTCCTTTCGGGTTTTGTGTAGCAAAGTTTTCCTTTCGATAATCCGCTATAAAACTTATAAAATCTGCTCAACATCCTTCTAAAATCACCTGAATACATTATTAAACTTAAGGCTATACTGAAATTCATTGCATAGGTAATTTGTATAATTAATAAAACATCATCAACACCTGTAAAGCTACCTATCGCTGATATTAATTTTACGTCACCAGCTCCCAATCCATTAAGGGCATATATTGGCAAAGTAAACAACATCCCTATAATGATTCCATCGATACTGTTTCTTAACCAAAATTCATTGTTACTTAAGAAGCTAAAATAAAATCCAATCATCAAAATCAAAACCACTGTCCAATTTGGAATTCTTTTTTCTTTTATATCTATAAACGATGATATTACTAACAGTAATAGTAAAGTTAGCAATGTTATGGCAATCGTTATTGGTGGTTTATACATATTATATGTTTTAACATCATTCATTCTAATAGACTCCTAATCGATATATGATTTATCTGATTAGGAGTCGTCTTCTTAAAAAATAATTAATCAGCTTATAAAGCCGCTGTTATTTTTGCACCTAATCCCGCTATTGCTTTCCCTATCTCACCACCCGGTGCATAGATTGCAGACCCCATAACGATCAATAAACCAACAATCACAGCCCATTCAGCCGTTTCCGCCCCTTTTTCTTGCTTTAAAAACACATACACTTTAGTTAGTAAGTTATTCATATTTAAATCCTATTACAGTTAATTAATCATTCACAAAATATAGGTGACAGCCGAAATGGTTGTTGCAGATATTCCATAAATGGCGAAATCTGCTGTTAAGCTTTTATACATTCAAATAAGGCTTATGCAACAGACGAATCGAATTTAGCATAATCATAAAATTCATTCATTTTGTTTCTTCTTTATTTGTGAGATTCTATTTATATTTATTTGTTTGTCTTGACTATATTTGTAAAATTAATTGTATGCTTATTAACTAAGAAAATATCTATCTAATTGAAAATCAAGGATTTGATTTCTACCATTTGACTAACATACTTACAATTAAATTCTTAAGTAAGGTGGTTTTTGATTGCTGAGGATTGATAAAAAAGATGCGTGGCTTTGCCTGATTTAGTGACAGGCGAGGGTGACTGGATTTTTTTTGATTTAGCTTATGTTAGGTAGGGCACTTAAGCTGCGTTACTAGAAATGAAGTTTTATGTATTTCCCAATGGCTAAAATGACCGATTTGAAAAATTACTGTGATTGCTATCGCCAGAACGGGTTAGAAACCAAAATTCGAAGTTTGAAGAATTGATTGGTTGAGTTGTGATTTACTTTCGATTGGTTTAAGGAATTTGGTTATATTTGCATGAATTATGAAGAGGTGTTAGTTGAATTCATTTTCACCCAGCATAATTAATTGTTTTATAAAACTCGCATCGCTCACATCAAGCTCTTTATAAGCAGTGGTTGTTATCCCCGCCGCTTTAAACATTTTATCTACGGCCTGATTAATCAACAGATGGCTGTCGTGCTGTTTTTTACGCAGATAAATCACTTCTTTAATGCCGACTTGAATAATCGCTTGAGCGCAGGTGTTGCAGGGAAATTGTGTGGTGTAAAGCTTGGCGCCCGTCATGTTGTGCAACATGCAGTTGTAGATGGCGTTTTTTTCAGCGTGAACTACATAAGTGTGTTTTGAATGGGTCAAATCGCTGTCATCTTGGTCTTGCCAATATTGTGGGTCGTTATCATCGCAGCCAGCCGGTAAGCCGTTGTAGCCAATGCCGATGACTTTGTTATTGGGGTCGACAATACAAGCGCCGTTTTGGGTTTTGTTGTCTTTGGAGCGGAACGAGGAGAGCAGGGCGACTGACATAAAGTAGCTATGCCAAGTCATGTATTTTTGTTTTTTCATAAGCTTAAAGGTCTTTAACGCGCATTTGCCAACATGATACCTTGTTTCTGGGCAAGATTTGCCGAGTTAGCTGTGCGTGAGTAAGGCTAATTGTTCAAGAAACTCGGCTTTTAGGCTATCCAAATCCTCACTGCCAATAAAAACCAGTTTGCTGTGTTGTTCGGTTGATGTTGGTGTGGTCAATGCTGTTGGTGGGTACAAAGTGTTGGTTGTGGCGTGAATTGCCAAGGCTGGGCTGTAATCGTTGGGATAAATCACGCCTTTAATTCGTAGCAATTGCTTTGAATAGCGTGTCACAAAATCTTGTAATAAGGTTTGTAATTGCGGCCAAGTCGGTGGATTTTGCAGATAAATCGAAACGCTATGAAAACCATGATTTGGTAATTCGGTCTGGGTTGATAAGACTCTGATATTAGGCGGCTTTAGTTTCGCCAGTTGATTGACTTGCCAGTGTTTAATTTGCGGCGTAGCAGGGGCAAGCGCTGTTAATTGCTGTTCCACTTGGTCGATTTGTTGCTGATTGGCGTTGTCGATATGTGTCAGTAATAACAAATCAGCCCAAGCAATTTGGGCGTTAACTTCGCTAAAACGGGCTAATTGTTCTAAAGCTGAGGGAACGGCTACCGTGGTGATGACTTGTTGTAACTGATAGTGTTTAGCCAACCAGCGTTCACGTAGCAAAGTATCCAAAATTGGCTCTGGACTCGCAACGCCGCTGGTTTCGATGATGATGCGATCAAACGGTTTTTCGCTTGCGCTATTCCATGCCATCCATAAATTTTTTAATGTCGGTGCTAGGGTGTCTTTAATTTGGCAACACAGGCAACCGCCAGCCAAGATGGTTAAAGGCATTCCATTTTGTTGCAATAAATCCTGATCAATCGGCGTGCTGCCAAATTCATTGATGATTACTGCGGATTTTAGCGTTTCCGCCAATAAGCGGTTGAGGAGGGTGGTTTTGCCGCTCCCCAAAAAACCGGTGATGACAATGACTGGGATTTTGTTTAATTGCATAAGAAAAGTTTAGATAAAAATTTTAATACTTTCTTCATGGTTTTCAGATTAATTGATTACATATCTGCTCAGCAAATCGGTTTCCTTACATCATGTCCAGGGTCAACAATAGTCGGCGCGGTTGCACGGCGGTTGGTTTAGGTGAGCGGTGCACCAATCCATGGCCCTCATTGCCTTCCCAATTCTCACCTTTCATTAGACTGACGGCATAGGCAGGCATCTGCCGAATGGCAGTAGCGTCAGTGATCAAACCCGATTCGGCATCCGGCAAGCCGCAGCCGCCTATACCTAGTTTACGCCGATTTAGTGCGTATTCCGGCAGCCATTCGGTACCGATGCCGCCGTAACTACAAATCATCCTCGCTGGCACACGGTCGATATGGAATCGTGGACACATGGCATTTTCCAGTGTCCGCAGGCGTAAACCGGCTTCGCGGCGATCGAACAGTTCGCAAAAAGCAGAAACTAGCATTTCCACATCAGCCAACCAGTCTTGATAACCCGGCAATTGAGCAGCTTTCGGCCATAGCCTGCCAAAGTCGAACTTGATCGGGTCGATTGGCTGACTAATCTCAATACTGCCGGCATCTTGCAAAGCTTGGTAGACGAATTGCTCTATAGTGGGAGGTAACCGGCGTTCAATCAGGCACAAATTAACGCCGTCTTCATAGATGCGCGACAAATCGGCGAAGTTATTTGAAATGACGGTTTTGGTTGCGGATTGGTTGAATAGCGGTCGGAAAGGACCGACTAATAGTGGTGATGGTTTGACAGGTTGTCGAAACGGAACACGAGCGAACATTTGAAAAACTCCTTAGGCAGCCATTAAGGCTTGTTCGAAAATAACAATGAATTGCATTAGGCCGATACCCGTTGCGAACGAGATACTTTGACCATCGAGATGGGTTATGCTGGAGCGTTCGTGCAGTATGGGGATCAGATCGGAGCCAGCAATGTAGATAAAGCCACCGGCAGCAATCGGTAGTAATACGATTAAGGACGATTCGGCGACCTGACTGAGAAGTAGGGTAAAAATAGCGCCCGGTAACCCCATTACGCCCACTGCGAGAGCAACAAGATAGGGCACCACCGATTTCAGGGTGTCAGGTTTTATCCATAGAGCGAATAGGCTTGATAGCGCGCACAAGCTGACGGCAAGGCAGGCAATAATGGTGCTGGCTATGATGGTTAAATTAATCGTCATGATCGATGTGTTCCAAAGGGTTTGACTGATTGATATTCCTGATGTGAGCTATAAATAAACTCGGCGATGGTGTTGGGTAATAAGTGCGTGAAGAAATGCGCAAGCATAAAACCTAGCGCAGTCAGAAATAGTCTGAATATGACGCGCTTGGTTTTACCTGCATCGATCAACGCCAGCACGATGGTCAATAGCGCCAACAATCCGATGCCGATGATGTGTAAATAGCTGTCGAGGCTAATCATCGACAAACCATTGTGGAAAATCATCCCGGTAATTACGCCAGGCGTCGGGCCCGGCAGCCAATTCGGCATCGGTCAGCAAGCAGGCGTCGAGTTCCATACACACTTTTGCGGCTTCGACGTTTTGGCCGATGAAGACGAGTTCTTGTCGACAGTCGCCGAAAGGTTCTTCCCATTGTGACTCGATGTCATCCAGATAGTCTTCCGTCCATTGCTCTTTGGGCACTGAAGCCCACCATCGTCCGGCCAACCCGTGATGCATGATACCGCCGGCCTGCGACCAGTTGCCGGCATGCTCTGGTCGGGAGGCCAGCCAGAAAAAGCCCTTTGAACGGAGCAAGGTGCCGTTTTCCCATTCGCTGTCATGCAGATACTCGTAGAAGCGTTGTGGATGAAACGGCCGGCGGGCGCTGTAAACAAAGCTGCTGATCCCATATTCTTCTGTTTCCGGTTTATGCTCACCGCGCAATTCCTTTAGCCAGCCAGGTGCCTGTTCTGCTTTTTCGAAGTCAAACAGTCCAGTATTCAATACTTTGTTCAAGTCAACTTGACCCATCACGATTGGTACGATGTCCGCATCAGGATTGAGGCTGTGCAGAACAGCTTTCAGGTTGACAATTTCATCGCTGGAAATGAGGTCGATTTTGGAAATCAGAATAACGTTGGCGAATTCGATTTGATCGACCAATAAATCTGCGACGTTGCGCTCATCGTCCTCCCCTAATGATTCGCCACTTTCCTTTAAACTCAAGGCTTCCAGATAGTTGCGCATGAAGTTGACGGCATCGACTACTGTCACTAGCGTGTCTAGTTTAGCGATGTCAGATAGGCTGACACCGTTCTCGTCACGGAAGGTGAAGGTCTCTGCAATCGGTAATGGTTCAGCGATACCGGTGGATTCGATCACCAGATAATCAAAGCGACCTTCCTTGGCCAAGTTGCCGACCTCGATTAGTAAGTCCTCGCGCAAGGTGCAGCAGATACAGCCATTACTCATTTCAACCAGTTTTTCCTGGCCACGATTCAGTTGCACCTCGTTTCTGATTAATGCCGCATCGATGTTGATCACGCTCATATCGTTTACGATCACCGCCACCCGTCGGTTTTCGCGGTTGCTAAGGATGTGGTTAAGTAGTGTGGTTTTGCCAGCTCCTAAGAAACCGGATAGCACCGTAACAGGTAGTTTGTGGGTTTGAGACGAATTTAAATCGATCATGGCAATGTTTTACCGTAGCAATCTTTTATCTAAAAAAGGCGCGCCAAACAGCGCGCTAAGAAGGAGCAAGGGGCAAGAACTTAATAACTCAATCTAAAGCCCACTTCAGCTCCACGTCCGGCTTCAGGTGCAAAGTTACGAAGATAGGACGTCGAGTTGCGTATATTTTGATCTAGGAGGTTGTTGCCTTTGGCAAATACCATTAATTTGGAATCCTGATAGGCTTTGAGTTGATAATTGACGCCGACATTTAACAGGAAATAACCGGCCGTCGACGTTTCGAAGTCACCCCCGTGCGGCTGGTCTTCGCCGCGAGTAAGACGCAGATAACTGGATAGCTTGTCTTTGTTGTAATCCAGTTGTGCGCCGTAACGCAGTGGCGGCATACGCGGCACGTTGCCGCCAGATTTGAATTCGCCTCGGGTGTAATCGCTGAACAGGGTCAGCTCTAGTAAGCCGAGATGGTTTTCCAGCATCGGGAAAATCAGCTTGGCCTCGTAGCCTTTGAAGATGGCGTTGGCTTGACTACTTTGCAGCACCGGCACGCAGTAACTATCGTCGCAATGTTGACTATCACCTTCTTCATCGAGGAACTCGCCAGTGCGGCGCTGATAGATGTAATCGCTGGCCCAGTTGTGGAACAAGTCCAGTTCCGCTCGCATCCAGTTACTTTTGAAGCGGTAACCCAAATCAAGGTTGTAAGAAGTCTCTTCTTTTAGCGAGCTATCGCCGCGTTCCCAACTACGGGTAGCATGGTGAAAGCCGTCGGATAGTAATTCCTGTGCCTGCGGTGCGCGCGACGATCGCGTCAAGGCTAAGTTCAAGTTATTACTGTCGTTGAGCTTCCATAAGGCAGAAACCGATGCACTGACCGGTGTATAGCTTAAAGCTTGCATAGCGTCCGGGCGAATGTCGGTCTGTTCGACGCGGGTGCCGAATTGATAAGTTACGGGGCCGGCATCGAGCGATTCGACGGCAAATACGCCATAGCTATGTACGTCGGAGCGTGGCAGGATATTTTCCACTAACACCCCGCTATGTTGATCATGATCATCGTGGTGGTGGGTGTGGTAATGCAGAGCATTAAAATCGCTGGATTGAGCCTGAAAACCGACGACACCCCGAAGTGGCCCGATGTTTTGGTGTTCAAGTTCGATGCGGCCTTCATAGGTTTTATTGGTGAACAGCGCCCCCATTTCGCCATTGGCGATTTCAGTATGCTGGTAATCGGTATAGCCTAAACGTGTGCGTAGCGCCTTGGCGAACTTGAAAGGATTAAGCAGTTCGCTTTTGAAGTCATATTTGTTCTGACGCATAGCGATTTGAACAACCTCATTGCCGGTGCCGTCAGGGGCGATGCCATAAGTGTTATTCATGTTATTGATCGCTGCCCCCGCAAAGCCGAAATCATCCACCCATGATAAGCCGGCCGAGCCACTGATGGCTTCGGCACCGGTGTTGTTTAAATAGCCTTTGGGATTGTCGATGATTTCCAGTCCGGGGTCGGTTATCGCCACTTTGGCGGTGTCGATTCCGTGGCCACTTATATCTAAGTTATTGCGGTGGCGGTAGAAACCATCCACATGGTAAGCAATGTGATTTTTACTGCCTTCGACTTTTATCCCAGAACTGGTTTCATCGCTGGTCGAGTCAAAGCGTTGTTCTAGGGTAGCGTTCACTGCTTTGTCGAAAGCCTTGCCGGGAATTCGGTTATCGATCACATTGACCACGCCGCCCATCGCGCCGCTACCGTACAACAATGTTGCCGGACCTCGTAATACTTCAATACGTTCAGCCAGTAATGGCTCCACACTGGTGGCATGGTCTGGGCTGATAGCCGACATGTCGTTGGCACCGATGCCATTGTTTAGCACTCGCACGCGAGGTCCTGCTTGACCACGAATCACAGGTGAACCAACACCCGGACCAAACGATTGACTACTAATGCCTAGTTCATTTTTTAAGGTTTCACCGATGCTGTGGCCCATTTTTATTTGCAATTCATCGTCACTCAAAACTGTAACGGGTGAGGAAGCATCTGATTTTTTAGTTGGTATAGCAGCAGTGACGATAACTTCTTCAAGTTCGTCTATTGGTGCATCGCTGGCAAAAGCTAGGGATGAGGGGATTAATAGGAATAAAGCTGCGTTTTTTTTCATAGTTTGGGCGGGTGAGTTGATTTTTTTCAGATGTTATATTGTAACAACTGAAAATGCAACATTATCACATTGGTTTTGTCTGTAAAAGATCAAAATAGGCCTTATAAACCGCGCTTTATTGGCTGATCGACGCCTTCAAATGCTTTTGTTAAACAATCGCAAAGGCTTTAGTTTAAAATTCGCGGCTATTTTTTGGATTTAAGACTACCTATGACCAATACGGCGACCGATGTAACCGCAACGCTTACCACTATTAAAGACTACATCCGCTGGGGTGCTAGTCAATTTGCAGAACAACAAGTGTTTTTAGGTCACGGCACCGTGACGCCTCTCGATGAAGCTGCGGCATTGGTTTTACACACTTTGCATCAACCTTATGATCTAGCCGTTCACTATCTGGATACGGTTTTAAC
>Ga0208223_1000331_pt1 | contig 11913 bp, 12 predicted proteins | sample LakMenE07Oct09ns_FD_150678 | JGI IMG/M metagenome (GOLD analysis project Ga0208223, IMG submission 150678) | Freshwater microbial communities from Lake Mendota, WI - 07OCT2009 deep hole epilimnion ns (SPAdes) | ecosystem: Environmental > Aquatic > Freshwater > Lake > Epilimnion/Euphotic zone ...
TCGCCGCATTGAAAAAACAACCGATTTGCTTTGGTTAACCAGTAGTCGCGGCATTTATTATTTACAGCGTTTCGTCGAATGCGCTGGTGATGGTTATTCCGATATGCGGGTGTTTGTGATTAACGGCAAAGCGGTTGCTGCGATGCGTCGGCGCGGCATTTCTTGGCTGAACAATGTCGCGCGTGGAGCGAGTTGTGAAGCGATTGCGTTAAATGCGGAATTGAGTGAGTTGGCGGTAAAAGCCACTGCGACCTTACGCATGGATTATGCGGGTGTCGATATTATTCAAGATAGCACTGGCGCTTATGTGGTGATTGAAGTCAACAGTGTGCCAGCGTGGAAAGGCTTGCAAACTGTTTGTGATATTGATGTCGCGAGTTGCTTGGTCAATGATTTGGTCGATAGGTATTTGTCGTGAGCGCTCAGCAAGCCTTAATCGAAGCCTATCAACGAGCCTGTGAAATTGAGTTGCAAGCGTTTAAACCTGGCAATGTCAGTGTTTATAGTCCAGCGCATGATATGACGGTTGAGGATTTTATCCTCAGTGCTGCGGTCAGTGCAGATTCTGTGTCTAATCCAGCATACAGCTTAGGTGAAAAAATCTACTATGCCGTCAAAGCCACTCGCGATGCGGTGGGCTGTAATACCAATTTGGGGATTATTTTACTGGCGGCACCGCTGATGCAAGCTTATTGCCAACGCCAAATGGGGCAAAGTTTGCGTGATTCGTTACAGGTGGTTTTGGCGAATACAACTTTGCAAGATGCTGAATGGGCTTTTAAAGCTATTACTTTAGCTGCACCGGGTGGATTGGGTAAATCTGAGCAGCAGGATGTTAATCAAGCCCCAGAAGTGACTTTATTAGAAGCGATGCAAATAGCTAGTCTTAAAGATCGAATCGCCTTGCAATACACAAATGGCTTCAAAGATATTTTTGATTTCTCGGTTTTACAGTATAATCGTGCTTTCGTTTTGTCTGGCGAAAGCAGCTGGTCGGCATTAAGCGTTTTTGCCGAATTGCTGGCGAAATTTCCTGATAGTCATATTGAACGGAAATTTGGTTCGCAATATTCGGAATGGATTGCAGCAGAGATGGCTACCTTATGCGAGGCGCTGAATAATGCTGGAACCCTTGATGAACTTATGCCTATGCTTCATCGCTTGGATCAAACTTTTAAGGCAAAAAGAATTAATCCTGGAACCACTGCTGACTTAACTGTCGCGACATTATTGGTGGTTTTTTTGGAAAAACTGATTTAGCAATTGCGGTTGCTGATCGTGTTTTGGGTGAAAACCCAGAAACAAAACTGTGGACATTAGTTGTCTATCTTCATTCAATTTTATCTTTAAGGGGATAATTAAAATGGCAAAAATTACTAACTTGCGCGTTGGCGAATCTTTAGTTGGCGATGGCAACGAGATTGCTCATATCGATTTGATCATTGGCCCACGTGGTTCAGCTGCTGAATCTGCATTCGCAAACGCTTTGACCAACAACAAAGACGGTTTCTCAACTTTGTTGGCTGTTGTTGCTCCTAACTTGATGGTTAAACCAGCTACTATCTTGTTCAACAAAGTAACAATCAAAGGCGCAAAACAAGCAGTTCAAATGTTTGGCCCAGCACAACGTGCAGTTGCTATGGCGGTTGCTGATTCAGTAGAAGACGGCACAATCCCAGCTGACGAAGCTGATGATTTGTTCATTTCTGTTGGCGTATTCATCCACTGGTTGGCTGAAGACGATGCAAAAATCGAAGAATACAACTACAAAGCAACTAAAGAAGCTATCGAACGCGCTGTAGCGGGTTCACCAACAGCTGCTGAAGTTGTTGCTGCTAAAAAAGAAGCAAAACACCCATTCGCTGCTAACAACGTATAAGTTTTAGCCTCGACGGTTGTCGAAAATACCCCAGCTTGCTGGGGTATTTTTTTGCCTAAAAATCGGCAAGATCGTTAGCACTTAATCGACCATTGTGCAGCGCCGATGCAATTAACACCGTATCAATACCCAAATGCTTTAATTGCTGCAAATCCGCCAAATCGCGAATTCCGCCAGCGGCAATGATGGTTTTATCAGGATAGTTTCGGCGTAAATCAGTTAGTTTTTCAAAATCAGGGCCTAACTGGCTACCAACCCGATTTAAAGTCATCACAATAATGTTTTTGGGCCAAAATTGATTGCTGTTAAACCAATCGGCATGACCCGCGGCTTGGTCCTGTTTGAAATCCAAGGATAAGATTAAATCGGCATCCAGTTTGCTAACTGGTTGATTTTGCGATTCGGTGCCAATCACAGTTTTGTAATTACGCGCTTGATAAGGCTGACAATTAGCCAGTTCGCTACCGTCATCAATCCAAAATTCAATCGCTGGGTAATGATTTAATAACTGATTAATCAAATTGCGATGATTACCCAAATCACAAATTGCATTAAGATCAGCAATATAAATGCTTTTAAAATCAGCTAATTTCAATAAATTAGCGATAACGACATCAGCCTCGCTACTATCGGTAATCAGCGAATGTTGATCAATTGCTTGATATTGACTTCTATCGCCACGCACCGCATGAACGACCAAGCCATCTTTTAAATCAATAACCGGAATGATTTGCATAATTGGAGTTTAACGCTTTGAAACTATTGGTTTTTGAATACATCTGTGGCGGCGGCATGGCGGATCAAGCTTTGCCGGATTACTTAGCAGCCGAAGGTCGCTTGATGTTACAGGCTTTAATTGATCAGCTAAAGGATTTAGCCGCGATTCAGCTAATAATTCCATTAGATAAACGCTGCAATATAGTCGTACCCGCTAATGCCGAGATTATCTGGATTGATGATCAAAGCCCTAAAAACTATTTAAGCGCTTTAATTGCCCGATCTGATGCGGTTTGGCCATTAGCGCCGGAAAGCCAAGGTTTATTAGCTGAGATTGCCCAGCAAGTGCTCGATCAAAACAAACCATTGCTTTTGTCATCACCGAAAACAGTAAAGCTTTGCAGCGACAAACTAGCCACTTATCACACCTTAATCGACCACAACATTGCTTGCGTTGAAACACTGGCTTTAAATCCAAATAGCCTTAATCAATTCCCGATTAGCGTGCTAAAACCAATTGATGGTTTAGGCTGTGAAGGCAGCATCGTGGTTGATAATCCTCAACAATTCCAGCAATTAAAATCTGAATTAACCCACTACATTGTCCAGCCTTATATCGCAGGCCAAGCGGTCAGTCTATCGTGTTTATTTAAACAAGGGCAGGGCTGGTTGTTAACTTGTAATCAACAACAAATTCAGCTCAAGCAACAGCAATTTAACTTAAGCGCGTGTTTGGTTAATGTCCCCAATCGCTATCCTGATGTCTATCAAAACTTGATTGATCAAATCGCCAAAGCCTTGCCGGAATTATGGGGTTATATCGGTATTGATTTAATCGAAACCGCTGAGCAAGGCCCGTTATTACTGGAAATCAACCCACGCTTAACCACCTCTTTCGTCGGCATTTATCCTGCGACAGGGATTAATGTTGCCGAACAAGTTATACAATTGCTGACAAACGACCCTCAAATCAAACCGACACAGCAACAAATCGTTACAGTCGATATTCACGGAAACTAAGTTTATGCATACAAAAATCATCGGCTGGGACATCGGCGGTGCGCATGTTAAAGCGGCTTTATTAGATGAAAATGGCCAGATTTTGCAAGTGTTGCAACAGCCTTGTCCGTTATGGAAAGGCATTGATCACTTGCATCAAGCCATGTCAGTGATTTTACAAGCCTTACCAACCGGACAATATTTACATGCAGTAACCATGACTGGCGAATTAGTCGATTGTTTCGCCAGCCGAGAGCAGGGCGTACAAGCCATTATCCAAGCGGTACATCAGCAATTAAATGGTCAGGATCTGACCATTTATGCTGGTCGCCGTGGTTTTTTAAGTCCAGCTGATATTACCGCTAACGAATATATGAATATTGCCTCGGCAAACTGGTTGGCCAGTGCCGATTTAGCGGCTAAACAACAAGCATTCGGCTTGTTTGTCGATGTCGGCAGTACCACTACTGATATTCTGTTATTAGAAGACCAGCAAGTCCAAGCTCAAGGTTATAGCGATTACCAGCGCTTGGTGTCGGGCGAATTGCTGTATACCGGCATTGTCAGAACTGCGGTGATGGCGATTGCACAACGGGCGATTTTTAACGGTCAAGATATGGGTTTGATGGCGGAATATTTCGCAACGATGGCCGATGTTTACCGCTTAACAGGCGATTTACAGGAAGCACACGACCAAGCTGACACAGCTGATGGCGGCGAGAAAACCGCTAAAGCCAGTGCGATACGTTTATCGCGGATGACCGGCTATGAATTTGCCGAAAGCGACTGGCCGCTATGGCTAGATTTTGCCCAACAGCTAAAACAACAACAAAAACAGCTAATTACTAACGCTTGTTTACAACAAATTCAACGCAGTCAACAGCCCGAGAGTCTAGTTTTACTAGGCGCAGGCGTAGGGCGGTTTTTAGTTAAACAAATTGCCACGGAACAAGGCTTCCAATATCAAGATTTTGCCGAGATTTTCCAGTCATCGGCTCAAGGTGAAATCGATGCTAATGACTGTGCGCCAGCGGTAGCGGTGGCTTATCTTGCCGGTGGGTTTTGTTAAACGCCTGTGCTGTTATAAAATCTCGCTCTATCCCTATAGTCTTCGCCTTTGAATGTCATTAACCACAGTCGTTAAACAGCCTTTACCTTATTTTCAAGATAGCGCTCAATTATTTGCCCCGTTGGCGGCTTTGCCTTGGGCGGTATTTTTAGATAGCGCCTACCACGGCAACCAACAAGGCCGATTCGATATTTTGGCTTATCAGCCAGTCTGCACTTTGCAAACCTATGGCGAACGTACCGTGATTAGCAAAAATGGCCAACAAACCATTAGCTATGAAGATCCGTTTGCCTTAGTAAAACAAGAGCTAGGTGCAGTAAAACCAGCGATTGATGATTTGCCATTTAACGGCGGCGCAATTGGCTATTTTGGTTACGACTTAGCCCGCCGCATCGAAAAATTACCGATTTTGGCGCGTGATGATGAACAAGCGCCAGAAATGGCGATTGGTATTTATCAATGGGCGGTGATTGTCGATCATTTGCAGCAACAAAGCTGGCTAGTCGGTTACGATTTAAGTACCGAGCAACAGCAAAACTTGATCAAACAATTTAGCCAACTATCGCCAGATAACAGCGTTAATGATCAGTTTAAAGTTTTAAGCGCACCGCAATCGAATCTCGACAAAGCCGCATACGCCACAGCCTTTAACAAAATCAAACACTATCTAAAAGAAGGCGATTGCTATCAGATTAATCTGACCCAGCGCTTTGTTAGTCAATGTGAAGGCAATCCGTGGTTGGCTTATCAAGCTTTGCGACAAATTAACGCCGCACCGTTTAGTGCCTATTTGAATTTACCGGATCTGCAAATTTTAAGCTCCTCACCAGAGCGTTTTTTGCAAGTTATTGATGGTCGAGTGGAAACCAAACCCATTAAAGGCACTCGTCCCAGAAAAGCCGATTTTGAACAAGATCAGCAACAAATCCAAGACTTGAGCAATAGCCGAAAAGATCGCGCTGAGAATGTGATGATTGTTGATTTGCTGCGTAATGACATCAGCAAAACTTGCCGTGATGGTTCAGTGAAAGTGCCTAAGTTATTTGCAGTGGAGTCTTACGCGACCGTTCATCACTTGGTTAGCACCGTGATTGGTGAATTGGCTAATGGTCAACAAGCGTTGGATTTATTGCGTAGTTGTTTCCCTGGAGGCTCGATTACTGGAGCGCCAAAAATTCGTGCCATGGAAGTGATTGAAGAACTGGAGCCGCAACGGCGTGGTATTTATTGCGGTTCAATTGGTTATATCGGCTTTGATGGCAATATGGACACCAATATCGCCATCCGCACTTTAGTCCATAATCAAAACACCATCCGCTTTTGGGCTGGCGGCGGGATTGTCAATGACTCGGTTCTGGACGAGGAATATCAAGAATGTTTCGACAAAGCGGCGGCCTTATTGCAACTGTTAAAGCAGTTTAGCGTGTGATTACGGTTATCAAGCTTGGTGGTAGCTTGTTGCAAGGTGACGATTTAATGCCTTGCCTTGCAGCGGTTGAAAAGTTGGAAGGACAAAAAATCATCGTGCCGGGTGGTGGTTTATTTGCCGACCAAGTACGTGCTGCGCAAGCCTATTGGCAGTTTGATGATAGAGCTGCGCATCAAATGGCGATATTGGCGATGCAACAAATGACGGTGTTATTGCAAAGCTTAAAGCCGCAGTTTTCGCTGATTGATAAACTCGACGCGGCTTTGCCTGAGAACGGTATTTGGTCACCGTCTATCGGTGATTTAGACCAAGCAGGAATAGCGGCCAGTTGGGATATTAGTTCCGACAGTTTAGCGGCTTGGTTGGCAGGGCGATTTAATGCCGAGCAACTGATTTTGATTAAATCTGCTGAAATTGACCCTAAACTTAGCCTAGAACAATTACAACAGCACGGCATAATTGACGCGGCTTTTTGCCAATTCGCCGCAGCACTTAATTGCCCGATTCGGGTGATTAATAAACACAGCTTTATCTCATCCTATGATTAATCTGATTAAATCTTTGCTAAGTAAACCAATGCGTAACGCCTATTACCAAGGCCGCGAATCGCTATTGGGCGATCATAAACGCGATATTGTCGTGGTACAGGTCGATCAGGCTTGTGAAAGCTTAAAAGAAAGCCGTGATCAATTTGTCGATGCTTTAGAAAAATTTAAAACCATCGTCCGTTTGGATGACACGCCTTTAGAACAACGCTATCAGCATTTGAAAAAACGCTACGATCACTGCCGCTATAAAGCCGAGCAAGTCAGCCAAAGAATCAAAGCGATTGAAGATGTCAGCGAAGCCTTATTTGCCGAATGGGAAGCGGAATTGGAGTTGTACAGCAATCGCGCCTTAAAAGCTCGCAGTCAGCAACAGCTGAAAAAATCTCGCCAGCAGTACGGTCGATTATTAAAAGCCTTGCAGATAGCGGAAACGCGGATGCATCCGGTATTGGCGGCGTTTCAAGATCAAGTGTTATTTTTAAAGCATAATCTTAATGCCCACGCGATTGCAGCATTACGGCATGAGTTTGTCGAGATTGGCGTAGATATATCGAAGCTGATTGATGTGATGGAGAAAACCATTTCTGAGGCTAGTCAGTTTGTTTCGATCTTAGTCGATCAAAAACAACTGCCAGCCCCAGCAAGGCCAAAGCGTCTTACATAGAGTGCATTTTGTAATCTATGCGATGTGGATTAGCATTGTCGCGTTGATCAGGGGTTTTCTTACGGTTTTGATCAATACGCTCTTGTGAGTATTGGCTAATCATTTGTTCCCAATTAGCAAATTTTTCATAATCTTTGCTACCGCTGGCTTTACGTTTTTCAAACAACTCTTTACCGGCAGCAATCAATTGGTCAGGAGTTTTACCATCGATGGCGTCCATGAATTGGCCGTTGTCTTTAATGTCGTCACGCAAAGTCCAGAATGACACTTCAAACTCAATACGTTGATCAAGTGGCAAGCGCTCTTTGATTTGACTGATAGAACGATTAACGGTTTTCATACTGCTGCCATTGATCTGTTGGCTTTTGTTACAACCGATCAATAAAGCGCACGTGATTAAAACTAAAGCAGCTGATGATTTCTTCATGATGTAAGCTCCTCGGTGGCTAAATAAACAATCCCGAAAATTATATTTATAATGTGGAGTTTCGGGCTATTAAACAAACTAAATTACTTGGGAATTATAAACCCAAGGCCAAATATTATGCTGGAATTTATCCAACTTCTTAAACAGCGTTACCAGACAGTGCTTGCGACACTGGATAGCAAAAATCCGCTGTTTTTTGATTATCAGCAGCGGGTTGAGCAACTGCTATACGGTGAAGCATTTATCCGTAAAGGCCAGCTGATCGAAAGTTTACCGCAATTTCCATTACAAATTGCCGTGATTGGCCCCACTCAAGCCGGTAAAAGCTCAGTGGTTAATCAACTGCTCAATACCGATCAGGCTGGGGTTAGTCCCTTAGCCGGTTACACGGTACATCCGCACGGTTTTTGTCACGGCGTAAGCCTCAACGATTGCAGTGGTTTACAACAATATTTTGGCCGTTTCCAATGCTTGCCCGAAGCGGTTTTAAACCGTCATCGCTACGATTGTTACAGTCTTAATACCGTATCCAATCGCTCAAACTTACTACCCGATTGCGTCATTTGGGACACACCGGATTTTGATTCCATCGATGCCGCTGATTACCGCGAAGGGGTAATTAGAACCATCGCCTTAGCTGACATCATTGTTCTGGTGGTCAGCAAAGAAAAATACGCCGATCAAGCGGTTTGGGAAGTGATGCAAACTATCGCCCCTTTCAAACAACCGACCTTGATTTGCCTAAACAAACTCAGTCCCGACAGCGAAGCGCTACTGGTGCAATCGCTACAACAAAAATGGCAACAACATCGCTCTGATGCTTTACCGCAAATTGTCCCGCTGGCGTTTGAAAAACAATCAGCAGCACCGAATTGGCCGACTAACGCCAATCAAGCTTTAATCAAACTGCTTAAACAAGTCGATCCTAAAAAACAGCCGCAAAACCAACAACAATTACTAAAACACTATTGGCCGCTGTGGTTAGAACCTGTATTTGCCGAACATCATGCCGAACAGGTTTGGCAAACCATGGTCGATCAAGCGGTTAAACAAGCGGTCAAACACTATCAACGTGATTATTTAGATCACCCGCATCATTACCAAACCTTCCAAAACGCACTGCTTAATTTACTGAAATTATTAGAAATTCCTGGATTCGCTAACATTATTAGTAAAAGCCGTCGCATCATGACTTGGCCGGTTCGCAAGCTGGTTGCATTTGGCAAAGACAAATACCAAATCAATCAAAGTCAAGAGCTTACCGTGCTTTTTCAAATTGGCGAACATTTGATGATTCAGTTGGCAGACCAATTGCTAGAGAAAGCTGAAACCGAGGCTGTGCCAGCCAGTTGGTGGAAAGAAACCGCGATTAGTTTAAGAACCAAAAAGCCTTTATTACTGCAAAATTATCAACAAGCGGTCGCTCATTATCACGACAACTTCCAACAAGATGTTGATGCCGCCGCCCACCGTTTGTATTACAAACTGCAACAACAACCCGCCACCCTTAACAGCTTACGCGCTACGCGAGTGACCACCGATTTAGCCGCCATGCTGCTAGCGATTCAAACTGGCGGGATTGGCGTTCATGACTTGGTGCTGACGCCGATGATGCTGACCATTACTTCTTTATTGGCAGAAAGCGCTATGGGTAGTTATATGCAGCGGGTCGAAGCTGAATTGAAACAGCATCAACTCAACACCGTTAAAGCCAGCTTGTTTGAAGATTATTTACGCGACCGCTTGTATCAACTGCCACAGCAAAGCCAAGCGCCACAACGCTTCAACATCAGCCAACAGCAATGCCAAACCGCAGAACATCAGCTTAAAGAGAAAAAACATGGCTTACGATTACTCTAATTTGCTCGCTCAAGCGCAACACTGGGCCGAAGCAGCAATCAGCGAAGGCCAAATCAGCCATGCTCAAGCCCAAGATTTGTTGGCTTTAGACGCTCGAAGTACCGACAGTTTATTTGTTTCCGATTTAGCCAATGGCGCTAAGCCATTAATCGTTGCTTTTATGGGCGGCACCGGCGTTGGTAAAAGCTCATTATTAAATCGCTTAGCTGGACAAGCCATCGCCAAAGCCGGTGTCGAAAGACCCACTTCGCGTGAAGTCACCCTTTATCACCATCAGTCGTTGTCCTTAAAACAACTGCCAGCCGGTTTACCGCTAGACAAAATCAAAATCAGCCAACACAACGATGTTAGCAAAAGCGCGTTGGTGTGGATTGATATGCCCGATTTCGACAGCATCGAACAGGGCAATAAACAGCTGGTTTTAGACTGGTTGCCGCATATCGATGTCTTGCTATACGTGGTTAGTCCCGAACGCTATCGCGACAATAAAGCTTGGCAAATGTTGTTAGCCGAAGGTGAAAAACACGCTTGGCTATTTGTGATGAATCAATGGGATAGGGGATTGCCGCAGCAATTTGATGACTTAAAACGCCAATTAGCTGTAGCCGGTTTTGATAATCCGCTGCTATTTCGCACCAGTTGTGCCGAACCGGAACAGGACGAATTTAACGCTTTACTCAGTCAGTTACAGCAACTAGCTGGCAGTCATCAACTCGAACAACTAGCCCAACGCAGCCATGAAATTCGTCGCCAACAATTGCAAACCGCTTTGCAGCAATTAGCCAATCTATTCAAACATCGCGACTACCCACAATTACAACAACAATACCAAACCGCTTGGCAAACCACCGAACAAGGACTGAAACAAGGCTTGGCTTGGCCATTACAACAAATGGCGCAAAGCCTAGTTGAAACCGTCACCATCAATCAAGAACACGGTCTTTGGGATGCTTGGGCCCAGACCCAGCTCGATGATTTACTCGATAATTTAAGCTTACAAGCCAATCAATTAAACATAGCCGTCAAGCCGCTGAAAACCGCATTAAACAACTTAAAACCACAAGCCGAAAAAACCGTCCGTTACTACACCGAGCTATCAGCCAGACAAGCCTTACTCAAACCCGGTAATGGCTTGCAACGGTTTTTATTAGGCTTGACAGCGATTTGTGAAACGCTATTGCCATTAACCGCGATGGCGGTGGTCGGCTATCAAGTGTTTTCTGGTTATTATCAAAGCGCTGTCGAAACCAAAGCCTATTTAGGTAGCGAATTTGCGATACACAGTGTTTTATTGATCGCTTTAAGCTGGCTGATACCGTTTTTCCTGAATAAAAAACTACAACCGTCACAACAAAAAGCCGCTTTAAATGGTTTGAAAAAAGGACTTGAACAAGCTTTGCTGACCATTGATAACGACATTCAACAAAGCTTGAAACAACAGCAACAGCGTAATGATGAGTTATTAAGACAAATTCAAAACCTAATCCAAACTAATCAATCCGTCACCGCCGTTAGCATTGAAAAAACCAGCGATCTTTCGCGGATGTTGGTGGGTAGCCAAAAACCGTAGGCACGAATAAGCGACAGCGTTTCGGGTACTCGAAGCCCATCAGCCAGCAAAGCCGTTGGCTTATGCTGGCCTACGCAGATAATTAACAAGCCTAGCGTTTCGAGCATCGAAGACTATGGATTAAATTCAAAACTAGACTAGCTTTATCAGACTGTATTAAGGAGTCTGACGGATGAGCAATTATCGAAGGGTTTATATTTCAGGTGGAATTTATTTTTTTACCTTGGTGACTTACCAACGACAGCCAATTTTTTCCGAACCTAAAAGTGTTTCATTATTGCGGCAATCATTTCTCGAAGTAAAAACCAAGCGCCCATTCCAAATGCTGGCCGCTGTGGTATTGCCAGATCATTTACATTGTTTATGGCGCTTACCAGAAGGCGATTATGATTTTTCGACTCGATGGCAAATGGTGAAAACCGCATTTTCACGCCGCACTCCCGCTCACATTCGTAGCAACGGCAGTAAAACTATTTGGCAACCGCGCTTTTATGAACACTGCATTCGTGATGAAAACGACCTGCAAAAACACTTAGATTACATACATTACAATCCTGTAAAACACCGATTGGTAACTCTTGCTGGTGATTGGCCATATAGTTCATTCAATCGATACGTTGCCATGGGATATTATCCAATTAATTGGAGCAACCCAGTTTCAGATGATATGCAATGTGAATAGTAGGCCCGAATAAGCGCAGCGTTTCTGGCACTCGAAGCTTGTCAGCCAGCAACGCCGTTGGCTTATGCT
>Ga0208223_1000333_pt1 | contig 11844 bp, 7 predicted proteins | sample LakMenE07Oct09ns_FD_150678 | JGI IMG/M metagenome (GOLD analysis project Ga0208223, IMG submission 150678) | Freshwater microbial communities from Lake Mendota, WI - 07OCT2009 deep hole epilimnion ns (SPAdes) | ecosystem: Environmental > Aquatic > Freshwater > Lake > Epilimnion/Euphotic zone ...
ATTAATCGACCCACGATGACATTTTCTTTCAAACCATTCAAGCCATCACTAATACCTCTAACAGCGGCATCAGTTAATACCCTAGTAGTCTCTTGGAATGATGCTGCTGAAATAAATGATTCCGTTGCCAATGACGCCTTAGTTATACCTAATAACATTGAGTCATAACTTGCTGGAATCTTTCCTTCTCTTTCAGTCTTATCATTAACTATATTCAGCAAAGTACGCTCAATCTGTTCGCCTTTAACAAAATCCGTATCGCCAGATGCAGTAATTTCAACTTTTCTCAACATTTGACGAATAATTGCTTCGATGTGCTTGTCATTAATTTTCACACCCTGCAAGCGATATACATCTTGAATTTCTTTAACTAAATAATCTGCTAACTCCTCAATACCTCTGAGTCTTAGTATATCGTGTGGCGTTAACTCACCTTCAGCGATAGTTTCACCTTTTTCTACAAACTCACCCTCGAAAACAGTGATATGTCGCCATTTAGGAATTAAAGTTTCATATTGCAAACCTTCAGAATCGGTAATAATGACACGTTGCTTACCTTTAGTTTCTTTACCAAACGAAACCATACCCGTTGCTTCTGCAAGGATAGCTGGATCTTTAGTCTTACGAGCCTCAAACAAATCAGCTACTCGCGGCAAACCACCGGTAATATCACGTGTTTTACTTGATTCTTGTGGAATACGCGCTAAAACGTCACCCACTTTTACCTCGCCACCATCCTTAACACCTACGATAGCTCCGGCAGGTAAGAAGTATTGTGCTGCGATATCAGTACCTGGCAAATTAATTTGACCACCATGCTCATCGATTAATCGAACCATTGGCCTCAATTCTTTACCAGCAGAACTACGTTGTTTTGGATCAGTTACTACGCGTGAAGATAAGCCTGTCACTTCATCAGATTGCTCTTGAACAGTAATACCGTCAATAAAATCAATTAATTGAATAAAACCTTCCACCTCAGTAATAACTGGATGTGTATGCGGATCCCAATTAACAATAATATCGCCAGCACTTATTGCACTACCATCTTCAATTGATAATACCGCACCATATGGAATTTTATAGCGCTCGCGCTCTCTTCCATAATCATCCATCACACCGACTTCACCTGAACGAGAAACCGCAACTAAGTTGTTTTCTCTATTCTTAACCGTTTTCAGATTATTCAGTTTTACACTTCCTGATGATTTAACCTGTACGCTACTTACTGCAGCAGATCGTGACGCAGCACCACCGATATGGAAAGTACGCATTGTTAACTGAGTACCTGGCTCACCAATCGACTGAGCAGCAACAACACCAACCGCTTCGCCAATATTGACTAAATGACCACGACCCAAATCACGACCATAACACTTAGCACAAACACCTTGACGTGAATCACATGTGATTACAGATCTAACCAGCATCTTATCAATACCGTTATCTTCAAGCACTGCAACCAAGTTTTCGTCAATCATGGTACCAGCAGCAATCAATAACTTAGTGCCAGATGGATCCATAACATCGACTGCAGGCACACGACCCAACACCCTTTCAACTAATGGCTCAACAACATCACCGCCTTCAATAATAGGCGTCATGGTTAGGCCATTTTGAGTACCACAATCTTGCTCAGCAATTACAAGATCCTGAGCAACGTCAACCAATCGACGTGTCAAATAACCTGAGTTAGCTGTTTTCAACGCAGTATCAGCAAGACCTTTACGAGCACCGTGAGTTGAAATAAAGTACTGAAGTACGTCTAATCCTTCCCTAAAGTTAGCAGTAATTGGCGTTTCGATAATCGAACCATCAGGCTTAGCCATCAAGCCACGCATACCCGCTAACTGCCTAATCTGAGCTGCAGAACCCCGAGCACCTGATTCGGCCATCATAAAGATAGAGTTAAATGATTTCTGCTTAACACTATTGCCGGTAGAGTCGATTACTTCATCTTCTCCCAAGCCTTCCATCATCACTTTCGCAACTTGATCATTGGCACGAGACCAAATATCAACAACTTTGTTGTATCGCTCACCATCGGTTACCAAACCAGATGCGTACTGATTTTGAATTTCAGTTACTTCAGAGTCGGCTGCACGAATAATATCGGCTTTTTTAGCTGGGATTTCCATATCCTCGATACCAAATGAAACACCTGATCTAGTCGCATATTTGAAACCTAGATACATAATTTGATCAGCTAATATAACGGTCTCTTTGATACCTAAATAACGATAGCTATAGTTAATTAGTCTTGATATGTTCTTTTTAGTCATATCAACGTTAACTAATTCATACGGCATTCCATCAGGAACAATATCCCAAATTAATGCACGACCAACCGTTGTTTTCTTTCTGCTGGTGACAGAATCAAAGCCACCCTCAGCATTTTTAATTTTTTCTGTAATTCGAATTTCAATTTTTGATTGCAATTCAATTGTTTTGCTATCAAGTGCTTTTAGAATTTCAGATGAATCAATGAAAATACTACCTTCACCAACCGCATTAATTTTTTCACGACTGATGTAATACAATCCCAATACCACGTCTTGTGATGGATTGATTACAGGCTCACCATTGGCTGGTGACAAAATATTATTTGTCGCCATCATTAGCGTACGCGCTTCTAGTTGAGCCTCAATTGACAACGGAATATGTACCGCCATCTGGTCACCGTCAAAGTCAGCGTTGAACGCACTACAAACCAAAGGATGCAATTGAATTGCTTTACCTTCAATTAATGTCGGTTCAAATGCTTGAATACCTAATCTATGAAGTGTTGGTGCTCTATTCAATAATACTGGATGTTCGCGAATTACTTCTTCGAGAATATCCCATACTTCAGCACCTTCTCTTTCTACCATTTTTTTAGCGGCTTTAATTGTTGTTGCTAAACCACGCAACTGCAATTTACTAAAAATAAATGGTTTAAATAATTCCAAAGCCATTTTTTTAGGCAAACCACATTGATGTAATCTCAGTGTCGGCCCAACCACGATAACCGAACGACCAGAGTAGTCGACACGTTTACCTAATAAATTTTGACGGAAACGACCTTGTTTACCCTTAATCATATCGGCTAAGGATTTCAATGGTCTTCTGTTACTGCCGGTAATAGCACGACCGCGACGACCGTTATCTAACAAGGCATCAACAGATTCCTGCAACATCCGTTTTTCATTACGAACGATAATATCAGGCGCATTTAAATCCAATAAACGTGTTAAACGGTTATTACGATTAATAACGCGACGATACAAATCATTCAAATCAGAGGTCGCAAAACGACCACCATCCAATGGAACTAACGGGCGTAACTCTGGCGGCAATACTGGCAATACTGTCATAATCATCCATTCTGGACGATTATTTGATGCCAACAAAGAATCAATTACTTTCAATCGTTTTGAAAACTTTTTGATTTTTGTATCTGAATTGGTTGCATTAATTTCTTCGCGTAGCGTATTGATTTCTTCTTTCAAATCAATCGACTTCAACAAGTCAAAAATAGCTTCTGCACCCATTTTTGCAACGAAATCATCGCCATGCTCTTCAATCGCATTCAGATATTCATCATCTGTTAGCAATTGACCTTTTTCCAAAGGTGACATACCTGGATCTGTAACAACAAATGTTTCGAAATACAACACACGTTCAATTGAACGCAATGTCATATCTAACAATAATGCGATACGCGACGGTAATGATTTTAAAAACCAAATATGAGCAACAGGGCTTGCCAAATCAATATGCCCCATGCGCTCACGACGTACTTTTGACAAAGTGACTTCAACGCCGCATTTCTCACAGATAACACCGCGATGTTTTAAGCGCTTATATTTTCCGCACAAACATTCGTAATCGCTAATTGGTCCAAAAATTTTGGCACAAAACAAACCATCACGTTCTGGTTTAAACGTACGATAGTTAATCGTCTCTGGCTTTTTCACTTCACCATAAGACCATGAACGAATCATGTCAGGCGATGCCAATCCGATACGGATATTATCAAAATCGTCAGTACGACCTTGACGCTTTAGGAAATTCATTAAATCTTTCAAGAGTTTTTCCTCTTTAAATGTAATCTGGTGTTATTCAGAATCTATCTCGTCATTTTTACGATTAATCTTGTTCCATCTCGATATTGACTGCGAGTGAACGAATTTCTTTGACTAATACGTTGAAAGACTCTGGCATACCGGCTTCCATAGAATGATTGCCATCGACAATGTTTTTATACATACGAGTTCTGCCTGTAACGTCATCAGACTTAACAGTCAGCATTTCTTGTAATGTATAGGCCGCACCATATGCTTCCAATGCCCAGACCTCCATCTCACCAAAACGCTGTCCACCAAACTGAGCTTTACCACCCAATGGTTGCTGAGTTACTAGACTATATGGACCTGTGGAACGGGCATGCATTTTGTCATCAACCAAATGATTCAATTTCAGCATATACATGTAGCCGACAGTGACTTCGCGTTCAAACGGTTCACCGGTCAAACCATCATATAAAACAGTTTGTCCATGTTCAGGCAAATCAGCTAAGCGCAACATAGTACGAATATCTTCTTCTGATGCACCATCGAATACAGGAGTCGCCATTGGCACGCCACTTACAAGATTGACAGCCATTTCTAAAATTTCTTTATCAGAAAATGAGTTCAAGTCTTCTTTTCTACCGCTGGAATTATAGATTTTCTCCATAAATCCTCTGATTTCTACCACTTTGGCTTGTGCTTCTAACATTCTGCCAATTTTCTTGCCAAGACCTTTTGCGGCCCAACCAAGGTGAGTTTCCAATACCTGACCAACGTTCATCCGCGAAGGTACACCTAAAGGATTCAATAGAATATCAACTGGGTTACCATCTGCGGTATATGGCATATCTTCAATTGGTACAATTTGTGAGATAACACCTTTGTTACCATGTCGTCCCGCCATTTTGTCACCAGGCTGAATACGCTTTTTAACCGCCAAGTAAACCTTGACCATTTTCAACACGCCTGGCGCCAAATCATCACCCATGGTGATTTTTTTCTTTTTCTGCTCGAAGCGTTCGTCAAACTCTTTACGTTGTTGCTCAACCTGTTCTGAAACAGCTTCTAACTTCAAGTTAACATCTTCGTCATTGGTTTTGATTTTCAATAACTCGGAATAGGTCAATTCATCAAGATAAGATAACTCGATTTGATCACCTTTTTTCAAGCCATTTGGACCTTTCTCAGCTTTTGTGCCCACCAACATTGATTTAACACGAGCAAAAATATCATGTTCAACAATTTTCAGTTGATCATCCAAGTCCATACGGTAACGTTTGATTTCGGCTTCTTCAATTTCCAAAGCACGTTTGTCTTTTTTGACGCCATCACGAGTAAATACTTGTACATCAATAACCGTACCGCGAACGTTACCTGGCACTCTTAATGAAGTATCTTTTACGTCAGCGGCTTTTTCACCAAAAATTGCACGCAATAACTTTTCTTCAGGTGTTAATTGGGTTTCACCTTTAGGGGTTACTTTACCAACCAGAATGTCGCCACCTTTTACTTCAGCGCCAACATAGACAATACCTGACTCATCCAATTTGGATAAGGCTTCTTCGCTTACGTTTGGAATATCTGCTGTAATTTCTTCAGGACTATGTTTAGTTTCCCTAGCAACACAGGTTTTTTCTTCGATATGAATAGTTGTAAAACGATCTTCTTTTACAACACGCTCAGAAACCAAAATCGAGTCTTCGAAGTTGTAACCATTCCAAGGCATAAATGCGATTAGCATGTTTTGCCCCAAAGCCAACTCACCTAAGTCAGTTGAAGGACCATCAGCAAGAATATCGCCTTTATTGACTAAATCGCCCAATTTAACCAATGGTTTTTGGTTAATACAGGTATTTTGGTTTGAACGTGTGTATTTAATCAGGTTGTAAATATCAACACCTGGAATACCAGCTACTGTCTCGTCATCATTAGCACGCACTACGATACGCGCCGCATCAACCGCTTCTACACGGCCACCACGAGTTGCAACTACTGTAACCCCAGAGTCTTTCGCAACAACACGCTCCATACCGGTACCCACTAATGGTTTCTCGGCACGTAATGTTGGTACAGCTTGACGCTGCATGTTAGAACCCATCAAAGCGCGATTCGCGTCATCGTGTTCTAGGAACGGAATAATTGATGCCGCAACTGATACAATCTGTTTAGACGATACGTCCATATATTGCACAGTTTCAGACGAAGCTAATGTAAATTCATCTTTGTGACGGCAAGATACTAAGCCTTCGACTAATCGACCAGTTTCATCAACAGCAACACTAGACTGAGCAATAACGTACTCACCCTCTTCAATTGCTGAAATATAATCAACTTGATCAGTTACTTTGCCATCAACCACTTTTCTATATGGCGTTTCTAAGAAACCATAATCATTGGTTCTAGCATAGACAGACAAAGAGTTGATCAAACCGATGTTTGGTCCCTCAGGCGTCTCAATCGGACAAACACGACCATAGTGTGTTGTATGTACGTCACGAACCTCAAAGCCCGCACGTTCTCTTGCCAAACCACCAGGACCTAATGCTGAAACCCTACGTTTATGGGTAACCTGAGAAAGCGGGTTATTTTGATCCATAAACTGGGACAATTGGCTTGAACCAAAGAACTCTTTAACTGCTGCTGAAACCGGTTTGGCGTTGATAATTTCTTGTGGCATGTAGCCTTCAGAATCCGCTAATGTTAAACGCTCTCTTACAGCACGCTCAACACGAACCAAACCAATACGGAATTGATTTTCAATCATTTCACCAACAGAACGTACACGTCTATTGCCCAAGTGATCAATATCGTCAACGGTACCATTACCGTTTCTGATTTTAATCAACTCTTTCAATACATCAATGATGTCTTCTTTACTTAATGTACCGGTGCCTTCAATTTCTTCACGACCTAATCGGCGATTGAATTTCATTCTACCAACGGTAGATAAATCATAGCGTTCATCGGTAAAGAATAGATTTTCAAACAGATTTTCTGCAGAATCGACTGTAGGTGGCTCACCAGGACGCATCATGCGGTATATTTCAACTAACGCTTCTAATCGATTAGTTGTTGTATCCAAACGCATTGCATTTGAAATGTAAGGACCTCTATCAAGATCATTTACATAAAGCGTATTGATTTCAGGTACGTCAGCATCAATTAGTTTTTGTATTAACACATCTGTCAATTCATCATTAACGTTGGCTAATAATTCACCAGTTGATGTATCAATAATGTTATGGCCTAAAATTTTTCCATAGAGATAATCTCTAGGCACTTCAATTTCAGTAACGCCAGCTTTTTCTAATTGGCGTATGTGTTTTGCAGTAATCCTACGACCTTCTTCGATTAGGACTTTACCGTCATGCTTGATATCAAATACCGCCATCTCACCACGTAACCGCTCAGGAATTACATGGAACATTACTTTATCGGCATTCAATGAAAACTTATTAGTTTCGAAGAAAATGTTAATCATTCCTTCGTTATCATATCCAAGCGCTCTTAATAAGATAGTCGCTGGAATTTTACGACGTCTATCTATACGAACATAGACTGCGTCTTTGTGGTCAAATTCAAAATCTAACCATGAGCCACGATAAGGAATTACTCTGGCATTGAATAATAATTTTCCAGATGAGTGTGTTTTACCTTTGTCATGATCAAAAAAGACACCTGGTGATCTATGTAATTGCGAAACAATAACACGCTCAGTACCATTAATAACGAATGTACCGTTATCAGTCATCAGAGGAAGTTCACCCATGTAAACTTCTTGCTCACGAATATCTTTTACTACTTTGGTATTTGCCGGAGCGTCTTTATCATAGATAACAAGACGAACCAATACTCTCAAAGGAGCAGAATAGGTAGCACCGCGTTGCTGGCATTCTCTTACATCAAAAGCGGGCTCACCTAAGCGATATTTCACGTACTCTAAAACAGCATATCCTGAGTGACTAACCACTGGAAATACACTTGAAAATGCTGCATGCAAGCCTAAATTTCGTCGTTTGTCAGGATTTATACCTAACTGTAGGAAACTTGCATATGAATCGATTTGTGTCGCTAAGAGATAGGGAACTTCAAGTACTTCTGAACCTTTCCCAAAATTATTACGTATGCGCTTTTTTTCGGTAAAAGAATAGGCCATATTGCTTCTATACCTTCGTCGTCAGAGATTATTTAGTACTGTTTATTTTAGAAACAGTAAAAGGCCGACGACAGGATGTCGTCAGCCCAGTTTGATAGGCTTACGCCCGATAAACAGTCAAACTGTTTATTTGATATCGGCAGTTGCGCCAGCTTCTTCAAGCTCTTTTTTAGCAGCTTCAGCTTCAGCTTTACTTACGCCTTCTTTAACTGTAGTAGGTGCACCTTCAACAGCATCTTTCGCTTCTTTCAAGCCTAAGCCTGTTAAGCCGCGAACAGCTTTAATCACAGCAACTTTGTTATCGCCGAAACCGGTCAAGATAACATCGAACTCTGTTTGTTCTTCAACAGCAGCAGCGGCTACTGGAGCAGCAACTGCAACAGCTGCAGCAGCTGAAACGCCGAATTTTTCTTCCATTGCTGAAATCAAATCAACGATTTCCATCACAGTCATGTTAGAGACTGCTTCCAAGATGTCTTGTTGTGAAATTGCCATTGTATTTTCCTCTAAATTTTAATGCGTTTACTGATTGACGCGAATTATGCTGCTTGTTTTTCGTCTCTGACTGCTGCCAATGTTCTAGCAAGTTTTTCAACTGGTGCTTTCATTACTGACATCAACATACTGATACCTTGATCACGAGTTGGCAATCTTGCTAGACGTTCAAGTTCTGAACCATCGTAAGCTTGTCCACCTATCGCAACAACTTTTGCAATCAGTTTATTGTGACCTTTTGAGAACTCACTAATTAAACGTGCCGCACAACCAGGATCTTCCATTGAAAATGCAAGAATTAATGGACCAACTAATCCATCTTGCATACATTCAAATTCTGTACCTGCTACAGCGCGTTTAGCCAATGTATTTTTGACTACTCGCAAATAAACACCTGTTTCTCTTGCAGTTTTACGCAGTTCCGTTAACTCTGTAACGGTTAAACCGCGATATTCAGCTGCAATCGCAGAATAGGCTTTAGCGGCGAATTCAGCAACTTCCTCTACGACAACTTTTTTGCTATCTAAATTGAGTGCCACATTTACCTCCATTAATTTTCCGATTCACATCGAAATATATGAATGCATCTTACGATGCCCGTTTACGGTCCCTTTCACCATCTTTGCGGCTCAAGCTTCCGTCTGCGTAGGATTATTAAGCAATTGCCCCTACGGTCTTTGACGGTTGCCGACTGAGCGGCAACCCAAAGTTTTTTGATTTTTTAAATATCGATACTGGTTTGATCAATCCACAAACCTGGCCCCATTGTTGAGGACAATGATATTTTTTTAAGGTATACACCTTTAGCAGCGGTTGGTTTAGCTTTTTTCAAATCAGACACTAAAAACTCTAAGTTTTGTTTTAGTGCTAACTCATCAAATGAAACTTTACCAATTGAGCAGTGAATAATGCCTGATTTATCTGTACGATATCTAACTTGGCCAGACTTTGCGTTTTTAACAGCAGTTACTACGTCTGGAGTAACAGTACCAACTTTTGGGTTTGGCATTAAACCGCGCGGACCAAGAATTTGACCTAATTGACCTACCACACGCATTGCGTCTGGTGAAGCAATAACCACATCAAAGTTCATTTCGCCTTTTTTAACTTGCTCAGCCAAATCATCCATACCAACGATATCTGCGCCCGCTTCTTTTGCGGCATCAGCGTTTGGACCTTGGGTAAAAACAGCTACTCTAACTGTTTTACCTGTGCCATTTGGCAATACAGAAGCGCCACGCACATTTTGGTCTGATTTTCTTGGGTCAACACCAAGATTCACACTTACATCAATTGACTCGTCGAACTTAGAATTCGCAAATTCTTTTAACAAGCTAACAGCTTCTGCAACTGAATATTGTTTATTTGAAGCTACTTTTTCTTTGATCGCTTTTGCTTTTTTGGTTAGCTTTGCCATTTTATACGCCCTCCACATTCAAGCCCATGCTACGCGCACTACCTGCAATAATTCTAACCGCCGCATCAAGATCAGCAGCATTTAAATCTTCCATTTTGGTTTTTGCAATCTCTTCCAACTGCGCTCTAGTAACTGTTCCAACTTTATTTGTATTTGGTTTGCTACTGCCGCTTTTTAGACCTGTTGCTTTTTTCAACAAAATTGAAGCAGGAGGGGTTTTAGTAATAAAAGTGAAGCTTTTATCGCTATAAACTGTAATAACAACTGGAAGTGGTAAGCCTTTTTCCACTTCTTGAGTTCTAGCATTGAATGCCTTACAGAACTCCATAATATTAACACCACGTTGACCTAGCGCCGGACCAACTGGAGGACTTGGATTTGCCTCGCCAGCCTTTACTTGCAACTTAATGTATGAATCAATTTTTTTTGCCATTTTATACTCCAAACGGGTTCAAACGCATTACTGCTCCCCTAACAAACAAAAATCCCCGCCACGAAATGACGAGGATTTCATTAAAATCTTAAAATGTACTAAATCTTTTCGACTTGCCCAAACTCTAACTCTACTGGTGTTGAGCGACCAAAGATAAGAACAGAAACTCGTAGACGGCTTTTTTCGTAATTAACTTCTTCTATGCTGCCATTAAACTCTTTAAATGGCCCATCTATAATACGAACTACTTCACCTACTTCGAACAATACTTTAGGTCTTGGTTTATTAACACCTTCCTCAACCCTATTCAATATTGTCATAGCTTCTTTATCAGATATTGGCGATGGCCTATCTGAAGTTCCACCTATAAAACCCAATACCCTAGGCACATTTCTTACTAAATGCCAGGTTTCGTCATTCAACTCCATTTGAACCAAAACGTAACCGGGAAAAAACTTTCTTTCACTTTTTCTTTGCTGACCCATTCTCATTTCCACAACCTCTTCGGTTGGAACAAGAATTTTCCCAAAGAACTCTTCCAAGCCATCTCGCTTGACTCTTTCTTCTATACCTTGCTTAACTTTATTTTCAAAATTTGAATAGCTATGAACGACATACCAACGAAATGCCATCAATTAACTCCCTGACTCATCAAAAATTGAACAGCAGAAAAGAAAAGCATATCTAGAAACCATAAAACAAAACCAACTAGAGACACCATTACAAATACTAATAAGGTGGTTCTAATTGCTTCATCTTTTGTAGGCCAAACAATTCGTTTAAATTCTTGTTTAGATTCACCAATAAAAGACCAAACTGCCGCACCTTTTGCCGTGGTAAATAGGACGCCTACGGAAGACGAGATAACAGCAACGAGTGCTATCACTCTATATAAAAACTGCAAGTCGCTAAAGTAATAAAACCCAACCACACCAAGAACAATTAGAACAGGCGATATTATGAGTTTAATTATATCCGAAACCGATGTCGCTTCTTCTAACTGAGCGTTCATTTTTTACTACTTTTAATTTGTTTTAATATTTTCTGACTGGCAGGCCAGGAGGGACTCGAACCCCCAACTTGCGGTTTTGGAGACCGCTGCTCTACCAATTGAACTACTGACCTAATCAGAAAAACCTTTTACCTATGGAACTATTCAATAATTGATGCAACAACACCAGCACCAACAGTACGACCACCTTCACGAATCGCGAAACGCAAACCATCTTCCATCGCAATTGGTGAAATTAGTTTGACAGTTACTGCGATATTGTCACCAGGCATTACCATTTCT
>Ga0208223_1000334_pt1 | contig 11841 bp, 9 predicted proteins | sample LakMenE07Oct09ns_FD_150678 | JGI IMG/M metagenome (GOLD analysis project Ga0208223, IMG submission 150678) | Freshwater microbial communities from Lake Mendota, WI - 07OCT2009 deep hole epilimnion ns (SPAdes) | ecosystem: Environmental > Aquatic > Freshwater > Lake > Epilimnion/Euphotic zone ...
ATCATAGGCTTGACGCTCCCAATTTACTTTTTAACTAATTTTATTTTTTGACCAAAACCATCATGTCAGAACTCGAACACGACGAACAAGAACAAATTAAACAACGCCGCGAAAAACTAACCGCTCTGCGCGAAGAAGGTATCGCTTTTCCAACCGACTTCCGTCGTAACGTAGTGGCTGGTGAATTACTTGCTGAATACGGCGAAAAAACCGAAGAAGAGCTATTAGCTGAGCCGATTCGGGTCAAAATCGCCGGTCGCATGATGACGCGTCGAGTGATGGGTAAAGCCAGTTTCTGCCATTTACAAGATATGTCCGGCCAGATTCAAGTTTATGTCTCACGCGACAATTTGCCGGAAGGTGTTTACAACGACCAGTTCAAAAAATGGGACATCGGCGATATTTTGGGTGCTGAAGGCACGCTGTTTAAAACCAAAGTCGGTGAGCTTAGCGTTCGTTTAGACGATATTCGTCTGTTAACCAAAGCCTTACGTCCATTGCCAGAAAAATTCCACGGCATTGCTGATCAAGAAATCAAATACCGTCAGCGTTATTTAGATTTGATCATGAGTGATGACGCCCGCAAAACCTTTTTGATGCGCTCAAAAATCGTCGCTTATATCCGCGACTTTTTAACCGAACGCCAATTCTTGGAAGTCGAAACCCCGATGATGCAAGTCATCCCCGGCGGTGCGACTGCGCGGCCATTTACCACTTTCCACAACGCTTTAGACATGGAGCTTTACCTGCGTATCGCCCCAGAACTGTATCTAAAACGCTTAGTAGTCGGTGGTTTTGAACGGGTATTTGAAATTAACCGCAACTTCCGCAACGAAGGTTTATCAACTCGCCACAACCCAGAATTCACCATGCTGGAGTTCTACCAAGCTTATGCTGAATACGGTGAATTGATGGACTTAACCGAAGCGATGCTGAAAGGTATTGCCGAAGATGTGGTTGGCAGCAGCGTGATTGAATACCAAGGCGACCAATACGATTTTGGCAAACCTTTTGTGCGGATGACCGTGTTGGAATCGATTTTGCATTTCAACCCTGATTTAACTTTAGCCGATTTGCAAACTCGCGAAGCAGCGGTAAACGTTGCGGAAAGTTTAAAAATTCCGGTCAAAGACAGCTACGGTTTAGGCAAAGTCCAAATCGAGATTTTCGAAAAAACCGTTGAACATCGTTTGATGAATCCAACCTTTATCACCGCTTATCCGGTTGAAGTGTCACCATTAGCGCGTCGTAACGACAACGATCCGCACGTCACCGACCGTTTTGAGTTTTTCGTAGGCGGTCGCGAAATTGCCAACGGCTTCACCGAGTTAAACGACGCCGAAGACCAAGCCGAACGCTTCCAAAAACAAGTGGAAGACAAAGAAGCCGGTGATAACGAAGCCATGCACTTTGATGCTGATTACATCACCGCTTTGGAACACGGTATGCCGCCAACTGCAGGTGAGGGCATCGGTATCGACCGTTTAGTGATGCTGTTTACCAATGCACCGAGTATCCGCGACGTGTTGTTGTTCCCACATATGCGCCCTAAAAACTAATGGCATCCAGCGGCGTTTATGGCGGCTTATTGGCGATAGCCTTTATCGCCGCCAATCTGCCGTGGCTTAGCGAGCGGTTTTTATGCGTGATTCAACGCAATAAAACTGCCGCTTGGCGTTGGCTGGAATGGTTGGTTTACTACCTTTTAACCGGCTTATTGGCAATGGCTTTGGAATATAAAATTACCGGTGGCAACTATAGCCAGCAATGGGAGTTTTATGTCGCCACCCTATGTCTATTCGTGGTATTTGCCTTGCCAGGTTTTATTTATCACTACGATTTAAAGAAATTACTCAAAAGCCAAGCCTGAGCGCTTGGCATTGATGGAATTTCACCCTCGACAGCCTAAGGCTAATTCCCCACTTTTTATCAAAGAGTAATGTATGAGTGTCGATGCAAATCAATTTAAAAACGCCCTAAAACTTTGGGCCAGCGGCGTGACAGTGGTTACTGCCCAATCGCCAGAACACGGCTTAAAAGGTATGACCGCCACCTCATTTAGCAGCGTGTCAGCGGAACCGCCACAAATTTTGGTGTGTTTAAATCAAGCGACTGACACTGGTGCTGTGGTTTTGGAACAGCAACAATTTGCCGTCAATATTTTAAGCAGCGAACAACAAGCAGTTTCCAACCAATTTGCTGGCGGTGCTTCTCAAGAAGAACGCTTTGCTAGTGTTGCTTGGCAAGCAGGCGAAAACGGCGCACCCTTATTGACCGAAGCCTTGGCCAGTTTGGAATGTAAAGTGGTGCAACAAGTCCAAGCCGGAAGCCATTGGATCGTGATCGGCGAAGTGCAAAATGTGGTTTGTCGCAGTGGTGAGCCTTTGTTGTATTACAACGGTGGGTATAGAAATTTGAGTCTGGGGTAAATTATCAAAAGCACTTGGGCAAGTATAATTACTCAAGTGCTTTGGCGATAACCCCGTTAATTTATTCAATATATTGATTAATTGTGCCGCCGCAATTAGTGAAGCATTCACGGTATTTTTGTTCGCAAGGTTCGTCATCAACATACGAACCGCAATATGATTGTTTGTCCTCGCATTTTTGTTTTTCTTTGTCGGTTTTAGCGGTGCTCAAACAGCTCATGAAATGTAAATCGCTATTACGTTCACAGGCTTCTGATTGTTTGTTTGAGAGTTGAATTTGGTTAGTCATGCAAGACTCTTTGATTGCTGAGCACTGCGTAACGCACATTCTGCCTGAGTCTGTTGCTGGTGCTTTGTAGGTGTAATGCACCGTTTCACAACCTGTGATGGCAAGCAAACATAATAAAAAAAATAGTTTGATTTTTAGCATAAATAGATCCATATCAATGTCAAATAAGTTGAACCTGAATTGTAACTAAAAACTTAAAATAAAAGGGTTAAATGATGTTAAATCCTAGATGTATAGATTTTCTTGATTTTTCCTAGCGCCTTTGTTGATGGTAAATATATTTATTAACACTCTATAAACTTTATTTTTGGAATCTTATTTAGCCCTCATGTCAGCTCACGATATATTGAAACAACAGCTCAAAAATCTTAATGCTTGTATGGCTGTTGACCGGCATGGTTTCAAGCGGCAGTTGGATCGGTTACGTTCAGAACTGAGCAAAGGTAAAGATATTGCTCAAGCTTTAGCGCAATTAGAGGCAAAGATTGAACGCTCAATTAGTAAATGTAATCAGCGGCGAGCGGCTGTGCCGGTGATTAATTATCCTGATTTGCCAGTAACAGCGAAAAAGGACGATATTGCCGCGCTGATTCAACAGCATCAAGTCACTATTGTTTGCGGTGAAACTGGTTCCGGTAAAACCACTCAGTTGCCGAAAATCTGTCTGGAATTGGGGCGCGGGGTTAAAGGTTTAATCGGTCATACTCAGCCACGGCGAATTGCGGCGCGGACGGTGGCGGATCGAATTGCCGAGGAGTTGGGGCAGTCTATCGGTCAAGCGGTGGGCTATAAAGTCCGTTTCCACGATCAAACCCATCCGCAATCTCTAGTTAAATTGATGACTGACGGGATTCTGCTGGCCGAGTCGCAAAACGATCCTTATCTCAATCAATACGACACCTTAATTATCGACGAGGCGCACGAGCGCAGTCTTAATATCGATTTTTTGCTTGGCTATTTGCGCTGGCTATTGCCGAAACGGCCTGATTTAAAACTCATCATCACTTCTGCCACCATCGACCCCGAACGCTTTGCCAATCACTTTGGTAATGCGCCGATTGTTAATGTCTCTGGCCGAACTTACCCTGTCGATGTTCGCTATCGACCGATTGATTTAATCGAAGAAGACGATGAAACCGATGCTGATTTGCAGCAAGCGATTTTGGATGCGGTTGACGAGCTGTATCGGGATTTGCGCGGCGATATTCTGATTTTCCTTAGTGGCGAACACGAAATCCGCGAAACCACCGAATCCTTGCGTAAATCGGTGCATAACGGTCGTTATGACGTATTGCCGCTATATTCCAAACTCAGCGTCGCCGAGCAGGAACGGGTGTTTAAACCGACTGGCAACAAGCCGCGGATTGTTTTAGCAACCAACGTCGCTGAAACTTCGCTGACGGTGCCGGGGATTCGTTGTGTGATTGATTCCGGTCATGCCCGCATCAGTCGTTATAGCCATAAAAGTAAAATCCAGCGTTTGCCGATTGAGCGGATTTCCCAAGCCAGTGCTAACCAAAGGGCAGGGCGCTGTGGACGGGTTGCCGAAGGGATTTGCATCCGCTTGTATTCCAAAGAAGATTATTTAGCGCGGCCTGAATTTACCGAACCGGAAATTCTGCGGACTAATTTATCGTCGGTGATTTTGCAGATGGCGGCCTTGAAGTTGGGCGACATCGAAGATTTCCCGTTTGTCGAGCCGCCCGAAGACAAGATGATTCGCGATGGCAAAAATGCTTTGTTTGAAGTCGATGCTTTGGATAAACAGGGGCAGCTGACCGACACCGGCAAACAGCTGGCTAAAATTCCTACCGACCCCAAGTTGGCGCGGATGTTGTTAGCCGCTTCTGAATTAAACAGTTTGCATGAAGTGTCGATTATCGTTTCGGCATTAAGCATTCAAGACCCGCGCGAAAAACCGGCCGATAAAATGCCGCAAGCCGAGGCGAAACACGCCCAATTTAAAGCCGAAGATTCAGACTTTTTAAGCTTGCTGAATGTTTGGAATAGCTTTGAAGAACAGAAAAAGCATTTATCTAACAGTAAGTTGCGAAAATACTGCCAAGAAAATTTCCTGTCCTACATTCGAATGCGCGAATGGCATGATATTCATGCGCAAATCATGCAAGTGGCTAAAGGTGATTTAAAGCTGAAATTAAACGGCAATCCGGCCAATTATGAGCAAATTCACTGCGCTTTATTGCCAGGTTTGTTATCGAATATCGGTTTTCGCCATGAGCAATATGAATACCTTGGCGCGCGCGGCTTAAAGTTCTTTATTTTCCCCGGTTCCGGTCAACATAAAGTCAGACCAAAATGGATTATGGCCGCCGAGCAAGTCGAAACTAGCAAAGTTTACGCGCGGACAGTGGCGAAAATTGAGCCGGAATGGATAGAAGCTTGCGCCCTGCATTTGGTTAAGCGCAACTATTACGACCCGCATTGGGAGAAAAATGCTGGCCGCAGCGGGGTGTTTGAGCGAACTTTATTGTACGGTTTGACCTTGCAAGCCAAGCGCAAAGTGCCTTATGAAAATGTCGATGCGAAAGCGGCGCGTGAGCTGTTTATTGGTCATGGCTTGGTCAATCAGGATTACCACAGCAATGCGCCGTTCTTTAAGGCCAATGAAAAATTGCTGGAAGAAGTCGGCTATATCCAGCACAAAGGGCGTCGGGTTGATTTGGTCGAAGACGAGCAATGGCTGTATCAGTTTTACGATAAAAAACTGCCCGCTGAGGTGGTCAACGGCATTACTTTGGATAAATGGCGTAAGCAAGTCGAGCGCGAAGATCCGAAGATTCTGTTTTTAACCAAAGAAGATTTAACTCGCCACGAAGAAGGCCAGATTAGCGATTGGGATTTTCCTGATAGCAAAAAAGTTGGCGATTTAACGATTGAACTGCATTATCGCTTTGAACCCGGGCACGACGAAGACGGGGTGACGGCGATTGTGCCGGTGCATCAGCTTAATCAAATTCGCGCGATGCCATTTGATTGGTTAGTGCCGGGGATGTTGGAAGAAAAGCTGGTGGCCTTGATTAAAACCTTGCCTAAGCATCTGCGTAAACATTTTGTGCCTGTGCCGCAGACGGTTAAACAATGTCTGGAAATCGAACCGGATTTTAAAGGCTCTTTGTATGAATGGCTGAGTGGACGCTTGCGTAAATTAACTGGCGAATCAATTCCGCTCAATGAATGGCAGCCCGACACTTTGCCTGACCATTTAAAAATCAATTTCCGCGTTGTCGATGAAAATGGCAAGGCGTTAGGTTATGGGCGAAATTTAGCTAAATTACAGGCCGATCACACCAGTCAAGCCGGTCAAACCTTTGACAAGCTGGCGCAAGAAGAAATTAATCACACCGGCTGTATTGCTTGGGCGTTTGATGATTTGCCGGATACTTGGCAGTTCATGCAAAAAGGCCAAAGTTTTATTGGTTATCCGGCGATTATTGATGAAAGCGAAACGATTGGGGTGCGGATTATCGAAACCCAATACAAAGCCGATTTGGCGCATTTTGATGGTTTAAGCAAGCTGTATCAACTGCAATGCCGTAAAGATGCTCAATATATTTCGAAAAATAGCGGCGTTAGTCCGGCCTTGCAGTTGGCTTATAACCAACTGGCGAAACATCCATTGTTGGCTGAGCGAGTCGGTGGAGATTTTAAAGCCGATTATTTATTTGCGATTTTCAGCAGCGTGTTTGTCGAAGGCCAGACGATTCGTAATCAAGCGCAATTTGAAGCACAACTGGCGGCTAAAAAATCAAGTTTGGTGACAGTCGCTAATCAGCTCGGTAAGCAATTAGCGGAAATCATGGCAGACTATCAACAGCTTAGATTGAGGTTGAAACAACCAGCCATTGCGCCAGTTTTACGCCAAGATGTTGAGCAACAGTTGGCTTTATTGCTGTACAGTGGTTTTGTTCGCTATACGCCCATGTCGCAAATCTCGGCGATTAGTCGTTATTTAAAGGCGATTGTTTTTAGATTGGAAAAGCAAAAGCCTGATAACGGTGATGTGCAAGGTTTGTACCGTTTAAGCAAGCATTACTGGCTATCGGTGGAAAAGCAGCTGAAAACCCAAATCCCACAGCCTGAACGGGATTTATTCCGCTGGCAACTTGAAGAACTGCGAGTATCTTTATTTGCCCAGCAGCTAAAAACCCCTTATCCGGTTTCGGTGCAACGATTGGAAAAGATTTGGAATGAGCGGTAGGTCGTGTTTGGCGACCACCGTTAGCTTTGTATAAGTAACGAATTGGACGCTAAACATGATCCCGATTAGAGATTCCATCCCCTGCAATACCAAGCCTTACGTGACTTGGACGATTATGGCGATTTGTATCATCGTGTTTGCGGTGATGTTGTTTTTGCCGGATTATCTGTTACAGCGCTTTCTTTATCTCTACGGCATGGTGCCGATTCGTTACACCAATCCGGTTTGGTCACAGCATTTTGGCTTGCCGCCGGATTATCATCTGTCAATGCTGACCAATTTGTTTTTGCATGGTGGCTGGGCGCATATTGTCGTCAATATGATGTTTCTGTGGATTTTTGCCGATAATGTCGAAGATTTGATGGGGCATTGGCGGTTTACGGTGTTTTATCTGTTGTGTGGGGTGATGGCTAGTTACGCGCAATGGTATTTTGCACAAAATTTGGTGGTGCCGGTGGTCGGGGCATCAGGGGCGATTGCTGGTGTGTTGGGAGCGTATTTTTTCCGCTTTCCTTATGCGCGTGTGGTGATTTTGGTGCCGATTTTGTTTTTCCCGTTTTTCTTTGAAATCCCAGCCATTGCTTTTTTGGGCTTGTGGGTGATTATGCAATTACAAGAAGTCACTACAGCCGCCTTGATGGGCGCTAGTACCGGCTCGGCTTGGTGGGCGCATTTGGGTGGATTTGTGGCGGGGATGGTATTGCATCGATTGTTCATCAAAAAATCAAAATTGCTTGAAATAAGCCAACAAACTGAAGAGTAGCTGAGTGATTGAGCTTTGCATAAAGGCAAAAAATCGAGAAAGCACAAGGCTTTTATTTTATAATGCCGCTACTTAACGGCTGTAAACCACGTAAATCAAGCCGATTGATTTCTGCAAAAGACTACTTCATCTACTCGAGAACAATAAATCATGAAAAACCTTAATCTTGCATTAGTCAGACTGTTTCAGTTTGTCGTATTTGTTTTATTTACCTTTATCGTCTTGGTTTATTTCTGCACCTTGATTCTGTTGCCGCTCGATGTTGTGGTATTGGTTAGCAAATTGTTAGGCAGCTTGGGCATTGGTACTTTGTTTGGCGCCATCATTGCTGTGCCAGTAGTCGCTTACTTGGGTAAAATCGTTTACAACACACCAGGCTTGGTATCAATGTTGATCGAAAACGGTATGGATTTGGTTAGCATGGGTAAACAACGTGTTGATGCGTTTAATAAAATTGCTGAAAGCGTTAAATAAAATAAGCAGTTTTAAACGGTTAACAAAAAGGGGCTTTAAAGCCCCTTTTTTATGTCTAGCGTTTTTGATTGTTAAAGTACTAGGCATAAAAAACCCCGCAAAGCCAGAGGCTTGCGGGGTTTTAGATAAGTCCAAGCCTGTGCTAGACAGGCTTAAAGCTTACAAGCTGTAGTACATATCCAATTCAACAGGATGTGTGCTCATACGTAGGCGAGTAACATCTTGTTTTTTCAGATCAATGTAACCATCGATAGCTTCGTCAGTGAAAACGCCGCCACGAGTTAAGAACTCACGATCTTTGTCCAAAGCTTCTAAAGCTTCGTCGAAAGAGAAAGCAACTTGTGGGATTGCTGCTTCTTCTTCTGGTGGCAAGTCGTACAAGTCTTTATCCATCGCTTCACCTGGGTGAATTTTGTTTTGGATACCGTCAATACCAGCCATCAACATAGCAGAGAACGCCAAGTATGGGTTTGCTGTTGAGTCAGGGAAACGTACTTCGATACGACGACCTTTTGGGTTAACAACGTAAGGAATACGGATAGAAGCTGAACGGTTACGTGCTGAGTAAGCCAACATAACGGGTGCTTCGAAACCTGGTACTAAACGTTTGTAGCTGTTTGTAGAAGCGTTGGTGATCGCGTTCAAAGCTTTAGCGTGTTTGATGATACCGCCGATGTAGTACAAAGCAGTTTCAGACAAGCCGCCGTACAAATCACCTGTGAACAGGTTTTTGCCGTCTTTAGCTAAAGATTGGTGAACGTGCATACCGCTACCGTTGTCGCCAACCAATGGTTTTGGCATGAAAGTCGCTGTTTTGCCGTATGCGTGAGCAATGTTAGCAATAACGTATTTCAAACCTAATACTTCGTCAGCTTTTTTAACCAAAGTGTTGAATCTTACGCCGATTTCGCACTGACCAGCAGTCGCAACTTCGTGGTGGTGTACTTCAACAGTTTGGCCCATTTCTTCTAATACCAAGCACATTGCTGAACGCATGTCTTGGAAAGAATCGACTGGTGGTACTGGGAAATAACCGCCTTTAACGCCTGGACGGTGACCAGTGTTACCGTTGTCGTAAGCTTTGTCTGAGTTCCAGCCAGCTTCTTCTGAGTCGATTTGGTAAGAGCAACCGCCCATTTCGGTGTTCCAACGAACGTCATCGAAAATGAAGAATTCGTTTTCTGGACCGAATAATGCAGTGTCAGCGATACCAGTTGATTGCAAGTAAGCTTCAGCGCGTTTTGCGATAGAGCGTGGGTCACGTTCGTAACCTTGCATGTCTTTTGGTTCGATGATGTCGCAACGCAAAATCAAAGTTTTGTCGTCGAAAAATGGATCGATAACTGCGGTGGTTGGATCTGGCATCAAGATCATGTCTGATTCATTGATGTGTTTCCAGCCCGCGATAGAAGAACCATCGAACATATTACCTTCTTCAAAGGTGTCTTCATCGATAGTATGGGCTGGGAAAGTAACGTGTTGTTCTTTACCGCGAGTATCGCAAAAACGGAAATCGACAAACTTAACGTCGTTTTCCTGAATCATTTTGAGTACGTTATCTACTACTGACATCGGCCAAAATCTCCTAGAAAAATAATTATTATGGTTGTTGGTAAAACGTTGCTAACAATAGCATTAAACGCTTTAAAGAGCTATAAAAACAAAGCTTCCAGCGGCTTAAAAAGCGTTTGGAAGCTTGTTTTAAATGCTTAGATAGCGACTAATTAATTAAAATTAGAACGTAATTACCGCATCAGCAGTGAACAATACTTGGTTTTGGCTGTTACCACCTGCAAAAGCTTTAACTTGGTCGCTCATATCCCAACGAACGTTTGGACGTAGGTTTAACCATTTTGTAGCTTTGTACGAAAGGCCGGCTGTTAATGCGTAGTAGCCGCTGCCTAAGCCAATCCCTGAGTTTGGTTCCAGATAATTAGACCAAGCTGCGCCACAAGCATAGTTGCTAGCTGCGCCATTAACGAGATTGTTACCAGCAACGCATCGGCCTGGGCCATTAACTCTGAAGCCGTTGTTATCACGGAACCACTCTGCACGAAGACCGGCAGAAAGTTTGTCGTTAACGTCGTAAATCAAATATTGGTTAATGCCATACCACTCAGCATTTTGAGTTGCATTATAAGAACCAGCAGCCGCAGCAGCGTTACCAGTAACCACGTTATCTGCAAAACCATGGTCATGTTGGATGATGTAATGCAATTTATCGGTAAAGTTATGTTTACCTACGATGCTGTACATTGCCCATTTTGAGCTATTAGTCTCAGATTGTTCGCCAGCTGTTGATGTTACTGCTAAAGATGTACCAGCATCATTGCTTGTCCAAGTAGCGCCGCCCAAGAATGACCAGTTACCAACATTTTTGTTGAAGTTGCCATCCCAACCGCCAGTACCGCTACCAGTAACGGCGCCACCAGTTACAGACCAGTTACTGTTTAATGCATAGTTAGCCAAAACACCGGTATGAGTGAATGGTTCGCCATATTGCATGGTGTAAGGTTTTGTTACAAAGAAGTTGTCAGGTGAAGTAACAACTTCGTAGCCGATTGGAGTGTAAAAATGACCGATTTTGACATCGATACCGTTGCCAATTGGCAAGTTTAGTTCTGCATAAGCTTGTGGTAACGCAATGCCGTAGAAGCGATCGCCTGTCAGGTTTAAATCCCAGCTGCCACGACCGCCTGTGTAATCGTTTGAGCTTGGGCCGTATGTAGGATTACCGTATGCCTGAGTAAAAATTGCATCAGTACCATACATAAAATCAGCACGACCACCAATATCAAACGAATCGCCGCTTACATTCACTGCTTTTTGTAAATAGAAATACAGTTGGTTCATTTGAACTTCTGCGGTTCTATCATTAAAAGTCACAGGGCCGTTAAAACCATCATGGTTTGCATTTAAATTAGCGCCAACGCTGGTCTCTAACCAGCCGCCTAATTTCAGATTGTTGTCTTTGAAAAATTTCAGTTCATTAGGGTCTGCACCAACTGCACCCATCAAACCAGAGGCATCCTGCCAGTTATCAGCATTAACGCTAGTTGCGCCAAGCATTAATAAGCCTGCAACGCAGGTGCGAGTACGCAGATTGCGTAGGTTTTTTGTATTTTTCATGATTTTGCCTCTTTTTTCAGTTATTGCTGGTTTTTTATAAGCAGAAACCATGCCAATTCTTGGTTTGTTTAAAATCAACAACATAGCGTTGCTTTGTTGGTGTTTTGTCGCACCAGGCTGGCGCAATTTACGACTTGTGCACCAAGGAAAGGCATTTTTTGAGGAGATTTAAGTATTTAAGTTGTTGTTTTTTTGCACATTATAGGCGCTGTTTTATTGCAAATTATTCGTTTGAAATGGTTTTTAGGGTTTGGTTTTGGATTGATTGAGGTCAATAAGTTACTTCACTGATTAGATTTTGTTGTGATTGTGGTACGAATCCAATTTTAGTGCAGAGTGCTTGTATCGGCTTGGTGCGGGGCAAAATTTATTGCACAACAACAGTGCATTTATTCTCTGAATGAAATTGTTAAAAACAATTGTTTTAATTAAATCAATGATTTAAAAAGTTGGCACGCATTCTGCTTTAAGCTTGTCAGGTGATTTATTAACTCAACTGATGAGGTGTGGAATGAAATTAATAACAGCAGTAGTTAAG
>Ga0208223_1000335_pt1 | contig 11805 bp, 12 predicted proteins | sample LakMenE07Oct09ns_FD_150678 | JGI IMG/M metagenome (GOLD analysis project Ga0208223, IMG submission 150678) | Freshwater microbial communities from Lake Mendota, WI - 07OCT2009 deep hole epilimnion ns (SPAdes) | ecosystem: Environmental > Aquatic > Freshwater > Lake > Epilimnion/Euphotic zone ...
GCAAAATCAATCACTAGCAGCATCAAGCAACTCAGCAAGACCCGAAGAACTTTCGTTTCAATGTGTCCTGATGAGCCGCTCATTTTAGCGTTTTCTCACTATCCGTCAAGCTTTATTTTCAAACCTATCTTTTCAATCAAACCACTTTCAATCTTTTTTATCGCTAACATCCTGATTAAAAATCACATTATTCTTATCATCTTCATGCAATTTAATTTTTTCTTCAGGGTAAATATGCCAAAAAGATTGATCTATCGCCCCATCGGTGTAGCTGTTTTTTCGATCATGATTGAACGGACACCACCAGTTTTCAACCACTTTCACCATATAAGCGTGCCATTCGAATAAACCAACGCTATACGGACAATACCAAGTGCAGTTCAAAATCCAATACAACTTAGATTGAGCAAAACTTAACTTAAATGAACCATCCATTGTTATCTGACTTTTCAAATCATAACGATGACTTGCTCGATCAGGCAAAAAGTCACCCCATTTTTTAACATTTTCCGCTCCAACTAATTTCAGACTGAAATAAGTTAAATACGCACTGGCAATCACAAATGGCAAGGTAAAAATTGGCAAATAGATAAACACCAACCCCACCGTCCTAGATAAAACCGACATTTTTTTATGATTGCAGCCAATATTGACGCGATCAGAACAAGACTCACAAGCTTTCATTTTTTTCTCCATCGATAATAGTTGAGACCACTTTAAGGTAAACCAATTGATAAATGCTTAAACACCCTTCACAACAAAAACGCTTTATTCCTTGCTCAAGTGACAATTCAAATCCAGAAAGCTCGATTTCTTTGCCACATTGCTCACACAACCCAGATTCATTTTTCATTTCAGCCAATCTACTGCCTAGCTGACACAGAACAAAAAAAGGTTTTCAAATAATCTGTTTCTGGCAAAGCAGGATGAATCGGATGATCGGGCCCTTGACCGCCACTAGCAAACATCACTAAATTTCTATCAATATGCCTAGCTGATGAACGCAATATCTCATGTAAGTTATCGCGACTTAAATGATGAGAACACGAAGCCGAAACTAAAATCCCATTATTAGACAACACCTGCAGAGCCAATTGATTAAGGCGTCGATAAGCCTCATAACCCGCTTTAAAATCTTTTTTGCGTTTAATTAATGCAGGAGGATCCAAGACAATGGCATCGAAATGCAGATTTTGCTCACGCGCCTGTTTCAAAAACTCAAACACATCGCTTCGCACAAACTCTATTTTTTCACTAACACCATTTAATGCCGCACTTTCTGCCGCCAATCCCAATGCAGATTCCGAACTATCAACACAAGTCACGTCAGCCGCGCCAGCCAAGGCTGCAGTAACACCCCAACCACCTGCATAACTGAATAAATCCAAAACCTTTAACCCTTTCGACCACTGAGCAAACTGCCCACGACTAATTCGATGATCGTAGAACCAACCGGTTTTCTGCCCTTCTGCAACATTAATAATGAATTGAGCACCATTTTCCTCAATCAACAAGCGCTCAGGCAAAACACCATAAGCCACTTCAGGCTCCAAAGATAAACTTTCCACCTGTCGTTGACTGTTATCGTTTTTCAACAAAATTGCTTCAGGCGCTAACAATTCAACCAAAACCTTAACCAACACCTCTTTATGCTGCTCCATGCCCGCAGTTGTAATTTGCACAGAAATCACAGTGTTAAAACGGTCAATCACCAATCCTGGTAAACCATCGCTCTCTGCAAACACTAATCGGTAATACGGCTTATCAAATAATCGCTCGCGTAACTGCAATGCTTGCGCCAAACGGGCTTTAAAGAAATTTTCACCAATTTTTGTATTAGGCTTTCTGGTCAGAATTCGCGCACAGATCAACACATTAGGATTGATATAAGCAACCCCCAAAGCATTACCACCACTATCCTTGACCAAACACAAATCACCCGCGGCAAATTGTTCTAACGGACTGCGCTTTATATCGACTTCATTACTAAATACCCAAAGATGTCCTTGTCTTAAGCGCTTGTCTTCATTCTTTTTCAAAAACAGTTCGGGATAGCTCATGCTTGTTTATATTCCAGATTGATAAAATTTTCGGCAGATTAAGCCTGATTGACACCATCAAGACGACACCAGTCATCTTGTCGCACAGCATCTGCCATCACAAAACCCAGTTGACGATAAGCATCAGCCACTGAATCTGCTTGTTCATTGAGAATGCCAGATAAAATCAAATCACCCTGATCAGCAACCAACTCAGAAATCACCGGCGACAATTCAATCAAAGGCTTAGCCAAAATATTGGCAACCACCACTTGAGCTTTAAACGGCACAAATTGTTCTGGCAAGTAATAGCTAATCCGGTCTTGAACCTGATTCTTTTCGGCATTGTATTGAGTAGCGGTTAACGCTTGAGGATCAATATCGATAGCATGAGCATGACGGGCACCTAACAATAAAGCCGCTATCGCCAAAATCCCAGAACCACAACCGAAATCAATCACTACTTTATCGCGTAAATCATGTGACGCTAACCACTCTAAACATAAAGCGGTCGTTGGGTGAGTACCTGTTCCAAACGCCAAACCTGGATCTAAGGTCATACAAACCGTATCGGCATCAGCTTGTTCTTGCCCTGTTGGGCAAACCCATAATTTGTCAGCAAACTTCATTGGCTTGAAATGCTCCATCCAAGCGCGTTCCCACACTTGATCTTGTAACAATTCATAGACCCAAGTTTCTAAAGGACTACCGATAAATTGATTGAAAACCAAAGTTTGCACTACATCAGGATCAGCATTCATTTCAAATAATGCCGTCACTTGAGTGTTGCTCCAGATTTTAGTTTGGTCGATAGCAGGTTCGTAGACTGGCTCATCTTCGGCATCGGTATAAGTTACCGAAACAGCGCCCAGTTCACTAAAATAATCCGCAAGTTGAGGAGCTGTTGTTTCATCGGTAATCACCGATATTTGATGCCATGCCATAGGAGTTTTAAGAAAGAGAGTGAAAGCGAGTTTTTGCTTTTTATAGGCAAAAACTCGCCAAACAGCTTAATGAATACCTAATTTCTTTTCTAGGTAATGAATGTTTTGACCACCATCAGCGAATGCCGAGTCAGCCATAATGCTTTGTTGAAGCGGAATATTGGTTTTAATACCGTCAATTACCATTTCACTCAATGCGGTTTTCATTCTAGCGATAGCACTTGAACGGTCTTCACCATGAGCAATCAACTTACCGATCATTGAATCATAGTAAGGCGGTACTTTGTAACCATTATAGATATGCGTCTCACAACGAATACCTGGGCCACCTGGCATATGGAATTGATCAATTGTGCCTGGGCTAGGCATAAAGTTCTTAGGATCTTCAGCATTTAAACGGCATTCAATCGCATGACCGGTAAAAGTGATTTGATCTTGAGTCACTGATAAAGGCAAACCAGCTGCAATCCGCAATTGCTCTTTAACAATATCAAAACCAGTAATCATTTCAGTGACAGGATGTTCAACCTGAACCCGAGTATTCATTTCGATAAAGAAGAACTGGCCTTTTTCATATAAAAACTCAAAAGTACCCGCGCCTAAATAACCGATTTCACGACAAGCTAAAGCACAACGCTCGCCCATCTGTTTACGCTGTTCATCAGTAATGCCCGGCGCAGGTGCTTCTTCAACTACTTTTTGATGGCGACGTTGCATAGAACAATCACGCTCACCTAAGTGAATTGCGTTGCCATGGGAATCAGCTAAGACTTGAAACTCGATATGACGAGGATCTTCTAAAAACTTTTCCATGTAAACCGTGCTATTACCAAATGCTGTGCCGGCTTCGCCTTTAGTCAAATTAATCGAACTAATCAACGCCGCTTCAGTATGCACAGTACGCATACCACGTCCACCGCCGCCACCAGCTGCTTTGATAATCACAGGAAAACCAATTTCACGAGCCATTTTTAAATTGGTCTCGTCATCATCACCCAGTGGATCACCGTTACCTGGCACACAAGGAATACCAGCCGCTTGCATGGCTTTTTTAGCCGAAATTTTATCGCCCATCATCCGAATGGTTTCAGGTTTAGGGCCAATAAATACGAAACCGCTTTGACTTACTTTTTCAGAAAAGTCCGCATTTTCTGACAAAAAGCCGTAACCAGGATGGATAGCTTGAGCATCAGTCACTTCGGCAGCACTGATAATCGCTGGAATATTAAGATAGCTATGAGCCGAAGCAGCTGGGCCAATACAAACCGCTTCATCTGCTAAACGCACATGTTTCAAATCACGATCAGCTTCAGAATAGACAGCAACGGTTTTAATACCTAATTCACGACAAGCTCGCAAAATCCGCAAAGCAATTTCGCCGCGATTGGCAATAACAATTTTTTCAAACATACACTAAACCTCTGTGTCGATTATTCGATGATGAACAAAGGTTGACCGTATTCAACTGGTTGGGCATTTTCAACCAAAATTTGTTTAATTTTGCCGCTTTTATCCGCTTCGATTTGGTTCAAAATTTTCATCGCTTCGATAATGCACAAAGTTTGACCAACAGTGACTGATTGACCAACTTCTGCAAATGGCGCTGATTCTGGTGAAGCTGAACGATAGAAAGTACCTACCATTGGCGACTTAACCGCATGACCAGTGATTTTTTCTTCCGCAGGTGCTGCAACGGGTGCCGCTGCGGCGACTGGTGCTGCAGCTGCAATAGCAACGGGAGCAGCGTGTTGAACAGCGACATTTGAAGAATAACGACTAATGCGAACTGACTCTTCACCTTCGCTAATTTCTATCTCAGCAATATCGGATTCTTCGATAAGATCGATAAGTTTTTTAATTTTTCTAATATCCATTGTTCTGAGTTCTCTCTATTAATATCTGATGAGCGGCATCTAAAGCCAATTCGTAACCTCTAGCGCCCAATCCACAAATAACACCCACCGCTACATCTGAGAAATAGGAGTGTTTTCTGAAGGGCTCACGAGCATGTACATTTGATAAATGCACTTCGATGAAGGCAATTTTGGTTGCCAGCAATGCATCACGGATTGCAACGCTGGTATGGGTGAAGGCAGCTGGGTTAATGATGATGAAATCCACACCTTTATGATAGGCGAGATGAATTTGCTCAACAATTTCGTGTTCGGCATTGCTTTGCAAAAAATCAAGTGTATGCCCCAACCTACCGGCCAACTGTTCAAGGTTGACCTGAATATCTTTTAAAGTTTTATTGCCGTACAACCCAGGCTCCCGAATACCTAACATATTCAGGTTGGGGCCATTTAGAACAGTAATTTGCGCCATACGGTGTTGAACGGGTAAATAAATAAGGTGGCGAATTCTGCCTAATTTGCAGATTTTTGTCCAGATAAACCGTACTTTTTAAGGATATTACCGATTATTGCTTAACCCTTCTCAATAACAGGTTTAAGAAAAGAAGCTAACTGATCACCAGACAACTCGCCACCATGTTTGCGCACAATTTTGCCTGTTGGATCAATGATGATGGTATACGGCACCCCATTTGCGGTATTACCAAACTGTTTGGCAAGGGCAATACCACTATCGCCCGCAATTAATTGCGGATAGTTGCTATTAATAGAAGCAAGATATTGCTTAACAGGCTCCAAATCATCAATTGCAATCCCAATAAATTGCACACCTTGCTGCTTATAATCGTCTTGCAATTCGATAAATTCAGGAATTTCTTTAAGACAAGGTGAACACCAAGTTGCCCAAAAATTAACCACCACAATCTTACCAAACCACTGATTACTGGCCTGCATTTGGCCATTAACATCAGGAAAACTAAAATCTAAAGCTTGTTGATTTCGTTGATCAACACCCCAACTTTGCTGCGCTGATAAGCCTAAAAACAAGGCAAATACAGCGCTCATAAACGTCAAAACCGTAACCCTATTCATAATCACCTTCTGTCTGAAAAATGCCGCACTTAAATTAAAGCGACTGCCATTTAATATTACAACCAATACTCGGAATCTGTTCAGGATTAACTGGCGTACCACTTAACAAAGCATCCAAAGCATTTCTAAGTTCATCACCGGTTACCGACAGATTATTTTTCGGCGTAGCAGCATCTAAACGACCCCGATAAACACACTTCAATTCGCTATCAAACAAGAAAAAATCAGGTGTACAAGCTGCTTGATAAGCTTTTGCAACCGCTTGGCTTTGATCAAACAAATACGCCTCAAACGGATTACCCAACTCCGCCGACAAAGCTCGCATTTTATCCGGTGCATCTTGAGGATAAGCGACAATATCATTCGAGCTAATTGCAATCGTTGACACGCCTTTTGGCAAATATTGCTCAGCAATCGCTATCAATTGCTCCTTAACATGCAAAACATAAGGACAATGATTACAAATAAACATAATCAATGTCGCTTGGTTACCACGCAAAGTCTGCAAACTCAGCTGCAAACCTGTCACGCTATCAAACAAATTAAAATCAGGTGCCTGAGTACCTAAAGGCATCATCGTTGAATAGGTAGCCGCCATTCCATAACCCATTGAAATAAAAATTAATTTAACAATAAACCCGTCACTAACCAATACCATCTCGCATAACGGTAATCCAATTGTACAACAGTGATTAAGGACTGATTCCATCACTGCTAACTAGCTACCCGCTAAGATTAGGCCATCTTTTCACTTATTCAAACTAAACCCGCTTATAATATCGGCTTTTTAAACCCTGACCATGAGGATTCCATAATGGCTGACAATCTAATTGCCCCTTCGATTCTTTCTGCTGATTTCGCGCGTTTAGGCGAAGAAGTTGTGAATGTTTTAAACGCGGGCGCTGACATCGTGCATTTTGATGTAATGGACAACCATTTTGTACCTAACCTAACCATTGGCCCTCTGGTTTGTGAAGCTTTGCGTAAACACGGCGTTACCGCACCGATTGACGTACATTTGATGGTAGAGCCAGTTGATCGTTTGATTCCTGATTTCGCTAAAGCAGGTGCAACTTACATCACTTTCCACCCAGAAGCCTCTGTCCATATCGACCGTACTATCCAATTGATTAAAGATCACGGCTGTAAAGCAGGCTTGGTATTCAACCCAGGTACACCGCTACACCACTTAGATTACGTTTTAGACAAATTAGACATGATTTTGTTGATGTCAGTTAACCCTGGCTTTGGCGGTCAATCATTCATTCCTTCTTCTTTGGACAAACTGCGTCAAGTTAGAAAAATCATTGATAACAGCGGTTTTGACATCCGTTTGGAAATCGACGGTGGCGTTAAAGTTGACAACATCCGCGAAATTAAAGAAGCCGGTGCTGATACTTTTGTTGCTGGTTCTGCAATTTTCGGCAAACCTGATTACAAACAAGTGATCGACGAAATGCGTGCTGAATTAGCAAAAGCTAAGTAATCGACCTAAAAAAAGCCGCTTCGGTTTCTAATCGAAGCGGCTTTTTTATGCCTGTTAATGATTAGTTTTTTTAGGCATCACTAACACTTTATCAATCCGAGTGCCGTCAATATCGACCACCTCAAAATACCAATCGCCATCTTCAAAATGATCCGCTACCCGCGGTATTTTCTCCAAGTAATACAAAATAAACCCACCGATAGTATTGTAAGTATTCGCTGATTCACCTGGTAAGTCGTGATTAATCCCCACCACCGATTTCAAACGCTTAATCGCCAAACCACCGTCAACCAACCAAGATCCATCTTCACGCTGCACCATATCAGGATCAAAATCCGACTCAATGCTCGGCAAATCACCCACAATCGCTTTCAAGACATCGCTCAGCGTCACCAAACCTTCTAAATCACCATATTCATTGACGATCAAAGCAAAATCAGCCCGCGCTTCACGAAAAAACTCCAACAAATGGGTCAAGCTCATCGAGTCTGGCACGAATAAAGCCTGGCGCACCGTTTTTGCCAAATCAAATTCAGCGCCGTTCATCACCGCTTTTAACAAATCGCCGCGATGCAAAATCCCGAGCACATTATCTAAACCACCGCGACAAATCACTACTTGTGAATAAATACAATCGGCGATTTTTTCTTTCACATCACATTGTTCATCAGCCAAATCAATCACAAACATTTCTTTGCGCGGCGTCATCACAGCCCCAACCCGCTGTTCATCGAGCTTTAAAACATTAGCGACTAAATGACCTTCACTGGCATGAAACACCCCAGCCTCTGAGCCGATTTCCATCAATAATTTAATTTCTTCGTTAGTCACCGTGGTCTGCGGCGCACGATGAGCGCGAAAGATTCGCAAAATTAAATTACTGGAAGACGACAACACCCAAACCAAAGGACTAGCAATAATCGACAAGCCATTCATTGGCCTAGCTACAACAACCGCAATGCTCTCAGGTCGTAATAATGCCAAACGCTTAGGTACTAACTCGCCAACCACCACCGAGAAATAGGTAATTAAAACCACGGTTAAAACCAAAGCCAAACCATCGGCGTAAGGCGCTAACAAAGGCAATTTGATTAATTGTTCATGCAAAGGCACGGTCAAAGCATCTTCGCCCAAGGCACCACTTAAAATACCGACCGAGGTAATGCCGACTTGCACTGTAGATAAAAACCGAGAAGGTTCTTCGTGTAACTTCAAAGCAGCCTGAGCGCCTGCTTTGCGATCGGCGGCTAATTTCTGCAACCGCGCTTTTCTGGACGAAACCAGCGACATTTCTGACATGGCAAAAACGCCGTTAATCACAATCAAAACTAAAATCAGACCAATGTCCATTGCGTGAGCCGCCTCTGACCGTTTCCGGTGCGGCTTAGGTGTTAAAGATGGGCTTATATTACCACCGAGCAAGCCGATTGAGAGCCATTGGCTTTGGTTGTGATTCGTCAATAAGGCGATTTTGGCCCGATACCGTATAATGGCCGACTGTTTTTGTTTACTACAAGCCGAGGAATCATGAGCATTACGCTGTCCAACCGCGTCAAAGCCGTTAAACCATCACCGACTTTAGCCGTCACCGCCCGTGCCGCCGCCCTGCGTGCCGCTGGCAAACAGATTATTGGCCTAGGCGTTGGTGAACCGGATTTTGACACCCCCGACTCGATTAAAGCCGCCGCGATTGAAGCGATTAACAATGGTTTTACCAAATACACCGCCGTGGACGGCACCGCCAGCTTGAAAAAAGCCGTGATTGATAAATTCAAACGCGATAACGGTTTTGACTATGCACCCAATCAGATTTTGGTGTCCAGCGGCGGTAAACAAAGCTTTTTTAACTTGGCGCAAGCCTTGTTAAATCCCGGTGATGAAGTGATTATCCCTGCGCCGTATTGGGTGTCTTATCCAGATATGGTGTTATTGGCTGACGGTGTACCAGTGATTTTGGAAACTGGCCAAGCTGAGAATTTCAAAATTTCACCAGCGCAATTACGCGCGGCAATCACGGCTAAAACCCGTTTATTGGTGATCAACAGCCCGTCTAACCCAACCGGCGTCGCTTATTCATTAGACGAATTAAAAGCCTTGGGCGAAGTGTTACGCGATTTTCCTGATGTATTAATCGCCAGCGATGATATGTACGAGCACATCCTTTGGAATAAAGGCCAGTTCGTCAACATCCTCAACGCTAATCCTGATTTTTATTCGCGCACCATCGTCTTGAATGGCGTTTCTAAAGCTTATTCAATGACTGGCTGGCGTATCGGCTATTGTGCCGGCCCAGCACCGTTGATTGAAGCGATGTGCATCGTGCAATCACAAAGCACTTCCAATCCAACCTCGATTTCGCAAGTGGCGGCTGAACAAGCTTTAAATGGCGATCAAAGCTTCATTGACATGATGATGGTCGAGTTTAAAAAGCGTCACGATTATGTAGTCGCTGAGTTAAACACCATCGACGGCATCGAATGCTTGCCGACTGACGGTACTTTTTACGTGTTCCCAAATGTCGAAAAATTGATTGCCCGTTTAGACGGCGTTAACAATGACTTGGATTTTTCTGAGTTTTTAATCGAGCAAGCGGGCGTGGCATTAGTGCCTGGCTCGGCTTTCGGCGCACCGGGCTATATCCGTATCTCCATCGCCACCAGCATGGAAAACCTGCAAAACGCTTTGCAAAAAATTAAGCAAGCAGTTTAAACAAACCCTTCACCTGTCGGGTTTGCATGAGAGCCAACCCGACACTTTTCGAGATCAAGCCATGAAATTTACTCCCTGCCAAGACCTTTGTTCTTCTGATGGCGAAACCTGCCAAGGCTGTGGCCGCAGCCTAGCGGAAATTGCCGAAACCAAACAAATCGTCAAATCTGCGGTCGAATTAATTAAAAAACAACAATACGAAAACCCAGAAGACTTCCTCGCCGCGATTAACAAAAGCATTCTGAAAAAACTGACTTTCTGATCTACCCAGCCCTTACTCACATGAACATCACGCCACTAGACCAACTCCCTCGTCACAAAATCCCGGCTTTTCCTGGCTGGTGGGCAGCACTTGGCCCCGGCGTGGTGTGGATGGCGTTGGCACAAGGCAGCGGCGAGCTGATTTGGTGGCCTTACATGGTCGCCAAATACGGCCTAACTTTTTTGTGGCTATTAGTCCCGGCTTGTTTATTGCAATACCCACTCAATCTGGAAATCGGTCGCTACACCTTATTAACTGGCGAAAGCATTTTCCACGGTTTTATCCGTCTGCATCGCGGCTTCGGGGTGTTTTTATGGCTATTAATGTCGGTGTCATTTTTATGGTTTGGTGCCTTTGCATCAGCCGGCGGCACGGCGATGGCAGAATTAACCCATTGGCCAGAAGGTTGGAGCCAACGCGGGCAAAGTCTGTTCTGGGGCTATGCCTCAATTGCGGTCTTTGTGACAGCGATTTTAGCCAGCGGCGTGGTTTACACCCTGATTGAACGCTTTATGAAATTGGTGGCGGTAGTAACCGTGGTCGGCTTGTTGTCAGCTTGTTTACAACCCGATGTACAACTAGCATTACCTGAATTTGCCCGTGGCTTATTAGGCCCGACAGCGGAAATGCCGCGCCCATGGGACAAGGCCGATGCCAGCAAATTACTGACTGCAATTACCTTTGCCGGTTTAGGCGGCTTCTGGATTTTGTTCTATTCCTACTGGCTACGCGACAAAGGCGCTGGCATGGCAGCTTTAGCCGGACGGATCACCGGCTTGGGCGGCAGCGAAGAAGCCGTACACAGCGATGGTTTTTTACCCGCCGACAACCAGCAAAACGCTCAACAATGGCGAACTTGGCGGCGGTTTTTAAGCACCGACATCTTGGTTGGGATTATCGGTAATTTATTCACCACTTTAATGACCTGCTTGCTGGCCTATGCCCTGTTATTTCCCAAAGGTTTATTACCACAAGAATACGAATTAGCGGTTGTGCAAAGTCAATTTTTCGCTGTCAGCTGGGGCGAAATTGGCCGCTTATTATTTTTAGTGGTCGCGGCATCGTTTTTAACCGACACTTGGTTAGCCACCGCCGACGCCGTCAGCCGCATCCAAACTGACATCGTAATGACCTTATTCCCCAAAACCCGCCAATTATCAGCACGGCGCTGGTATTACATTTTCCTCGGCGTGTTAACCGTTATCACCTCATTCACCATGCAACTGGACGCACCAGGGCCATTAATTTTAATCAGCGCCTTGATTGGTTTTATCGGCACCATCACCTTTCCAGTGGCTTTATATTTAATCAACCACCGCATGTTGCCGCCGCATTTGCCAGAATGGGCAAAACCGAAAGGTAAACCTTGGTTATTAGGCGTCAGTTTTATCGTCTATTTAGTGCTGGCTGGCTTGTATTT
>Ga0208223_1000336_pt1 | contig 11745 bp, 9 predicted proteins | sample LakMenE07Oct09ns_FD_150678 | JGI IMG/M metagenome (GOLD analysis project Ga0208223, IMG submission 150678) | Freshwater microbial communities from Lake Mendota, WI - 07OCT2009 deep hole epilimnion ns (SPAdes) | ecosystem: Environmental > Aquatic > Freshwater > Lake > Epilimnion/Euphotic zone ...
GTCGTATTGGACGCTTGATGAGAAAGTCTGGGCAGGCGATATTACCTACATTTGGACGGAGAGCGGTTAGTTGTATTTAGCCACTATCATTGATTTGTTTTCCCGTAAAGTCGTGGGTTGGTCTATGGCGAGTCACATGCGAACATCTCTTGTGAATGAGGCCTTGCAGATGGCCATTTGGCAGCGTAAACCACCCAAACGACTCCTTTGGCATACGGATCGCAACAGTCAGTACGCTTCAAAAGAACATCGGGCTTTGCTCAAAGAACTTCATATTGAGCAAAGCATGAGTTGCAAAGGCAATTGCTGGGATAACGCCGTGGCTGAGAGTTTTTTTCATTCTCTCAAAACTGAATGTGTTTTTCACGAACGATACAAAACTAGAGAACAAGCCCAGGCTTCTATTTTTGATTATATTGAAGTGTTTTATAACCGAAAACGCCGGCATTCATCTAATAATCAAATGTCGCCTGCTAACTTCGAATCTTTTCGAAATGTCGCTTAACTTTCATGTCCTGTTTTCTGTTGACGGATCACATTAAAAACACCGAAACCACTGAATTATGAGCAAACAGTTATGCGCCAGGCAGCACTTGTTTGATTATTTTCAATAAGTCTGTACTCCCAACAGGTTTTACAAGCCAGCCTGTTGCACCCGCTTGCTTTCCTTCATCTCGTTTATTTTGCTGACTTTCTGTTGTCAATGTCAAAATCGGTAAAAAACGAAAACCAGACAGTGCACGTGCTTTTTTTATAAATTCAATCCCACCCATGTTTGGCATGTTTATATCTGTAATTATCAAATCTGGCTTAAGCCCTCCGATAAGTTTTTCCATTGCTTTTACACCATCTTCTGATGTTTCAACACTAAATCCTGCTATTTCCAATGTTCGTTGCAAACTCATCAACATGGTTGCAGAATCATCTACTAAAAAAATAGTCTTAGCCATTTATTTTCTCTACTGTTAATTGTGTTCTTTTATTCAAATATTTTTCATTTCATTTCATGCGAAGAAATTTTTTTACTGTAATAGTCATAAAATAAAAACTATCCGTTCAATTCGTTACTTTTTCGGCGCAAATATCAAGCGTTTATTAATCAAAAAAAGAAAGTTATTTCCAGAGTTAATTAACCCAATGCCACACTAATCAGCTCTTGCAATTGTTGAAGGGTAAATGGTTTTTGTAACATGCCTTTCGTACCTATTGCTTTAACATGTTCTAATTCTGCAGCTAAGATACGACGACCACCTGACATGGCAATAATAGGCTGCGTTGGATGTGTTGCAAGTATTTCCGCAATCACTTCAAGACCATCTTTTTTTGGCATAATAATATCAGTAATCACCAAATCTGGATTAACTTGATAATAACTTTGCACACCCTCTTCGCCATCTTGCGCTAAAAACACTTCATGTCCATCCCGCGTTAGCATCCTTGTTAATAAAAAACGCATTTGCTCTTCATCATCAATCAATAATATTTTTGCCATAATGTATCTAAATATTGTGTTTAAATAGGTGGAAATAATCTAAATTGGAAAAAACAACTTAACCTCAGTCCCTTTACCAAGTTGAGAAGAGACGATAATATGACCTGAAGCTTTATCGACCATACCGCAAACCGTTGACAACCCAAGTCCTGTACCTTCACCAACTGATTTTGTGGTAAAAAAAGGATCGAATATGCGATTCAGCAAAAGCGGATCTACACCACATCCATTATCTTTTACTGATATTTCAACCATCCTTCCTGATATGTCTAATGTATTTCCAGTTTTTTTACAGCTATTACAGTGAAATTCAACTATTTCAACATCAGACACTAAAGGACATTTTTGACAATATTCATTCTCTATTCCATCTCTTAGTGTTGTTTTAATTCTAATTTTACCTGGCTTAAACTCAAAAGCATCATGTGCGTTAATACATAAATTCATCATAATTTGATGAAGTTCAGCATTACCCAAGTTTAATGCTGCATTCAATAAATCTGTCGCTAATAAATTCAGCTCAAACGTAATAGTAGACGGAAGACTGGCACGTAAAAACTCTACTATAGATTCAAGTGATTGATTAATATTTACTATTGGATCATCGTTTTTAACCGGCTCTCTTCGACAATAAAGCAGCATTTTATCAATCACGTCTTTTGTCCGCTTTATGGATATATCAATTTGTTTAGAATTTTCTAAAAATTCCGAATAAATAAATTCACGACATACATTTTCTTTAAGCACATCATCAGCCGAAAATTTATTCAATTCGTTATAACCCGATATAGCCATCAGTAGATTATTAATATCATTCGAGATACCCGACGTTAACCGCCCGACACTTTCCATTTTTTGCAAATAATAAACTTCCTTCAATAAAAGCTTCTTCTCACGTTCTTCCTGTTTTTTCGCAGAAATATCCCATGTAAACGCATGCACACTCTCATTTAACTGACGAGATAGCATGATTCGCAAATCCCACGTAGAGCCATCTTGACGTTTATGCTTAGTTTCAAAATACTGTGGTTGTTCCATTTGAAGTGAATTAAACACACTCATAAATTCACCTTCAAAGCCACTCGCCTCTAAATCCGAAACGGGGGAATGAATTAGCGTTTCTCGAGTGTAGCCAGAGGCAAGGCAATATTGATCGTTAATATCAATAAAGCGCCCTCTTTTATCCAAATGCCAAAAACCCGCAACGCCAGCTATGATGGAATCATACTGCTCTGCTTTTAATTTTTGGGTTAATCTAATTTGTTGCTCTTGAGTGACTTTAAATCGAATACCCGTATTCCCATTTACGACGCCTTCCGCGTCAAACGTGGGATAATAAGATACATTGCTCCAATAGAGTTTTCCATTTTTGTGGCGATTACAAATTTCACCCTGCCAGATTTGACCAGATTTGACCGTTTGCCACATTCCCTCAAATAAAGATTTTGGATGAACGTAAGAGGATATTTTTTTGTGAGTTTGACCAATTAGTTCATCAGGACTATAACCGCATTCTTTACAAAATGTGGCATTTACATAAGTAATAATGCCGTCTAAATTAGTCTTGCTTATAGCAGTACGCTCATGTAATGGCTTGTCACTTGGATCTTCTACTACAAGATCGCTTTTAAATACTTGAAATTTAGTAAGCTCTGACATAGTTAATTTTTTAAAATTTGCCGAAAATATTGTGTAGATAGTAATAAACAGAAAATAATTAATTATCTGCTGCAAATAAGTAAAAAATAGGTAAATTAGTTATTTAGGCTATGTTGAATAAATTTTTTTGATGTAAAATCAAGCGATTTTTAGACTACGTTGGCTATTGTTTGTACGCTTTAAAAACGCTTATCTAATAAAAATAATAGATTTTAATCCACAATCCCAAATAACTCTTTTTGTGAATGAGTCAGTCTTTCTTTAAAGAACTGTCCTGCTGGGTGTTTATCAAAATCAGTTAGGCCAAGTAGTTTGTAATCTTCATTTTCTTGCTGACCTAAAAAGCCCATATCCCAGTTCCGAAATGCCCGCTTTTCCGCAATACCCTGCGTCAATAAATTCAACTCAATATGACGTTTATCTTTAGCAATATGCTCATAATATAATTTCTCAACTACCGTTTGCTCACCTTCTATAACTTGTAAAAAATGGTCATTATGAAAAATTAACGCACCGCTAATATTAGCTGTTTGGTTGAATTGACGAGCAATATTTAAAATATCCATTAAATCATTTTCAGTAAAAGTATCAATTGCCTTACTTGCATAGATGAGTTGAAAGATGGGGAAAGTATCATTTTGATAATTTTGTTCTTTTTTAATATTAGATAGCCACTTAAAAATATGAGGTAAATTTTCTTCTGGCTTTCTTAGCAAGGTAACTTGCATCCTATTTTGTACATCGGATTGCAACTTATCAGCACATACGCTCCAAATCAAAACCGGCAGTTTTTTTATCGCATGCAAAGCATCAATTAATGTTGCCCCAGCTAATCTTGATTGCGATTGATCATTCTGCTCATTTAAAAAACAATCTGAAATAACTGCGTCATAATGATTGTCACTACTTAATTTCTCTAGTGCATCTGTAGCATTATGAATTACCGTAGCTGAATGCCCTCTACAAAATAATGCCTTTTTCAACATGTTTGAAATATCCAAACTTTTATCAATCACTAAAACATTCAGACTAGAATTTACAATAGAATAACTCATTATGTTTCTCTTACAAATTAGATTTAAAAAATATACTATATTAATGAAAACAATAATTTAAATGATGTACCTTGATTAGGCTCGGTGGTGTTCGATTCAATAACGATGTGCCCATCTGCTTCATGCACCATTCCACTAACTGTCGATAGCCCAAGTCCAGTTCCCTCACCTACAGGTTTAGTTGTAAAGAATGGATCAAAAATGTGTGCAATAACAGCTTGATCAATACCTGTGCCATTATCCGCTACACTCAACTCAATAAACTCGCCTTGAAGTGTTTTCGCACAGGAATTACATACTAATCCATGCGTCGTTACCTGTTTAAGCGAAATTGTAATTAAGCCGCCTTGTTTCATGGCATCTCGTGCATTTACAATTAAATTAGTTAAAATCTGATGTAGTTCGGTTGAGTCAATTTGAATAGTTAGATCGTTATCTAATTCAGCGTTAAGTTGAAACTTGCTGGTTAAAGCTGGACGTATCATACTTAAAACTTCGTCTATTACTTCGTGTGTCGGTTTAACTTCAATTTCTTTATTTGTTGTATTTTGACGAGAATAAGCCATCATTTTTTTGATCAAATTAACAGCACGTTCGCTCGCCATATTTACTTGTTGCGTATTAAATAATATTTCCTCTTTTAATTTTTCATCGGTGCAATCTTCCCCAGCAAAAGTATTTAAGTGGTTATAGCCAATAATTGCACTCAAAATATTATTAAAATCATGAGCTATGCCTGACGTTAAGCGACTAAGACTTTCAATTTTCTGCATTTGATTAACTTGATTAATAAGTGAAATTTGACGTTGCTCAGACTCTTTACGATCGGTAATATCAAACCGAATACTGATAAATTTTTTTGGCTTATACTCACCCTCATCTACAATAGGCACAATAACTGTATTCACCCAATATAGCGTGCCATCTTTATGTTTATTACACAATTCTTCACACCAGACATTTCCGCTTCTAATGGTTTTCCAAAGATTTCCATAAAATTCAGCTGGGTGAACATCTGACTTTAATAAACTGTGCGTCGCTCCAATTAATTCTTCTTTGCTATAACCAGAAATACGGCAAAAATGTTCATTCACGAACGTAATAACACCCTGTGCATCCGTTTCTACAAAAATAGCTGCTTTATCCAGTGCATAATGATGTTCAAAATAGATTTGCTTTAATAATTCAATTTCATGACGTTCATACTTTTCATTTACCAACTCAACCTCTTTACGTTGTTTGTCTAGTTGAATACTTTGATAGCGGTCAGTTAACAGCAGTGTAAAGATTAATAATTCCAATGCTGAGCCAATTTGAATGCTATTGACGGTATAAAAACTAGTAGGTATAACATCGAAAACATGTAAAAGATTAATAATAATGCTGATAGCTAATATCGAAAAACCAGCACATAAAAAATAAGCGTTACGATTTTTCTTCAATACTCCTAACGTAATTATAATTAAAACAAAAGTCGAGGTAATTGCTAAAGTAATCACTACATATTTTGCAATGACGAATGTCCATAAAAGCAACAATGCAATCAAAAAATGTAAACCAATAAGTATTTTTACAATAAGATCTAATTTTGGTATTAATATAGGGGTTTGCAATATGCGGCGAATAAACAGTAGTTCTACGCCTAAAGTGAGCGTTCCAAATAATAATGAACCGGTTTGAGTCAACCACGGTGTATTTTGCCAAACATACTCCGCTCCCAAACCACGGAAAGCAATAATCGATATGGCAACTAGTACAACCATGCCCACATAAAGAAAGTAATCAAACTCTCTTAAGGTGAACGCTAACGCAAAACAAAACATTGCCATAGCGATGACAATTCCTAAGTAGGTAAATTGAAAAGAATAATCATCACGTTCATTTTGATAAAACGCAATGGGTTCCCATAAATATGCCGGAATAACAATTGCGTTAGGTGATGCAATTTTCAAATAAATGACACTTTGACTATGTGCTTGAATTTTTAGTGGGAAAGCAAAAATACGACTTTTATAGGCGCGATTCTCAAGCGGTCTAGCATAACCAGTATTTATGGTTTGATGATTTTGATTTCCGATTTGCCAATAAAAATCAATTGTTGCCAGAAGCGGATGATTAATGCTCAGGACTTTTTCGATCGCATTATCACTACTATTATCTAAAACTAAACGCAGCCAATAAGCGGATTGTGAATAGCTTAAATTTATCGATGCTTTTTCTGGTAAATCTGTTTTGAATTGTGCGCTTATTCTTTGGACATCTTCAAGCGTCAACATTTGGTTCGTATCTTCAAAAATTCCAAAATAAGAAGTAAGCGAAATGGATGATTGATTTATTTTTGCCACATCCAAATTATCACTTGCTTGTGCAAAGGAAAAATTAGTAATTAAACTTAATGACATTAGTAGTAGGATGCGCAAAAACATATTATTATTTTTAGTATTGAAATACAAAGGTTTTAAGATTTTAATGGGTTTTTAATAAAACACATATATATTATCGTAATTTTGATAGCCTAACGTTAAAATTACACACCACTAACATAGAAATAAATAAATGTAGTGCCTTAAATTAGCGAGCTAATGCTACTAAGCAATATTAGCTAAAAAAAATACTTTACATAACCTGCAGAGTTTTTAAACGATAAAATTCAAAGAGTAATATACGCCTGTATTAACTTAATGCTAATTGAATCATGTCCTGCAATTCTTGATGAGTAAAAGGTTTTTGCAGCAAGCCTTTCACTCCTATTATTCCAAGAGATTCTAAATCTGCAGCAAAGATTCGTCGACCACCCGACATGGCAATAATTGGCTGCGTTGGATGTGTTGCCAGTATTTCCGCAATCACCGCAAAACCATCCTTATTTGGCATAATAATATCAGTAATAACCAAATCCGGATTAACTTGATAAAAACTTTGCACGCCTTCTACGCCATCTTGCTCTACAAATACTTCATGTCCATCACGCTTTAACATCCTTGTTAATACAAAACGCATTTGCTCTTCATCATCAATCAGTAGTATTTTTGCCATAATTTATCTAAATATTTTGTGTTTAAATGTGTGAAAATAACCTAAATTGGAAAAAACAACTTAACCTCAGTCCCTTTTCCAAGTTGCGAAGAGACGATAATATGACCTGATGCTCTATCGACCATGCCGCAAACTGTTGACAATCCCAGTCCTGTGCCTTCACCAACTGATTTTGTGGTGAAAAAAGGATCAAATATACGAGGTAATATGTGTGAATCAATTCCACACCCATTATCACTAACCTTAATTTCAATAAATTTTCCCGACATGTCTGTTGTATTTAATGACTTTTTACAGCTATTACAGTGAAATTCAACTAATTCAATATCAGTCACTAAAGGACACTTTTGACAAGTAATGCTATCCAGTCTTTCAATTAGATCTGTTTTGATTGATATTTTTCCTGGTTTCAACTTAAATGCATCTCGTGAATTAAGGCATATATTCATCATAATTTGATGAAGTTCGGTATTATCGATATTTAATGTGGCATTTAATAAATTTGTCGCTAATAAATTCAGTTCAAAAGTAATCGTGGATGGAAAACTCTTACGAAGAAACTCGATAACTGATTCAAGAGATTGATTGATGTTTAAAACAGGATCTTCGCTTTCAACAGGCTCTCTTTGACAATAAACCAGCAATTTATCAATTAAGTCTTTTGTTCGCGTTATAGTCATATCAATTTGTTTAGAATTCTCTAAAAATTGAGCACGAATCGTTTCGCGACTTATATTTTTATCAAGCACATCATCAGCAGAATATTTATTTAATTCGTTACAACCTGAAATAGCCATTAACAAATTATTAAAATCATTTGCTATACCTGATGTTAAACGCCCTAAGCTCTCCATTTTCTGCAAATAACATAATTCCTTCAATAAAAGCTTTTTTTCATGTTCTTCCTGCTTTCTTGCCGAAACATCCCATGTAAATGCGTGAACACTCTGATTTAATTGGCGAATGAGCATAATTCGCACGTCCCATGTAGAGCCATCTTGACGCTTATGCTTAGTTTCAAAATACTGCGGTTGTTCTATCTGAAGTGAATTAAAAACTTCCATAAATTCACCTTCAAAGCCAAACGCTTCCAAATCTAAAACTGTTGCATGAATCAAATCTTCTCTCGTATAACCTGAAGCAAAACAATATTGATCGTTAATATCAATAAACCGCCCTATTTCATCCAAATGCCAAAAACCCGCAACGCCTGATATTATTGAATCATACTGCTGAGCTTTTAATTTCTGGGTTAATATAATTTGTTGCTCTTTTGTCACCTTGAATCGAATGGCAATATTCCCATTTACGACACCTTCAGTATCAAAAATAGGATAATAGGAAACATTGCTCCAATATAATTTTCCATTTTTGTGGCGATTACAAATCTCTCCCTGCCAGACTTGACCTGATTTGACACATTGCCACATGCCATCAAAAAAAGATTTTGGATGCACATAAGATGACAGTTTTTTATGAGTTTGACCGATGAGTTCATCAGCGCTATAACCACATTCTTTACAGAATGTGTCGTTTACATAAGTAATGATGCCGTCTAAATTAGTTTTACTTATAGCTAGACGCTCATGTAATGGCTTGTCACTTGGATCCTCTACTACAAGATCGTTTTTAAAAACTTGAAATTTAGTTAGCGTTGACATAGTTAATTTCTCTAAAATTTTCCGAAAATATTGTGTAGATAGCAATAAACAGAAATCCGAAAATATTGTGTAGATAGCAATAAACAGAAAATAGTTAGTTATCTGTAAAAATAAGTCAAATACAGATAAATTAGTTATTTAGGCTATATTGACTAAATTTTTTTAATTATTTTTAAAGCCAATTTTGGCGTTTTTATTTTGCATATAAAAGAAAGTGATTAGTGAATACCCAATAACTCTTTTTGTGGTTGTGTTAGCTTTTCTTTAAAGAATTGACCTGCTGGGTGTTGATCAAAATCAGTTAAACCAAGTAGCGTGTAATCTTCATTATAATTGCTACCAAAAAAGCCCATATCCCAGTTACTAAATACACGTTTATCCGTTTCTCCTTGTGATAATACATTTAAATCATTATGTCGTTTATCTTTTGCAATATGTTCGTAATATAAAGCCTCTACTACACTTTTTTCACCTTCTAACACTTGCAAAAAATGACCACTATGATAAATCAACGCACCACAAATATTTGCAGTTTGATTGAATTGACGAGCTGTATTTAAAATATCCATTAAATCATTTTCTGTAAAAGCATCAATTACCCTGCTTGTATAGATGAGCTGAAAGATAGGGAAAGTATCATTTTGATAATTTTCTTCTTTTTTGATATTAGCGAGCCACTTAAATATATGAGGTAAATTTTCTTCTGGTTTTCTGAGTACTGTAATCCGATCTTTATATTGAACATATGATATAAATTTATCAACATATTCACTCCACACTAACACCGGAAATTTCGTAATTGTTAATAATGTATCCAATAAAATAGGCCCTTTTAATTCATTATTATTTTTAAAGTTATCAACATCAAAAAAACAATCCGTAATCACCGCTCCATAATTTTTATGGTGACTTAAATGCTCTAATGCTTTTTCTGGGTCATTAAAAACTGTTGCCGAATGTCCTGCAAAAAATAATGCTTTTTTAAGCATATGTGAAACATCAGTGCTTTTATCAAGCACTAAGACATTTATACTCTGATTTGAAATAGAATATCTCATCATATACACCTATGGTTTTTATTTTAAAAGTTACTATTTTATTGAGAAAATTAATCTAAAGTTTGTCCCTTTATTAGGTTCTTCTGTTTTAGATTCGACAATAATGTGTCCATGTGCTTCATGCACCATGCCACTAACAGTTGACAAACCAAGTCCAGTTCCCTCACCTACCGGTTTAGTTGTAAAGAATGGATCAAATATATGTGTCATAACATTTTGTTCTATACCTGTACCATTATCTGAAACACATAATTCAATAAACTCGCCATTCAATTTTTCTAAACACGCGTTACATAACAAGTTATCTACTGATATTTTCTTTAACGTCACATTGATAAGTCCACGCCCTTCAATCGCATCCCGTGCATTCATAATCAAGTTGATTAAAATTTGATGCAATTTATTTGATGCAATTTCAATTACAAGTTCGTTATCTATATCAGTATGAATTTGAAATAAATTTGTCAAACTCGGTCGCATAAGCTCCAGTACTTCATTAATCACCTCTGAAGCAGGCTTAACATCCAATTCAAAATAATTTTCTGAATTTTGATTTGAATAACTCATCATATGCTTTACCAATTCAACTGCACGCTTACTCGCTGTTTGAATTTGTTCTGCGTTTTCTACTATTTCTTGCTTGATACTTTCCTCTTTACAATCTTCAGCCGTAAATAAATTCAGCTGGTTATATCCAATAATAGCTCCTAATATATTATTGAAATTATGGGCTAAACCGGCTGTCATACGGCCAATGCTTTCTATGCGTTGTAGTTGATTAATTTGAGCATTCAAAGCGTGATTTTTTTCATGCACTTTGATTATTTCAGCATTAATTTTCTTATCATTTGCCACCTCAAATCCCAAACGGACAGCTGTCGTTCGCAGCGCCTCCATCATTTTGCCCAATTCATTTTTTGATCGATAATTAATCGGAAAGTGATATACGCCATTTGAGAGTTCTCGTAAGCCTTCTTGTGCTTCCTTTAAAGGATTGATAATGCTACGAATAATCAACTCATACAGTAAAACCAAAACAACTAGCACAACTAATACAATGAACATATTCCTATTTTGCAAATCACTTAGCACTTGATTTGAACGGGTTTTAATTTGATGAAATTGTTCGTTTGATAACGTACGTTTATGTAAATTAGCTATATCAAGTGTATTTTTTGGTTCATAAACAGCAAGTTTATATTCAAGCGATTTTATTTTTGCTTCATATTCCAAATTTATCTCATGTGAATTAGTTTGAACTTCTTCAAGCGTAGCTTTTACGTTGTTTAACGCACTATGATCTAAAGCAGCAAGCAACATAATTGAAAATATGCCTATCGCAACTAAACTACTAAATTTAGTTGAAATTTTTACATCATCAAACTTACGACGCAAATCAGTCCAAGCAACATTTTGCACTATGTCGCCAAAAAGCAATTTGCTTTTAAAAATACCGGCGTTCATTTGCATATAAATTATTTTGGCTTTATTAATTTCTTCTTCTGTTGGTTTGATTCGAACAGACATAAAGCCCACTAAGACCTTATTTTGATAAAGTGGTGTAACATCAGCGTGTACCCAATAAAATCCACCCTCTTTTGTTTTGTTCTTAACTACCCCACGCCATGTACATTCACTTAAAATCGTACGCCACAAATCCTTAAATACTTCAGCTGGCATATCGGCATGTCTGAAAATATTATGCCTTTCACCAATTAATTCTTGTTCGCTGAAACCGGTAATTCGCAACAAATCGTCATTTACATAGGTAATAAAACCTTTTA
>Ga0208223_1000343_pt1 | contig 11644 bp, 10 predicted proteins | sample LakMenE07Oct09ns_FD_150678 | JGI IMG/M metagenome (GOLD analysis project Ga0208223, IMG submission 150678) | Freshwater microbial communities from Lake Mendota, WI - 07OCT2009 deep hole epilimnion ns (SPAdes) | ecosystem: Environmental > Aquatic > Freshwater > Lake > Epilimnion/Euphotic zone ...
TCAGGTCTTGCAGTAAAGGAAGTGCCATTAATGAATGATTGTTGAAATAAATCAACTGATCCGATAAACATAATTCCTGGGCTTGGTGTTTCTTGTCCTATACTATCAATAGTTGACATAGTTTCAACTTTTGCAGAAAAAGCCCCTCCATGACGCTCTGTTGATTTAGTTACAGAAATAGGCATTCCTAAAATAGATAGAGCATTTAAAGTTCCCCAAGAATTTGGATCTTCATACCCAAAACCTGACCAATTTTCAAATCCCGCATTAGGGATGTTTTGTGCCTCTGCCGAAACAGCAAAAGTAAATGTTAAGATAAAAAGTAGTTTTTTAGTCATATTTATTTATTTAGTGATTTTAAGAATCTAAATTACAAAATAATAATAAAAGAGAAATAAAAATTCTTAAGCATAAGAATACAAGGTGTCTTTTATTATTCCTAAAGAAACATCTATTCGGAAATTTGGAATATGAATTTGGTAATAGTCAATCAACAGCTGTAGTGATTTTTTAGTCGTTTCTTTTTCAAAAGACTGTAAATAATTCCCTTCAAAATATGTTTTTAATTGTTCGGCTGTTTGCTCATCTACAAAACAGGAATACGGAGATTCTACTGCTGTAAAAATTCCTTTTTGCAGGTCAAAATATGAGGCATTAGCTTCTTCAAAGTGCGGTAGATAACCTAAATTAACAATTAAGCCTGTTAAAAATTCCAAAGGAAATGTATATAAATCTGTTTTGACTTCCAACAAACAAATCTTTTCTCGAAGAAATTTAAAGATTAATGCATCTCCACCCTCAACTTTTAAGGTTTGTTTTAAAACATCAGCTATAAAAAAACATAGGATAGTTTTTTGTGGATTAGAATAAATTTCAGAAAGCGGAAGTGCTAAATCCATTGCGTTAATAATCCCCAACTCACTCTCTGATCGCTTAAAAAAAGTAAGTTCATAAATGCCTAGATGAAATATAGCTAATTTCTTTTTTCTAGCACCCTTAAAAATAAAACTAGAAAGTCCGTTGAGCTCAGTATAGAAGGTAAGAATTAAACTGCTTTCAGAATAGTTTTTTTTTGCTATTAAAATACCAAGATCTGTATTTTTCACTATTCTTTTTTCTTTGCTTTGAAATCTATCTTATAGTAGAATATGGGCAAAAATCCCAATTGTGTTCTCTCAGCAGTAGGTTCAGACATATCGGTTGGATCCAAGCGAGGAGCATAAGCTAAACTTAATAAATTTTTAGTATTCAAAAGATTTACAAGATCTAGGCCAATTTCATGAGTCATTTTCTTGGTGTTCATTCTCCAACTTATTTTAAAATCTATACGGAAATAATCTGCGAATTGTAAATCATTAAATAAAGAGTCCTTAAAAATTAATTCTTTATCATCCTTGGTTTTATCCACATCTACTAATCCATATCGTTTTCCACCAGCAACTGTACATTTTCCACCGATTCCAAAAACTTGATTTTTACTTAGTTTAAATTCTTTTCCAACTAAGATATTGGCAACATAATTTCCATTGAAAGAAGTATTGCGCAAAACTCCATCACTTCCAGTATACTTTGATTCATACAAAGTTCCAGAAAACAAGAAGAAAAAAGATTTATCAAAGTATTTCTGAACAGTTAACTCAAGTCCATAATTATAGCCTGTTCCTGTATTCTGCAATGAATCTGCAAAAATTCTTGAAAACCCACTTCCCATATTAATCATAGAGAAAGAAGAAGCATTAACTTCAACAGGAACATTATAAAGGTGTTGGTAATACGCTTCTGTTTTAATACTGAAACCTTTATCAAAGAATTTTTCATACCCTAAAACCGTATGTAAACTTCGTGTGAAATCCATGTTTTGATTGTAATAATTACCTGTTCCATTTTTATCAAATGTGTAGGTATAAATAGGTTGTATTTGACTGTGCATTCCTGCTCCTGCAGAAATTGATTGAGATCCTTTCATTCTGTATTTCATTCCAACTCGAGGTTCAGCAGGGCTTATGCTATTACTCAATGAAAAATACTGAGCATGCAAGCCAGCAGATATATCCATATTTTCATTTACACGCCATTTCCATTGCACAAATGGCTGAGCAAGTAATGCCGAACCATTGTAATTCCAACGAACCTTATAATCATTAGGCGTATCTAAATCAACTAAAACAGAATCTATTTGATCGAGTTGCATAAGATCAAAATTAACCCCAGCTTTAATCGTATGACGAGTATTTATTTTATGATTGATAGCAGCATAAGCAGAAATCTTTGCTATTTTAAAGGTATAAGCCAACATGTTGTAGATTGCATCTATTTTTATTGAGTCACCCTCAATCTTTCTTCCTTTTAAATAGTCGTGTTTGGTGTGTTGATCTTCGATTGCTGCAGCTATAGTTGCGGTAAAAAATGTTTTTTCACCAAGTGTTTTTTTGTAATTAAATCCAGAAAAATACATGCTCGTACCAAAATACTGATCTCTGTCGCCATCTCCGTATAAGTCTGAGGTCACTTCTTTTTGATCCGAAATTTTGATTGCAATTTGGCTTTTTCCCCCAATTCCAAAAAAGGATAATTGGGCATTATTTTTCAAAACCCAATTAAACTTAAAGGCAGCATCGCCATAAACAGGAACTGCATCCGTTCCTATTTTTATACCCAATTTCTCGAAGAGCGATAGAGTAGAATATCTTCCCATTACCAAAAAGGAAGCTTTACCCTTTTTCCCCATTGGCCCCTCAGCTAAAAACTCTGTACCAAGAAAGCCAAATTGACCGGTAAATTCAAGCTGTTTATTGTTTCCGTTTCTCAATTTTAAGTCAAATACTCCGGCAGTACTATTTCCGTATTCAGCAGGATAAGCACTCATGAGAAAATCTGAGTTACCAAGTATTTTGTTGTTGATAATAGAAACTGGCCCTCCTGAACTTCCAGAAATTGAAAAATGATTTGGATTTGGAATATCAACACCTTCTACACGCCATAAAACGCCAAGGGGAGAATTTCCACGAACCACGATGTCATTTCTGGAATCATCAGATCCTCCAACTCCAGCAAAATTTGAAGCCATCCTAGCAGGATCCATCCTCGAACCAGGATAACGATTTGTTTCTGAAACACTAAATTGTTGTGTAGAAAGAAGCGCCATATTATTTAATACTTCCCCTTTTCTTTTTGCCGTTACAGTCACTTCTTTCTGCAGGATAATCATTTCAGCCATTGGAACATTGACAATAACTTCTCGTCCGGAACCTACTTCAATTGTGGAAGATTTAGGATTATACAGGGCATAAGTTGCCTCTAAACTATATTTTCCAACAGGTACATTTTTAATTTCAAATTCACCATCAGCATTGGATAAGACACGAAGTAAATCTGTTTCATTAACTTGGATGCTCAGTTTAACACCAATTAAAGGTAAGTTTGTTTCACTATCAAAAACTTTACCTCGCACAGTTTGTATTTGTGCGGATAAAAAAGTTGGTAAAGAAAGAAGGAATAAAAAAGTAAATATTTTCATTTTTTGTGCGTTATAATAAATCAAAGATAACTTGAATTTACTTAATAGGACAATTGATTTTCGTAACTTGAATAATTCGTTTTGCATAAAGCACAAATGGAAGGTTGTTATTTTAAAGTTCTGCCTTTTATTAGTTAAAAGTTAGAAAAAATTGTACGGTTTTTGAAATACAGAATTTAATTATTAATTTCACATAAAAATTCAATCTATGAAAACTATACTTTTAAGCACTTTATTATTTATCAGTAGCTCATTTTTTGCTCAAGTTGAAAAACTAACATGGCATACTGACCTTGTAAAAGCAATAGAAATTTCCACAAAAGAAAAAAAGCCCCTTATGTTATTTTTCACAGGAAGTGATTGGTGTGGATGGTGCATTAGATTACAGAAAGAAGTTTTTTACATGCCAGAATTTATTGAATGGGCAAACGATAATGTTGTATTAGTAGACATTGATTTCCCAAGGAATAAAAGCAAGCAGAGCTCCGAATTACAGCAACAAAATAACTTATTGCAACAACAGTTTGGAGTTCAGGGATATCCTACAATTCATTTTGTTCGCCCTGATAAAATAGATGGAAAAACTAACTTAACAACACTTGGCAATACAGGATATCGCGCTGGTGGTCCTCCAGTATGGATTGCTGAAGCAAATTCTTATATCCAAGCTAAGTAGTTAAAATAATCTAGAAATCTCATCGTATTCAAAGCCTTTTGATTGTAAATATCTAAGGGCTTTTTGATTTCTCTCATATCTTATTTCTAAATGTAGTGTGCTTGAACTATAATGTTTAACTATTTTTTAATAATGCCTTATTAAGTGCAGCATAAGATTTTTCAGATTAATAAAATCTTCTAGAAAGAAGCTTGTATAGCTAGAGCCTGAAAAAGTTTACAAAATAAATTAGAGTTTAAGATAACTTGTGATTGTCAAAAGTGATTGTCAAAAAAAAAGCTGCCCCGAATGAGACAGCTAAATATATTTTAACAAAATAATTTTTAAGGCTTTAATGGAACCGTTGTAATGTTTTTTATTCCACTGAAAGAGGTTTTTGCAGGAGATCCAAATCGGTAACCCAAACCTCCTGTTAAATTCAATCTTTTGTCGATTTCAAAACCAAAATTATCTTGGTAATAATCTCGGAACCCATCAATTAAATAATAATTTACCTCATAATTTAAATAGATTCTTTTTGTTTTTCCTAAACTAATGGTGTAGCCAATGCTAGTAATTAAAGACGGTAGTATTTTAATTTTTTCTAATGATGAATTATAATAAGACGAATAATATTCAGTAAATTTTATTCTTGTCAATTCTAAAGATAAACTTGTAAATAAGCCTTTTAAAATCCTTTTTTGGTAACCTAATTGAATTTCTAAATTTTTTTCCTCCAATTCTTCATAATATAGTACAAGAGGTTTAACACCAATAATAATACCTGTATTATTAGACCCAATCATTGCTTTTACACTTATTATACCTATATTTTCGTCTATATAAGACAGATCTCTACAGTAATTAAAATCTAAATTAAAAAGTGATTTAGGTAGAGCAAAGTTCTTTTTTTGTTTTGTAGCAATTGATGGTTTTTGCGCAAACATAGTACCAAAAGCAAACAGCAATAAACAGAGTATAAGTATTTTTTTCATTTAGAAAATTTTATAAAAAAAGCAGCAAGTTATCTTGCTGCCTTAGATATGTTAATTAATCTAATTATTTTATTAATTTACCTATAAGCGGTATTTTCTTCAGAATTGCTTTTAATTTTCCATGAAATTTTTTATCGTTGCTTACTTTTTCTTTTTCTTGCTTCTCGTTATCTACTATTTCATCTCCATCTCCTTCCATGTTATTTGTTGTTATAGAAGTAGGATTACTTATTCCTTTTAGGAATTCTTTATATTCATCTACCAAGGATGAAGTAGTTGTTGTCTTAGTTAACTCATATTCAACTTCTAAACTAATCGGCGAAGTTAATTTAAGAGATTCTATATTACTAATTTTATCAAGGTTTATGATCCTTTCCGAAGATACTTTTGAAGAGGTGCTTGACTTAAAATATCCATCTTCTTTTAACTGTTTCATTTGTTTAATAGCAAAATCGAAATCCTCTTGGTCCTTTTTATTTTTTTCAGCCTCTAATGCGTCTAATGTCTCTTTATAAGATTTCGGGTTTTCATAATAACCAGCAAATCCAGTAACCGTAGACCTACTTTTTCCACCAAATATTAATATTTTTGCAGATGTTACAGTTTTATAAATGGGATCTACTAAAACGTGTATATTATTATTAGTAATTGCATTATAGTAGGCTTCATTTCTAGCATCTTGAGCATATTTATGACTTCTTGTCGAAGAAGCTTGAATAATTTTGTTTTCATCAATCCTTAGCTCTACACTAATTTTATCAGCAACTACAACATTTTTGTCAGGGATTTCAGAAACTCTAAAAGAATGCTTACTAGAAGAGCAGGAATATGACCCACTAATTATTAAAAGCCCAAGACTAAAAGATAGTATTTTAAAAATATTTTTCATTGTATTATTTTTTAAATTTTTTATTTTATAAGTATATATTATTTTATGATAGAAAGAAACTGAAAGAACTCATCAGCTGAATTTGTTCTATTCTCAGTTTTATATATAGGACATGGCTTGCAATTTTCATCAACTCGGTATTTTTCAACTTCTTTTAAACCTGTAATATTTCCTATATTAGATAATGTTTTGAAATTCTTAATTGAATTTTGTACTTGTTGTTTATCTTTTTCATTTTTTTCTGCTGCAGCTGCATCCTCGATTGCTTTCAAACTTCTTGAATTCTTGTAGTATCCGGCAAAACCAGCTACTTCAGCACTACTTTTTGATCCAAAAATTGTTTTAATCGTTTGTACACTATAAATAGGGTCTACTAAAACGTGGATAGAATTTGTTTGAATAGCATCGTAATAAGCTTCATCTTTAGCGTCGCTTACAGTTTTGTGATATCCAGACCTTCCTTTACAAGTTTTGCCAAGGTCAATATTAAGATCAACAGCTATTTTATTTGATACTATAATATTTTGATCAGCAATATTTGAAATCCTGGAAGAATGCTTGTAGGAAGAACAGGAATTAAAAATTAGACTAGTAGCTAACACAAATGGTAAAAACAGAAAATGTGCTAGATTAATTTTAAAATTTTTCATAGGTAAATTAATTTAAAATTTAATTGTTATTTAGTATTCAAATATGAACATATAATGTTCAAATATAAACAAATTTTTAAAATTAAGTCACTTAAAGTAAAATTTTAAATTCCAATGACTTAAAAAATAGATGAATAAGTTATTCATTTTATATTTATAAAAGCATAAATAAATTAAGTTTAGACTATTTGAAAATTGATTAAAAAGAATCCTTTAAATCATATAAATTTTTAGATAAAATCCGAAATCTCATCGTATTCAAAGCCCTTTGATTGTAAATATCGAAGGGTTTTTTGTTTTCTCTCAAACTCATTTTTTTCTGATTTAAGCGAAAGCCATTTTTTTTCATATAAATTTTGAGTCATTGATTTATACTCAGTTATATCAATTGAAGATAATGCTTTTGAAATCAGATCAGCACTAATTTTTTTTTGAAATAAGCCCGCTTTTATTTTTTGTTTACCCCATTTATTGTTTCTGAATTTTCCAATAGCAAAACTAATAGCAAAGCGCTCTTGATTGAAGAAATCACATTCTGATAAATGCGCTATTATACTTTTAAAGTCAGTTGGGTTTGAATTGAGAGCGGCTAACTTTGTTTCAATTTCAAACAAAGACCTTTCTTGGTATGCGCAATACGCTTCCAACTTTAAGATAATTTGTTCTTTTGAATACTTTTTTGGAAACATTAAACGGTAATCTCTTCGTTGTTTTTGTCAACAAAAGAATAGTCTAATAGATTCAGTTCTGTAATTCCTCTTACTGGAATCCATTTTTTGTGTTTCAAGAACCACTTCATTTGTTTAGAAACCAATCCTTTTTTGAAAAAAGCTGCTAAATAAGGATGAACAAGTAAGGAAATACCTTTCATTCCTTTATCACCAAGTAAGTAATTTAGGTTATTTTCTATTTCTTCTGCAAAAAGTATACTCGCCGTAATTTCACCACTTCCCGAACAAGTTGGACAAACTTCAGCAGTTTTAATCTCTGTTTCAGGGCGAACACGCTGTCGCGTAATTTCAATAACACCAAATTTTGAAGGAGGAATAAGGTTGTGTTTTGCGCGATCAGATTTCATAAAACTCTTCATTTTTTCAAAAAGAATTTTATTGTTTTCTTTATCATGCATATCAATAAAATCAACACAAATGATTCCGCCCATATCTCTTAGTTGAAGTACGCGCGCAATTTCTTCTGCTGCCTCTAAATTTGTTGCTAAGGCATTTGCTTCTTGACCTGTAGCGCCTTTTCGATTTCCACTGTTCACATCGATGACGTGCATTGCTTCTGTATGCTCAATAATTAAATATGCACCACTTGGCATTTGAACTTTCTTGCCAAACAATGTTTTTATTTGTTTACTGATTTCAAATTTTTCAAAAATTGCCAATTTTCCATCGTAATGCTTAAGGATTTTCTCTTTCCCTGGAACATTCGCCGAAATATACTCCTTCATTTCTGCAAGTAACTTCTCGTCGTTTACATGAATATTTGTAAAATCGGCGTTTAATAAATCTCTTAAAATTGAAGTTGTGGTATTTAATTCTCCTAAAATCCTTTTTGGAGCATTCCCTCCTTTAAGGTTTTCGTGAATAGTTTTCCATTTATCTAATAAATTCTGCAAGTCATTCTCAAGATCGATAGTTGCCTTGTGTTCTGCTACAGTTCGAATGATAACACCAAAGTTTTTTGGTTTAATTCGATCCATTAATTCTTTGAGTCGAGCTCTTTCAGCGTTATCCTTGATTTTTTGACTGACAGAAATTTTTTCAGAAAATGGCACTAAAACAATGTATCTTCCTGCTAGTGTAACCTCAGCAGATAAACGTGGACCTTTAGTTGAAATTGGTTCTTTAGCGACTTGCACTAAAACTTGCTGAGAAGAGGATACTGTCTCTGTCATTTTCCCATCTTTCTGCAAATCTTTGTCCATTTTGAAGTACATCAAATCTGGAACATTTTGTTTTCCATGAATTGAGTCCTTTACAAATTTTGCAAAAGAGTTGTATTGTAATCCTAAATCTAAGTAATGGAGGAATGCATCTTTTTCGTGGCCAACATCTACGAAAGCAGCGTTTAAACTTGGCACAACTCTTCTTATACGACCTAAGTAAACATCGCCTACTGCGAAATCTGTATTTCCTCTTTCTTCGTGTAACTCTATGAGTTTCCCATCACGCAAAAGAGCAAGCCAAATACCAGTGTTACGAGCGTCAACGACTAATTCTAAATTCACAATATGATTTTTATAGGTTTATACAATGAAAGCTCAGCGTTATTAACACTGAGCTTCATTATGAAATCATTAGAAGATTATTTCTTCTTTTTGTGACGATTTTTTCGAAGTCGTTTCTTACGCTTGTGCGTAGCCATTTTATGTCTTTTTCTTTTTTTACCGCTTGGCATAATGCTATATTTTAGTGTTCTTAAATTCCAAATAAAAAATCTTCCCTAAAAATAAGGAGAGCAAAGTTAAGCTTTTTTTTGGAAATTAATAAACGCGGGTATATTATTTAATTTTCACCTTGCTTTTTACTTCAGCAACAAACGTTTTTGAAGGTTTAAAAGAAGGGATATTGTGAGCTGGAATAATAATTGTTGTTTATTTGGAAATATTTCGCCCTGTTTTTTCTGCGCGTTCTTTCACAATAAAACTTCCAAAACCTCTTAAATAAACATTTGTTCCTTTACTTAAAGATGATTTAATGGAATTCATAAAAGCCTCTACTGCACGAAGAGCTTCTGATTTTTCTAATCCTGTTTCTAATGCAATGTCTGCAACGATGTCTGCTTTGGTCATTTGTAATTTATTTAAAAGTTATCTAATTATAAACATCTCTTTTTAAAAAATGTTTGCAATTAATTCAGCAAGTATATTTTAAAAGAGCACAAAAGTATAGTTCAAAAAGAATATATTTTTAATTTTCACAAAATATTTATCAACTATTTATCAAATGCCTGAATTTCAAGAAACTATAATTTCATGGTACCATCAAAATAAACGAAATCTTCCTTGGCGAGAGACCCACAATCCGTATTTTATTTGGTTGAGTGAAATTATTTTACAGCAAACAAGAATTGAGCAGGGCACCTCCTATTATTTAAAGTTTATAAAGCGCTTTCCAACAATTAAAAATTTAGCGCTTGCAAATGAACAAGAAGTGTTGAATTTATGGCAGGGACTCGGGTATTACAGCAGAGCAAGAAATCTACACACAACTGCAAAATACATTTATTTTGATCTAAAAGGTGAATTCCCCAAAAATTTTGACGCGCTGATTCTCTTAAAAGGCGTTGGGGTTTATACAGCTTCTGCAATTGCATCTTTTGCCTACAATGAATCTAAAGCTGTAGTTGACGGCAATGTATACAGAGTTTTAAGTCGGGTTTTTAATGTAGAAACTCCAATTGATTCAGGAATTGGGAAAATAGAATTCCAAAATTTGGCGGATGAATTAATTTCTTCTGAAGTTCCAAATATCTACAATCAAGCAATCATGGAATTTGGAGCGCTTCACTGTTTACCCGCAAATCCATTGTGTGAAAAGTGTCCCCTTCAATTTTCTTGTCTTTCATTTGCTACGGGTACAATTAAAATTCGCCCAATGAAAAGTAAAAAAACAAAAACTCGACCCAGATATTTTGTTTTTAAAATAGCGCAAGACGCTGAAGGAAAAATCGCCATGATAAAAAGAACTGAGAAGGGAATTTGGCAAAACTTATATCAATTCCCACTTTTTGAATTTACTTCTCAGGATAAAAAGGCGACTTTTCTGCAAGCTCATAACTTTGACTTTGTTTCAAAAGAGTACAAACACATCTTATCGCATCAACATATATTTGCAACTTTTGTATTTCAGCGCGTAACAAAAATAAATCTTCAGCAGGGGGAGCAAAAATTATTTCCCTCACAAATTGATGACTTTCCAATCCCTCGATTGATTGAAAAATTCCTCGAAGAAGAAAGCGCCCAACTTTTTTCTTAATTGAAAGTTTAACTTCATTAACTTTGTACAAAAAACACCACCATGATTTCAGTAAGACAAGAAGCAAAAAATAAAGAAAATAGCAGTTGCATTTATTTAATCGATAAGAAAAGTAAAAGCAAAGATTTCGATCCGCAATTTTCTCATAGTATTGCCGCAATTATTGCTGGTACAAAGAAATTTGATTATTTAAGGCTTTCAAATAGTTTTGTATTTTTTGTTTTTGACGATCAAAAACCTGAAGAATTGCGTGTGATAGGTTCTCGAATTCACGATATGATTTGTGCTGATTGTGAAGCAATTTCAATTATCGGTAAATCAAAAAATTCGTGTTTTCTTGCCGAAGGTCTTGCCTTGACCAATTATCAATTTTTGAAATACTTAAGTAAACCAAAGAAGCATACTTTAACAGAGATTATTTTATCTGATGAGGTAGAAAAAGAAAAAATTGACGAATTAAATGATACCATTAAAGCAGTTTTCTGGGCGAGAGATGCTGTAAATACACCGGTTTCTGATTTAAATGCCTTGCAATTAGCTGAAGCTGTTGTTAAATTAGGTGAAGAAGCAAATTTTCAAGTCCAAGTATTAGAAAAAACCCAGATAGAATCGTTAAAAATGGGAGGTTTATTGGCAGTTAATAAAGGCTCTATTGATCCTCCAACATTTACAATTGCAGAATACAAGCACAAAAAAGCAATTAATAAAAAACCAATTATTTTAGTTGGAAAAGGTGTTGTTTACGATACGGGTGGCTTAAGTTTAAAGCCAACTCCAGGTTCTATGGATTGCATGAAATGTGATATGGCTGGTGCTGCTGCTGTTGCTGGAGCATTGTATTTGGCAGCTTTGCAAAAATTAAAGTTACACATCATTGTATTAATTCCAGCGACAGATAATCGACCGGGAGGAAACGCATACACTCCGGGAGATGTAATCACAATGTACAATG
>Ga0208223_1000348_pt1 | contig 11604 bp, 9 predicted proteins | sample LakMenE07Oct09ns_FD_150678 | JGI IMG/M metagenome (GOLD analysis project Ga0208223, IMG submission 150678) | Freshwater microbial communities from Lake Mendota, WI - 07OCT2009 deep hole epilimnion ns (SPAdes) | ecosystem: Environmental > Aquatic > Freshwater > Lake > Epilimnion/Euphotic zone ...
ATGACCGCATAGAATTTCTTACAAGTTGCTCTGAAAACGCAAAAAAGCATGGAATAAAATATGGAGTAAAGTTAGTGCGAGGCGCATACATGGAAAAAGAAAGAGCTCGCGCTCAAAAACTAGGATATCCTTCCCCAATTTATCCAGATAAAAATGCAAGTGACGATGCGTACAATACAGCTTTAAAATTCATCCTGGAACATGAAATGCTTTTTGCGCTTTGTGCAGGCACACACAATGAAGAAAGTTCATTATTGCTAACCCAAGAATTAGAGAGAAAGCAAATTTCAAGGGACAATGACAAATTTTACTTTGCCCAATTGCTTGGTATGAGCGATCATATTTCATTCAATTTATCAAATGCTGGTTTTAAAGTAGCAAAATATGTTCCTTTTGGACCTGTAAAAGAAGTGATGCCCTATTTATTGAGGCGTGCAGATGAAAATACTTCAGTTGCTGGTCAAACAGGCAGGGAACTTTCTTTGATAATCAAAGAGTTAGATCGAAGAAAGAAGAATTAATTTACCTTGATTATTTTTTGATAAAAACTATCTCCTAATTTCACAAAATAAGCACCTGGACTCAAATTACTAGTTTCAATAGTTGTTTCTCCAAAAATATCAAACTTTAAAACCTCTTCTAATAAAGCATTGTAAATAATTCCTTGAATTGGAATTTCAGAAGAAAGTGAAATGGTTAGTTCCTCATTAAAAGGATTTGGCGAAATTTTAGCTTGGATTGTATTTGCAAGACTTTCGATTTCAACCAACTGATTCAGTGTATTTACATTGAATGTAATTGGAAAATCATTATCAGCTCCCACTTTCATTACATAAATATTTGATCCCCCATTACTTGTATTTGCAAAAAGCCCAGTTGAAGAATTTGTTCCGACTAGTACATATGCTCCATCATTTGTTACTAATAACTGACCAGCCTCGTCTAATCCCTCATTAATAATACCATGATACTGATTTAACCAATAAAGGCCAATTCCATCAAAATTAGCGACGAAAATATTATAATCTTGTTCTTCAAATCCACTATTTATTTTACCATAGGCAATTACAATTTTATTTTGACTCGATAAAAATGAAACTTCACTAAAATAAGTAGATACTATTGGATCTAAATTTTCATTAGTATTTTGATAAATTAAATTACTATCTAAGTCAAATATTCCAGCATATTCATCAAACTTTTCAGGGTTGACCTCTCTAAAACCGATAACATAAATTTTATTAAGTCCTAGTGATAAATCGCTTACACCATATTTTCCAGCTAAATCACTTACAGTATTTTCCCAAATAATGGTTCCTTGGGCATTCATTTTTAATATAAATCCTTTTACAAGATTTGAATCAGGGATAAACATTTCTCCCCCAATAATAAACAGAGAATCCTGCACACCAATAATTGAATTGGCACGATCTTCACCAATGCTTCCAATGGTTTTAGTCCACAAAGTATCACCATTTTTATCAGCATGAATAATAAGAATATCAGATGCTTCACCATTTGTAGCTTGAACTTCTCCAACCATTAAAATTGTTGAGTCTTTCGTCCAAATTGCGTCATTAATTCGTTCCCAATTGCTTGGTTTTCCGTAGGTTTTTTCCCATAATTTATTCCCGTTAAGATCAGTTTTTACAAGATATGCATCAAAATCTCCTACCCCAAAAGAATTTGAAAAGCCGGCAATATAATAACCTAAATCAGCATTGTACAAAACCCTTTTCCCTGCTTCTGATTCTGCACCGCCATAACTTTGACTCCATAAATAATTTCCTTCAGCATCAATTTTTAATAGGAAAGCTTGTGAACTTTCACTCCAACTACTGGAACTTCCTGTAATAACATAACTTGAATCTTCTAACTGAACAATTCCTTCTCCACGATCGTATCCGGATCCTGAGTATAATTTAAAAAAACTATTCTGTCCATAGCTTAGCAATGTAACACATAAAATTATAAAGCTTATTAAAATGCGCATTGTAGACGAAGTATTAAAGATTCACCATTTTTACTTATCAAATTTTCACTCGCTAAAGCAAGATTCCAATTTCGAAGTTTTAATGAAGAGTACATTCCTAAACGATAAGAAGTAAAACCACCATAACTTCCATTTAATCCTATATTTAAATTCTTTCCAAGCCGATAGTTTGCTCCAATGAATAGCATTGGTGTGTAAATAGAGGAAAGATACATTCGTATGCCATAAAATTCTTGTAGGCGGTTTTTGGAATTTTCATTGATTAATTTCGAAACTTGCAAAAAACCGGGTAAAAAAATAATAGATTTTTTTTCAAAATTTAAAATGCCAACTGAATCTAAGATATTGGACGGCGAAGAAAGAAAATCGCCATTGTTTAATAATTGATCGAAAGTATATCCTGTAAAAGTATAAACTGAATCAGCTCTGTAGAATGTTTGTGCTTGTGATAGAGAAACAAGCCCCAGATTACGCCCTAGAAATTGAATGTAATTTGATTCATCTGATTTATAAGTCAAGGGGATTCTAATATCGAAATCAATTCCTAATCCCAATCCATTAGAAAAACTTTTTGAGTTTATAAAACTAGCTTCCCCGTCAAAAAGAACAATTAATGTATCTCCCTCATTTGATTGGTATATACCTCCCGTATTAATTTTTGCAGAAAGTGTATTTGTCAAATTAAAGACATTTAAACAAACTGACGATTTAGATTTTTTATCTAGCCAACCAAAGCCTAATTTCTCAAAAGAATAAGCTGAAATTTTAGTCCCTGAAAATGAAGCAAGTTGCCCCTGGTAAATTTCATTACCATAAAAAGTTACCCCGAATAAATCTTTTGAATATTGGGCGGCGAGAAAAGTGTAAATCCCTGATTTTATAATAAACCCCCAATTTTTTTTCTTAAATAAATTTACAGAAAAGTTTCGATATTCAATTTCAGCACTTACATCAGTCCCAAAGCGATTTAAATCGCCGTGTAACTTAAAACTTTTGTTTTTAATAGCCTCTGTGATTTCTCCACCATAGAATAATTTTTTTGTGAGAGAATTATTCAATGATGTTGAAGAATAATTTGCACAAGCTGAAAAAATAATTTCATTTTTACTTTTAATCAATGTGTCATGTTGAACTGGACACCAATGTTGGGCATTAAATAGAAAGACGACAAAAAGAAAATTAAAAAGAAAAAAATATTTCATTAATAGACAATTTCAGCATTTAATTTTAATCTCAATTTTATACCTAAAAAAGCACCAAATGGAATAGATTGTGCTTCATTTTGACCAGAAGATGGACTTGGTGTATCAAATTTAGCTTGAACAATAATTTTTTTAATTTTATCAAGATTCTTTACAATATCTTCTGTTAAGACAAAGTCAAGCAAAGAAGATTTTTCAAATAATCCAGATTGATTATTTAAAGAACCCAATAAGCTGGAATAAATTTGACTAGTTGCATTAATTGTATACAAAATAGAACCATTTTCATTCAGCAAATATAAAATCGGTTCGCAGGCTAAGGGAAAAGCATTCGTTGCACTTAAGCTTAGAAGTCCTGATTTTGAATGTGTCTTATTAGAATTCTGTTTTAAGTCTATGTTAAAAGTATCTCTGAGAGTTAAGCCATCTGCACCAACTATTAAAGGATTTTGTGATTTAATTTTGATTTTGAGTCGACTATTTGCAAAAATCTCATCATTTCCCCCTGAAACATTTCCCCAAGGATTTAACTGTAATTTATATGCCAATTGGTGGGAAGACCCTAAATTCTCTAAATAATTTTCAATGTTGCTATTTGTAGCATTAAAAATCAAATGCTGACTTGAAGATTGCAAACTATTCCAAGAGCCTGTTGCCGGAGAAATCAAAAAATCATTTCCCAAGTTAGAGGAAACCAATTGAGAAGTGTTTCCGCTAGAATTTGTATTTTCAGCGCTAATTATCTTGCCTTTTATCCCAAATTTCATCCCATTTTCAATTTCAAAATCTAAATTAGCACTTGGTAAATCCAAATTTCCCGCAACGATAGAATTAAAATAGGGAACAAGGAATTCTGCAGTTTCAGAAATCAAAGTATTACCAAAATACCCTTTTGCATAACTAAATTTCAAGCCACTCAACTCAGCTGAAAAAGAAAAATCATTGTTTGAAGATATTGCAACTGATGGACCAGTTGGATCAGAGGTAATAATTAATTGTGATTGAAGTTTATTATATCCTAAACCATTTACTCCTCTTAAGTCAAAAGAGTATCCAGATATATCTAAGCGTTCCTCTGCGCTTCCTGGTTGGGTATTTGTGCCAGCATCAACGAAAAAAATCTGCTCAAAAGCAAGGCCATTTTTTGTTATTCCAGGTAAAATAATTTTAAAATAAACTTTGGTGGCAATAGAATTAAAAACTTTTAACTTTATTGAGCCGGAGGAAACATCTACTTTTTTTAATTGTACGTCATTTAAATCAAAGGAATGTTCTTCGATAGTATTTGCAAAATTATAGCCAGCAGGGACATTGCTTAAACTAAAATTCAGATTAAAACTTTGATTAATTGTTGTATCTGGAAAACCTACAAGGTCAGAAAGACCAAGATTTAAAATAGTTCGACTTAAATCTAAATCAATTGAAGTTTGATTACTCGAAACTAGAGTTGAATCGTTATATAAATTGGAAAGACTAATTGTATCTGAAATAATAGGTGCAGACCAATCTGTATTCCAAGTCGTCTGTTTCTTTTTACAAGAACAGATTAGAATTGTTAAAAGTAATAAAATAAAAAACTGTCTTTTCACCTCTAGATTATCAATTAAAATTAAGTTCTTTCTAGTATAGTAGCATAACCTTGACCAACACCTATACACATTGTTACAAGAGCATAACGCTTTGAGCTTTCTTGAAGTTGCCTTGCCGCTGTCAAAAGTAAACGAGTTCCTGACATTCCAAGGGGATGACCAAGTGCAATAGCACCTCCGTTTGGATTGATCCGAGGGTCATTATCTGCTAATCCTAGCGCACGTGTACAAGCTAAAACTTGTGCTGCAAAAGCCTCGTTTAATTCTAAAATATCCATATCTTCTAGAGTTAAACCCGCCCGTTTAAGTGCTTTTTGAGATGCAAAAACCGGTCCAATTCCCATAATACTTGGTTCTACACCAGCAACTGCAGCACTAACAATTCTTGCCAATGGTTTTAAATTATGATTTACAAGTCCTTCGCCAGAAGAAATCAACAATGCGGCTGCACCATCATTTAAGCCAGAAGAATTTCCAGCGGTAACAGATCCATCTTTTTTAAATGCTGGTTTTAATCCTGCTAAACTTTCCATGCTCGTATTTGCTCGAGCAAATTCATCTTTTTGAAATATAATTGATTCTTTTTTCTTTTGAGGAATAGTTAAAGGAGCGATTTCGCCATTAAAAAAACCATTTGCTTGTGCTTTCGCTACTTTTTCTTGCGACCAACAAGCAAATTTATCTTGATCTTCTCTATCAATACTATATTTTTCAACTAAATTTTCTGCTGTCATTCCCATAGCATCAACGCCATAAAGTCCCTCCATTTTGGGATTTATAAACCGCCAACCAAAGGCAGAATCATACATTTGCGCATCTCTTCCAAATGCAGTTGAAGTTTTTGAAATCACCCATGGACCACGAGTCATATGCTCAACACCACCAGCAATGTACAATTCGCCAGCTCCATCTTTGATTGCTCTTGCAGCATTAATTGTTGCTGCCATTCCAGATGCACACAAACGGTTCACTGTTTCGCCAGCTACTCCAACTGGAAGTCCGGCCAATAATCCAGCCATTCTTGCTATATTTCGATTATCTTCACCAGCTTGATTAGCACAACCAAGAATTACATCTTCGATTGCATTAAGATCTAAATTTGGATGACGATCGATTAAACTTTTGATAGCAAAAGCAGCTAAATCATCTGCTCGCATTGTGGCCAATGTTCCACCCAAACTACCAATTGCTGTTCGAATTCCGTCAACAATATAAACTTCCTTGGACATCTAATTTTAATTTTGCCTTAAAATTACAATTTTCGATTGAATTGCATCAATTCGTAGCGAATTGTTATTTTTACAGAATAACTAGTACAAAAAATGCAAATTAGCATTAACTCCACTCAGATTGAACACCTCACTACTCTTTTAAAAGAAAAAGCATTTGTTCTTTATGATACGCTTGTTGAATATGGGCACGATGAAACAGAAGATTTAAGTTATCCGCCTGCAATAGTTTTAAAGCCAACGAGTGTTTCTGAAATATCTGAGATTATGCGTTATTGTCACGCAGAAAAAATTCCAGTAACACCTGCAGGTGCTCGCACAGGACTTAGTGGAGGATCTCTTCCAATTCATGGAGGTGTTTTGCTTTCAATGGAGAAGTTTAATAAAATTCTAAAAATTGACGAAAAAAATCACCAAGTAATAACCGAACCTGGCGTAATTACTCAAGTTTTACAAGATGCAGTTAAGGAAAAAGGACTTTTTTATCCACCAGATCCAGCAAGTAAAGGTTCTTGTTTTATCGGTGGAAATGTTTCTGAAAATTCAGGTGGCCCTAAAGCAGTAAAATATGGCGTGACAAAAGATTATGTATTAAACTTGGAAGTTGTATTGCCTACCGGCGAAGTTATTTGGACTGGCGCGAATGTCTTAAAAAATGCAACGGGTTATAATTTAACACAATTAATGGTAGGCTCTGAGGGAACACTAGCAATTATCACAAAAATAGTGTTGAAATTAATTCCGCATCCAACACATGATTTATTAATGCTAGTTCCATTTTTCGATGCTCAAAAAGCTTGCGAGGCAGTTGCAGCAATATTTCAAGCTGGAATAACACCAAGTGGACTTGAGTTTATGGAACGGGATGCTTTAATTTGGACAAAAGAATTTATGGGCGAAACATCAGTTCCTGTTGCCGATAATCATCAAGCACATTTATTAATTGAAGTAGACGGATTTGATCACGAGCAATTGATGAAAGAATGCGAGAAAATATTTGCGGTTTTAGAAAATTTTGAAACAGACGAAATATTATTTGCCGATTCAGAAGCACAAAAAACAACACTTTGGAGCTTGAGAAGAAAAGTTGCAGAAGCTGTAAAAGCTCAATCTATTTATAAAGAAGAGGATACCGTTGTCCCTCGATTTGCTCTTCCAGAATTGCTTTATCAGGTGAAGGAAATTGGCAAAAAGTATGGTTTTAAATCTGTTTGTTATGGCCATGCGGGAGATGGAAATCTACATGTAAACATTATTAAAGGCGATCTAAGCGATGAATTTTGGGAAAAGGAGTTGTCTCTTGCTATTCGAGAAATATTTACTCAAGTCATAAAACTTGGAGGCACTATATCTGGCGAACATGGCATAGGATTGGTTCAAAAACAATATATGGATATTGCCTTTCCGAAAATCACTTTGAATTTAATGCGTCAAATAAAAGGTGTATTTGATCCTAATAGAATTTTAAATCCAGGAAAAATATTTTAATAAAAGATCTTATTTTGGAGTGTAAGATTTTAATTTAGTTTGTACTTTTATTTTATGGGACTTCAATTTCAGTTTAAAACATTTCACGAACTCAGCACTTCTGAATTTCATGATATTATTGCTCTTCGTATAAAGGTTTTTGTTGTCGAGCAGAATTGTCCATACTTAGAATTAGATGGAAAAGATAAAAAATGCTATCATGTGATTTGTAGGACTGGGGTTGGAGATATTGTTGCTACTGCAAGAATTGTCCCTCCAGGCTTATCGTACAAGGAAGCATCAATTGGAAGAGTAGTTATGACAGAGGCGCTCAGAGGAAATGGAAACGGACATGAACTTATGAAGCAGTGTCTTGCATTTTCAAAAGCTGAATTTGGTGCTGTTGCAATTCGTATTTCTGCTCAAAAACATTTAGAGTCTTTTTATATGGCTCATCAATTTTTTTCTACCGGCAAAGAATACTTAGAAGACGGGATTCCACATGTGGAAATGCTTTTTAACCCAAATCTGAATTGATTTTAGTAATGCAGGTATTTAATAGCGCAATCCATTAAAATCAGATCGCGACCAGCATCATCTTTTGATGCACTATCATTATTTTCATATTTCTTCTCAAGAGCAGACAAATAACACTTAAAACAAAGATCTTTGTTTTTTCCTAAAATCTCCAAAGATGAACTATATTTTTCAACTTCTTTTTGAGCTTTTTCCTTGTCAGATGAAGTCCAAGAACCTTTTTTGCTTTTGCAAGATGCAAACACTATAGCGACACAAAATAGTAAAGCAATTTTTTTCATTTAGTTGTTTTAAAATAATTAATAAATGAGGCCTTATCCATTAAAATCTGCTCTCCTGACTCCATATTTTTTAGAATAATTTTTCCAAGTTTCATTTCTTCTTCTCCAATAATTGCAACAAATTTTACACCACGATCATTGGCGTATTTTAACTGCTTTTGCATTTTTAAAGGAGAGGGGTAGACTTCACAATCAATTGAATTAGCACGAAGCGAAACTGCTAATTTTAATGCTATTTCAGACTCTTTTTCTCCAAAATTCACAAATAAAACCGTCAATCCTTCAGTCAAGTATTTTGGGAATAAATCCAATTCTTTTAAAATATCATAAATACGATCTGCACCAAATGAAATACCAACTCCAGATAAATCTTTTAGTCCAAAAAGACCAGTTAAATCATCGTATCTTCCACCACCACAGATACTTCCCATTTTAACATCGTGGGCATGCACTTCAAAAATTGCCCCAGTATAGTAATTTAAACCTCTTGCTAATGTAATATCGAATTCAATTTTTTCTTGATTAAATCCAATTTTATCGAGTAGTGAAAAGATATTTCTCAACTCCTCAACTCCTTTTAAGCCAATTTTAGATTCAGAAAGAAATACCGCTATTTTATCTAACTTTTCTTTATTTGATCCTTGTAAATCGAATAAAGGTTGAATAGCAACAATCGCTTTACTTGAGATTCCTTTATTTTCTAATTCAGTAATTACACCTTCTTTACCAATTTTATCCAGTTTGTCAATAGCAACTACGATATCAACTAATTTTTCACTTTCTCCTATTAATTCTGCAATTCCTGTAAGTAGTTTGCGATTATTGATTTTTATCGTGAATCCTGGTAAATTAAATCGACTTAAAACAGCATCAAAAATCTGAATTAATTCTAATTCACAGAGCAATGAATCGCTACCAACAACATCAGCATCGCATTGAAAAAACTCTTGATAACGACCGTGTTGAGGTCGATCAGCACGCCAAACAGCTTGAATTTGATAACGTTTGAAAGGAAAAGTCAATTCGTTTTGATGTTGGACTACAAAGCGCGCAAAAGGAACAGTTAAATCATATCGTAAAGCTTTTTCAGAGAGTGAATTTGCAAATCGCGGTAAATTATCCTCTTGAAGAGCAGAAAGATCAGCGCGTTTCATCTTTTCTCCAGAATTTAAAATCCGAAAAATTAAGCGATCACCTTCTTCGCCATATTTACCCATTAAGGTTGAGGATAATTCAAAACTCGGAGTTTCAATTGGAGCAAAACCATGCATTTTGAAAACAGACTTAATTGTATCAAAAATATAATTCCTTCTTGCCACATCCTGTGGTAAAAAATCACGAGTTCCTTTTGGTATTGTCGGTTTTTGTATCACTATTTTTCTAATTCTTCATGGTGCATGGCATAAATCATTCCATCTGAAAGCCCAATGTTTGGAACCTGTAAGTTACGAATATTTAGTTCTTTTAGAATATAAATATAAATATCTAGAGCTGGAACTAGCACATCTGCACGTTCTTCCTTAATTGAAAAGCGTTTCATTCTTTCGGTAAGACTCAAAGGTGCCAATTCAGCATGAAGTTTTTCAATTTCAATTAAAGATAAAGAGTCATTTGCTTTTTTAGCAATAATATCATGGGCCTTTTGGATATTTCCACCGGTTCCAAATAGTAAATGATCCTCTAAAACATCAACATTTTCCTTAATCCAGATTGTTAAATCGCTCCAAATTTCAGGGCTAGTTTTTCCTTTTAATATGCGAATTGTCCCTAATTCAAAAGACTTTGATGCGATGCGTTGACCATTCTCAAAAACACTAATTTCTGTACTCCCTCCTCCAACATCAATTACGATAAAAGCTATTTTTTTTGGGATATTAAGCAATGAAAATCCTCCTAAAATTAGTTTTGCTTCTTCATCTCCAGATATTACTTCAATCTTCACACCAGTTTGTGCGTATATTTCGGCTATAACATTTTTGCTGTTTTCAGCAATTCTCATTGCAGAGGTTGCAACGGCCCTTATATTTTTTACATCATAAATTTGAGCTAAAAGTGAGAATACAGAAATTGTTTTGATAAACATTTCAAGTTTTGTTTTTGAGATTTTTCCATCTTCAAATACATCATCTCCCAAACGCAGTGGTATTCTTAGGTAAGTGATTTTTTTTACTGAAGATTGTCCTTTATCTTCAATAAGCTCTCCAATTAAAAGTCGAGCGGCATTTGTACCAATATCTATTGCTGCGTATTTCATAATTTTGCAAAGATAAAAAAAGAGAGATTATAAAAAACAAAACAGAATTTAGATAACATTTTAATTTAATCTGTTCATTGCGCTTGAATACAGGAATTCTAAAAATTATATAAGAAAATTAAAAGGCATTAATACATAGAGAAAAAATCTATCTGTTTTCTTTAGTTTATAAAATAATTCACTATCTTTGCACCCCTTAATTGTGGGGTCAACTCTCTACAAAAGACCTTTTTACTAATCTACTTTCATTCGTGTAGAGGCGATGAAATACAAAACTTATTAGCCAAATGGCAGAAACAATTAACCCGCAGGGAACTGCAGATTTTGATTGGGAAGCGTTGCAATTAGACGGTTACAATCAAATCCAACGTTCAGAAATGTCTGATCGTTACGAAAAAACCTTAACTTCAATCAACGAGAGAGAAGTAATCCAAGGAACAGTTGCATTAATCACAAAAAAAGAAGTAATCATCAACATCGGATATAAATCTGAGGGAGTGGTTGCAGCAAATGAATTTCGCTATAATTCTGATTTAAAAATTGGTGATTTAGTAGATGTTTATGTTGAATGTCGTGAAGACAAGACTGGTCAATTAGTCGTTTCACACAAAACAGCGCGCATGCACAGTGCTTGGTTACGTGTAAATGATGTTTTACGTACTGGAGAAATTATTACTGGCTATGTTAAATGCCGCACTAAAGGTGGACTCATAGTTGATGTATTTGGAATTGAAGCATTTTTACCAGGATCTCAGATTGATGTAAAACCTATTCGCGATTACGACGTGTATGTTGGAAAAAACATGGAATTCAAAGTTGTGAAAATCAACGAAGAATTTAGAAATGTTGTTGTATCTCACAAAGCATTAATAGAAGCTGAATTAGAAGAACAGAAAAAACAAATTATTTCTGGACTTGAAAAAGGTCAAGTTTTAGAAGGTATTGTAAAAAATATCACTTCCTACGGTGTATTTATCGATTTAGGAGGTGTTGATGGGTTAATTCATATTACAGATTTATCTTGGGGACGTGTTTCACATCCTGAAGAGATG
>Ga0208223_1000353_pt1 | contig 11562 bp, 15 predicted proteins | sample LakMenE07Oct09ns_FD_150678 | JGI IMG/M metagenome (GOLD analysis project Ga0208223, IMG submission 150678) | Freshwater microbial communities from Lake Mendota, WI - 07OCT2009 deep hole epilimnion ns (SPAdes) | ecosystem: Environmental > Aquatic > Freshwater > Lake > Epilimnion/Euphotic zone ...
AAATCTAAAATTATGTGATATATTAATTTTGGTAGTAGAATGATTCAAAAATCCCCTGCGTTTTCCGGCGGGGGGTTTACAAATCTAAACCTTAATAAGAAATAAATTTTAAATTTTCAGCACAGAGGAAGCGCTGTTTTAAAGGAATCTTAAAAAGATTCCTTTTTTTTTTGGTTGTGATTTGCAGTAAAATTAATTTAGGTGTAAAAAAAATTAAACAATGGATCGGCTAAATGGGACTGAATACGGCATAACAGGATTAATTTTTGAAATTAAGCGCGGGGCCACGTGGCAAGAGACCTTTTTTTTTGAAGGCGACTTAAGTAATAAAACTTTTCGCGGATATTTATCAAAAAAACAAGGCGGCGAAAGACTTGCTGAATTTGTTTTTTCACAAATATCCTTTGGAGATTTTGTAACCCAACGTGGCGATCCGCTTATTGGCTACACTACTTTTCGGGCAAGTTTGCCGGCTTTGGTGACAAGCCAACTACCGACGACAAGCATCAAATTGACAAGCTCTCAACGAGCAGGGAAAGACTATTGGGAGTGCGATATTGAGTGTGTTTCTGAAACCGTCGTTATCCCTCTTCTCTCGGCTATTGTTTACGTTGTTGGAGAGTGCTAGTTCCTATGCCTATTATCGACACAGAAAATCAAGAAATTCGACTAAGCGGGACTCGTCGGCAGATAATCGTTTCAGCGACTCTTGGAGGTGCTGGATGGGCGCCTGTTTTATCCTTAGTTGCTGACGGTAGTCGACGGGTTTTTCAGGTAGTTAATTGGGTAGGAGGTTCGGGTATTCCTCCAGCAACGGGTGGGTATATCGGGCCATCTGGATTAGTTTCTTCAATTAGCTCTGCTGTTGATGTTCGGGGTTCTCCTGGACTACCGGGAGAGGGAAGTGCTTTTTACAAGCATACTCAATCGCCTGCGTCTGCAACTTGGACAATTATTCATAATTTAGGCTTTGAGCCACAAACTCAAGTTTTTAGTTCAGGAGGAGTAAAAATAGAAGCTTTTGTACAAAACCTTTCTTTAAATACTACTCAAATTATTTTTAGTAGTCCCTTTAGTGGTTATGCAATTTTATCGAGGTAATTATGACTTTTATTGAATTTTGGTCTGACACTGAATTTAAAGGAAAAATTCGGGCTTCTGTTGCCCCAGAAAATCCTAGCGATTTAGTTAATTTTGGTACTTTAAATGCTCTTCTGGAAGGGTTTGATTACAAGGACGCAGTATTTGCTTCTGCCCCATCAAATATCAATTTAAATGCTCCTGGCTCGACAATTGGTGGGGTAACTATGAGTTTAGCCAATTCTCGTTTTATTGCCGCAAATCAAACTAATAACACAGAAAACGGACTTTATAATTGGAACGGAGCTTCTGTTGCAGCTACCCGCACCGCTGACGCTAGTACAGGAGCCGAACTCAGAAACGCGATTGTAACTGTTGCCTCTGGTAGTGGGAATAACGATGAGGGCGTGACTTACAGGCAGATTACTCAATCCGTGACTTTGGGAACTTCTCCTATAATCTGGCAAGTTCATGGGGCCGGAGTTCCTGACGCAAGTGAAACCACATCGGGTAAAGTACAGCGTGCTACTTTAGCCGAACTAGAAGCGGGAACAGATACAGCCAAATATGTCACCCCTTCCTTGCTTGCCAGTTGGTCCGGAAGACGGCGATCAGTAACTACTAATCCTTTTGGAGATGGCACTAATACGGTGTTTGTGATCACGCACACCCTGACTGATACTAATCCCAGCGTAGAAGTAATTCGCAATAGCGGTAATAGAGATACTGTAGGAGTTTTTACGGAACGATTGAGTAATACTTCAATCCGCCTAACTTTTGCTTCTACGGCAGTACCTTCTGTGAATGGATTTGTGGCCAAATTACTAGCTTAGTATTGTGAAAGAATTTCTTGGGCCTACTGACACTTTAGATTCGATTACTACAGCCCGATGGGTTGCTAGTCGGTTGCAAGATGAAAAAGTAACTATTAGGAATATTTCTGCTACAGAGCAGATTCCTGTTACTTCTTTTCTAAGAGAAATTACTCTTTTAGAAGTGCGAAACTTACGCACTTCTGCGGGAAATGCTACAATAACTTTTAGCTTTGGCAGTGGTGCTTCTTTTGGGGCAATACCAGGACTATCTAACCTATCTCTTACTACTGCTCGGGCTAATTTTACAGTATCCGGACAAGGACAAATTATTACTACTGCTCAAGAAATTCGATTCGATATTACCAGCGTTACTGGTGGACCATTGAGTATCCCTTTTTTGTTAATTTTCCGCGAAACAGCATCGCTAACTTAAATGCCTAATAGTTTAACTGCTCAAAGCTTATTTTTAAATAGTCCTGAATATATTGAAAGATACCAAATTGCATTAACAAATGTTTCTGGGTTTTTCAATGAAATGTCAACTAATTCAGCTTTTTTTGATAGTGAAATCAAGCCTAATTTAATCGATGATAAATCTGTCCGATTTTATGCTTACAAAAAAATTCTATCAGAAATGATTGTTTTTAATCCTTATGTTAAGCTAAATGTCGCTAAATTGGGAATGACGGCAGCAGTCTTTGGAGAAACTCCAAGACTCACGCTTTCTATTAATATTGGAGATAAATTAAATCCGATTTCTGAATCGGATATTTTGCAGGCAGTGACAGAACAATTCAACGACGAAAATCTGTTGACTCAATTGTTGAATCAAAATATTCTCAAAGTGTCTGCGGTTTTTAATTAATGCTAATAATTAATGCTAGTCCTCTATGGACACCTACTAATCTTGGTATTAAATTATTGGGTTGGTGGGATGCCTCTCTTAGTGGAACTATTACTCTCGTCGATAATGCTGTATCACGATGGAATGATTTGAGCGGACAAAACAATCATTGGATTCAACCAACAGCAGGAAAACGACCTATTACTGACATTTTTGCAGGACGACCTTCTATTACTTTTGACGGATTAAATGACTCTTTATTAACAACTAATGTCTTACCACAAAATATAGCGATTTTTGCCGTTTTTGGATATCCAAATAATAATTCTCAACCTCCATTTGCTTGGTCAAGAAATGATGGAACTAATTTCAACTGCCAAGAGCTTCATTTGTCTTTTAATGGGTCAATAAGAGCCATCAACAACGACGGGGGTCCGTATGCCGATACGCCGATTGGTACACCCCAATCTTTTTACGATAATTGCATTATCGGCGGAGCTTACGGGGAGAGCGGTAACAACGTGACGCGAGCGCACTTAAATGGGAGAGCCGTACAAGCTACGCCCGTTCGCCAAGACAATATTACGTCTGTGCTATGCTTGGGTCAGCGCGATAATAATCTTCTTGCATCCGCTTCTCGCTTTACTGAAATAGCAATTTTTACCAATTGGACAATATTAGATATTCAGAAGATAGAAGGTTATTTCGCACATCGATGGCAGGGGCTTTTACTTTCAAGGTTGATTACAGATCACCCTTTTAAAAATCGCCCACCTTTAATAACAGATGTATGATATTTATTTAGAATAATAATTTGTAATAAAATAAATTAATAGAGTAAAGTAGGAGAGTTTATGCAAAAAAGACCAGAAACGGGAATTAAATATTTTAGGGATACTTCAATTAATCCGATTCAAAGCCAAGCAGAAGGCGACGAAGACGTTTTTACTTTTTCGTGGTCATCTGAATATCCCGTAGATATGTACTTTTATAAAGAGATTTTGTCTCATGATGAAGGCTGCATGAATCTAGAACGATTAGCGGGAATGAATCTGCTTTGGAACCATGATCGAAATATCGTTCTGGGTAAAATCCAGCGGGTGTGGGTTGAAAACAAAAAAGCTTACTGTGAAGCAAGATGGAGCAAAAAATCTAGTATTGCTGAATACAGGCAAGATGTGACCGATGGAATTGTTACTAATGCTTCTTTTTTGTATTCTGTGGAAGAATACGAAGAAATAGAAGAAATAGGGAAAGAAGATTGTATTTTTCTTGGCCTAAGATGGACTCCTTATGAAATATCCTTAGTTAGTGTTCCAGCGGATCCGACTGTGGGAGTTGGTAGATCCGTTTCAGAGAGTATAATAAAAGAAAACCCAAGAGTAATCATGGAAAAAACTGCTTTAGATATCCGGAATGAAGAGTTACAGCGAACGAGAGAAATCTCGGCAATGGGGGAAAAGTTTAGAATGCCTGAATTGGCTAGGGGTTTGATCGAGGATGGCACGGAATTAAGTATTGCCAGAAAAACTTTTTTAGACAACATGGAGAATTATCAAAAACCAGTGGCAAAAGCGATCAATACCTCTTTAGATTTATCGGACAAAGAACAGCGTCAATACTCGTTAGTTCGAGCAATTAATGCTGTGGCTTTTGGCATGACTAAAGATGCTGGTTTTGAGATGGAATGCAGCAACGAAATTGCTAAAAAATTAGGTAGGCCGACTAACGGGTTTTTTATGCCGGTGCGAGACCTGCGCGTTAAGGCTAATCTGCAGCAACGCGCAACCTATGCCGTCGGTGCTAACGCTACTGGTGGGTTCACCGTGCAAACTGACTTACTAGAGCAAGAATTTATCGACCTCCTCCGAAATAGGGCCATGGTGATGCAGTTGGGCGCATCCATGATCTCTGGCTTGGTCGGAAATGTCGATATACCTGGTCAGGCAACGGCGGCCACCTCTTACTGGATTGGGGAAGGAAATGATTTGACTCAATCGGAGGGAACTTTTAAACAGATTCCTTTGCGAATGAAAACGGTTGGGGCTTTATCTCGATATACTCGCACAATGATGATGCAATCGAGTATTGATATTGAGTCCTTTATCAGAAATGATTTTGCGCGGATTATTGCTTTAGCTATTGATACGGCGGCTATTTCTGGCACTGGATTGAGTAATCAGCCAAGAGGGATTTTAAATACCACTGGAGTCGGTTCGATCGCTTTAGGCGCAGCCGGCGGACAGCCAACGTGGGGCAGTATTGTCGGTTTAATTCGAGAAATTGAAATTGATAATGCTAATCTGGGGGGGACGGCTTGGTTAACCAATCCGCAAGTGATGTCAAAGTTGATGACCACTCCTATTCAGTCAGGCGGACTCGAAGGGAATTTTTTGTTAAAAGAACCTGGAAATACTCTTTGCGGATATCCTTTTTATGTCACTAATCAAATTCCTGCTAATCTAATTAAAAGCACTGGCACAAATTTAAGTGCTTTAATTTTGGGGAATTGGCCACAACTATTGATTGGAGAATGGGGTGTTTTTGAGGTGTTGGCAAATCCTTATTCTTCTAATGTTTTCCCGTCGGGAAGTGTTGAAGTGCGTTGTATGCAATCAATTGACATTAACATCCGTAACCCTGAATCTTTTGCTGTTATTACCGACATGATTACTACTCTTTAAACCTATGACTACTAAATATCGAGTTCGAGATAAGTTTTTTGTAGAGTTGCAACAAGGCAACTCTCGGCAGTATTACGAAGGGGGAAATGAAATCGAGTTAACTCCTAAGCAATATGATCAAGTTAAACACATGGTTGAACTAATTCCAGAAAATAAAAAGGAGCTTAAAAATGCCAGTGTATCAAGTTAAACCAGACCGCACGATCGAACACGAAAATCGCTGTTATTTTCAGGGCGACGTGGTTGAGTTGCCTTCTGTGTTAGGAGCTTTTCATGAGCCAAATATATTGCCTTATGTTGCACCCGTCTCTAAAGATGTTTCTCTTGAATCTGATAACTCTGTTGTCGTTGAAAAAGAATTTGAGGATGAAGAGGAAACAGATCAAGAGGAAGAAAAAAGTTCGTCTTTAGTTTGGTATCAATAATGATAGAAAATTTTGATGCTTTCTTGCAAGATTTTGGAGTTACTGCCATAGATAATAACAGTAACTCTTTTTTGGTTTTATTTGATCAATTTCACTCGCGGATGGATATTGGCATGGAAGGAAGGTCTTTAATTGCTACGGCTAAAAGTGAAGATGTAATTAATCTTAATCTTAATCATGGATCAGAGTTGGAAATTGAAGATAACACTTATAAAATAGTCGGGATTCGGCCTCTTGATGATGGTAAATTTACTGAATTAGATTTAAAAGAATGATTAGCAAGCGATTAGTAATTTTAGAAAATTTGCAAACTGCATTAAGAACGATAAAAGTTGTCAATGGGTTTTTAACAAATATTGGCAATAATGTTGTTTATTGGCAAGATACTGATTTTGAATATGGTTTGTCGGTATTAAATTTTAAGGATACTATTGAAGATATTTCTCAGGATAATTATCCTTACCAAAAAACGCTAACTGTAGAAATTTGTGTTATTGAGCAAAATGTTGAAGAAAATCTTTTGTTAATTTCTAGTAAAATTTTAAAAGATTTAGAAAAAACTATAGATAGATTTCAAATTGATTCAGGAAAAGCTAATATAATAAATACGGAGAAAATTTTTGAAACAAAGGGCAAAAAAGCTCTAAAGATTAAAGTTATACTTAAAATTACATATCGGGATTTTTTAGAATGATTTCTTTTTTGCTTGCCACAAACTTGTTTTTAACTACTCCTGCTTATTACCCACCTACTGGTCAGCCAAAACACTTAGTTACGACTCAAACAGAGGACACTTTTAAGATTGGTAAATTTTTAGAAAATAATTGGGTAATTTTAATCGCTGCTGTTGTTTTTATTATTCGTTTACAAAACAGTGTTGAGGATATAAAAAAAGATAATCAAAACAAGCTTGAGTTACTTGCAAAAGATTTTGCGTTTATCCAATTACATTTGAAGGAGCTTCGAGAGCAAATTGATCAAACGGCGGGAACGGCTAAAAGCGATGTTCGGATAGTTTCCAATAGATTGGCAAAAACCGAAAAAAAATTAAATAAATTTATTGAATTTATTAACAGTGATCGCAGTTTAAATTCTAAGCCGATTTTTAAAATTGAATATGTTGATGATAACGACGACGAAATTTAAGCTATAATTTAAATAAAATAGAGGTATTTTTTATGACAGCACCACAATCAATATTCTCAGGACAGGAATCAACTTATTTTTTAGGACAAGGTAAAGTATTTCTTGATTCAATTAATCCAACAACTAAACGTCCAGTAGGTAAAGGTAGATTTGTCGGAAATGTTCCGGAAGGTGGATTTACTCTTACACCTGGAACCCAAAAAGTGGAACACAACGAATCAATGTCTGGCAAAAACAGAAAAGATTTTGTCATTGAAACTCAGCAAATGGCTACTATAGCACTGCAGTTGGAAAATGTCAACGTTGAAAATTTAGCTTTAGCAATTTTTGGGACAAGTTTAACAGTTCCGCAAGGAACTGTTAGCGCCGAAACCCATACAGCCCATAAAGGATTTTCCTTTTTTTTAAATCGACCAAACGTGACTGCTTTTACTAGTTTCACACCAAGTGCTGTTTTAGGGACTGATTATCAAGTTAATCTCAAAACTGGAGAAGTTTTTATTCCCGAGACTAGCTCTATTGCTGATGCTTCAGAAGTTAGCTGTGCTTACACTGCTGGCGCTATTAATCGAATTAGCGGTTTTACAGCCACAAATACTGAATTGTGGCTAAGGTTTAACGGATTAAACATGGCTGATAAACTTAATCCAATTGTTGTGGAAGTATTTAAGGTTCGCTTTAGTCCAGCTAGTGTTTTGGATTTTATTAAAAATAGTATGCCAGGAATGGTTTTGGAACTGACTGGTGATGCTTTGTTTGAATCGGTGCTAGAAACAGTAACAGGATACGAAGGGGGAATGTATCGAATTTTTACGGTATAATTAAAATGGTTTTTTGTTGAACTCTAGCGATTGCGAGGACGGCAAAACCGTCCTTTTTTTTATTATTTATGGCTACCAAAAAAAATCAACTCTCTGTATTAATTCCTGATCGGAGTTTTGATACTTCGATAGGAGACTTAGTTCTTAAGCCGTTTAAGTTTAAGCAGTTTAACACTGCTTTAGAAATTATTCAGAAATATGTTCAATTTATTCTCGGTGGCGAAGACATAGGCAATTCTGAGGAAGACATAGGCAATTCTGAGGAAGACAAAGCTGTCCTTACGACGGGGGGTATTGTTAATTTCTTGCTAAAAAAAAGTGAAAACAATTACTCGGTTTTAATCGATATTGTTAAGCTTTTGAGCCTTGTTTCTGGCAAAAAATCTGAAGAGATTGATGAGCTAACTTATGATGAGGTTTTCGCTTTGTTGTCTGAAGTGATTGATCAGAATATGGATTTTTTCTCCCGGATAGGGAAGAAAATCAGTCCCCAACAAGAGCCTCAAAAAGAACCGCTAAACGTGGCTCAACTGGAGACGACTGGGGAATCAAGGTCGGAAGATTAATCAGGTTTGGACATTCCTGGACAGAAATCCAGGAATATACCTATGACCAGATTAAGTTGTTTGTGGAAGCAGCAGTAGAGATTGAACGGCAGGAACGACAAATCAACCTGTTGGAATCTGCTATTGCTGCGCAGGGGAATAAAGAGGCGATCGAGAAGCGATTGAAAGAATTAGGAGATTAGGAAATGGTGGCACGGGATTATTCTGGGTTTCAGGCGGTTGTTAATTCGGTGGAGAAACTACGGGAAACTGTCAATATTGAAGCCGATAAACAGTTGTCTGTTTTTCGAGTAATCCGTGATACTCAAAATTCTCAGTTAAGAATTTTGGAGCGCATGGTAGAAAGCCTAAGAAGCCGCTCTCAAACCCGCAATAATTTTGGATTTCCTGATCGGCTAGAATTTAAAAATGTCAGGCTAGAAACTAGATTTGTCAGTTTGTCTGCTCGATCGGTGATTGTCGAGACTAAGGGGGGATTAAGCAGGGAAAAACAGAGTAAGACAGATTCTCAGCAATTAGCTAAGGCTTTGGGGTCTGAGATTAAAAAAATTAAAGTTGGGGGTGGGTTAGGAAATCCTTTGCAGATTTTTGGGGCTGGGATTTTATTCCAATTTGGGGCGCAATTTGCTAAAGGGATCGAAAAGTCTTTAAATAAACAATTTGATTTTAGTTTTAAAGGGGTCGGACGAGTTGCGGGAACTGCAATTACAGATCCTAAACAAGCTGCTAAAGATGCCTTTAAAATGCGTCGTGATTCAGTTTTGCGACGACGCAGCGTGGCAATGGTTAAAGATATTAAGTTTCAAAAAGGCACAGAAATTGACAAGGAATATCAACGATATGATGAGGAATTAGAAACTATTCGTCAACAAACTAGGGATACTGTTCAAAGTAAACAAGCGCAAAGAGAAGCAGAAGAAAATCACAAAAACAAATTAGCGGAAATTAATAAAAAATATGCAGAATTTGAAACTAATATTGAGGGTTCAACTAAACCGATTGTTTTTGCTGTAGGTGGTTTTGGGGGAACTGGAGGCAAAGGCGGAATCCAAGTTAAACGAGAACTGGAAAAAACACTTGGGAGAAAGACTGCTCACATTGAAATTGTCGACAATCCTGAAAGTGATTATGATTATAGCAAAGTTGTTGAATCTATTCCTGATTTTATAAAAAAGAATCCTCAATTTGCTGAAGATATAGAAAAACTTAAAAAACGAAATTTTAATTTTGACAGGGTTGACAAAGAAGACGGTGGTGTTTCTTATTTTACAGAAGAAATTGTAAGTTATTTTTCCCAAAAAGCTCAAGCAGAAAACCGTTTAAAAGATTTTACAAAAGGATATAATCCTGATGCCGTAAAATTAGCGGCTAAAATTGCTGATGCGCGTAGAAAAAATCCTAACGCTCCAATTGATGTAGTTGGATATTCTGGCGGTGGGTTTGCAGTAGAAGAAGCTTTGGCTATTCTCAAAGAAATGGGAATTACTGATATTCAGGGAACTGGAGCAGGAACGCCGAATCTTGGGATTGGATACAAGAAAAACCGCAATTTTAAGCGAGTAATGGGGACTACTGACAGAACAGGCGAGTATTATAAATTTATTGAAGAAGATCAAGCAACTGCATTAAATTTTCGGGGGTTTAGTGATACCACAGAACATCAATTCCCTGAATATTTGGCTAACCCCGCAACAATTAAATCACTATCTAAACCTTTAGGAGCCAAAGCTCTTAAAGGCGTTGTTGATCCTAGAATTTTAAAATTAGTAAAATTACAAGAAGATTTAAAAGGAGCTAGTACCTTTGAGGGAGATAAAGCAGCGGTTTTTGTTAAATTTATTAAAGAAATAACAGAAATCAATAAATATATTGACGAGTTTGTTGAAGAGCTTCCTGATGATGTAGCAAGCATTAAAGAAGAACTTAAAAAACTTCTTGAAAAATTTAAAGATTCTGCGGATGGCAGCAAGAAAAAAGCAGAAAAAGACACAAAACCTGATGACCAGTCTGATCAAGTTTCGACTAAGCAGGATATTGTAGAAACACCTGACAAAGTACAACAAGAGACAAAACCAAATGAATTTGATCAAGTTCCGACTCGGACGGATACTCCGGCAAGACCTGACGGAGGCGAAAATCAGTCTCCCGATCGCAATCCTGACATTGTTCCTGTGGGACCTGTGGAACTTCCTCCTAGTGCCGGCAACAATTTGGATATTGAAGCCGATGCGACTAGAGGAGGAGGAATTACCTCGCTGGCGAGACAATTTGATACTTACCAGCAAACGTTAAGGGAATCTTTAGCCAGGGTTTTAGACGCTGAAAAAGCTCAAACCGAGATAGAAATTGAGCCGGGCTTTTGGGTTGACGTTGAACAGTTAAATCAAGGGTTCGTCAAACGAACCCAAACTCAATTAATTCTTTTCTGGGAAAAGCTCCGGGCTAATCTAGGCACAGAAATCAAGCGAACCATAACAGGGCTTTTGGGGACTATTCCGGGTGCAACAATCGGGCGTGGAATAACTGGGGATCCTTTAGGTGGGTATCTGGGGGGGATAGCCGGGAGACTGGTTGCTGAAACTGGGTTTCAAGATGTTTCTAATTTCCGATCGCTTCAGCAACAAGGAATGTCCCCAGTTACGGCTAAATTCTGGCAACAATTTGGCAACAATAGAAAGTTTTTACCTAATACGCTTCGTAAAACCGCCGTTGGGTATGTCACGGGGTCGGTGGTTGGCCGAGGCATTAACGACGTGATGCAAGCCACGGGAGCCAATCAATTGATTGGCGCTTTGATGCCCTCGTGGTTAGAAACGGCAATCGCTGACGGGATTAATCGCACTATCAAAACCATAGCCGATCCTAATATCGATTTGGCTATTCCCAATTTACCGCCAGCAGCAAACAAGATTTTATCTGCTCCTTTACACGCCGTGGGGAAATCTGTGGCAGCCCAAGGCTTTTTGGGTAATGTGGCAACTTCTTTCTTGGACAATCAAACTAAGACCGCGTTAATGCCAGTTCGGGAAGCGTTAACGGGCGCTGGTCAAGTTTTGGGTGGGGAGGGTCTGTTAGGGGAGTATTTGGGCGATCGATTTACTGGATTGGGCATCGGAGCGATTCAGGATACTGCTAAGGCAAGCGGCCGGGGAGTAGCGGGGATGATTGCGCCAGGGTTGCC
>Ga0208223_1000357_pt1 | contig 11512 bp, 12 predicted proteins | sample LakMenE07Oct09ns_FD_150678 | JGI IMG/M metagenome (GOLD analysis project Ga0208223, IMG submission 150678) | Freshwater microbial communities from Lake Mendota, WI - 07OCT2009 deep hole epilimnion ns (SPAdes) | ecosystem: Environmental > Aquatic > Freshwater > Lake > Epilimnion/Euphotic zone ...
GGTAATAGTGCAATTCGTTTGGCAAGCAAGTTAAGGCTTTCCCGTTCGTCCTGAGCTTGTCGAAGGATGAGCGGGAAAGCCGAGTTGTTCGCCAACCATCGCCGATCATGCTTCGACAAGCTCAGCACGAACGGCTTATGTTGCAAGCAAGATTTTTGGGCTGGTTCCCTGTTTACTTTTGTTTAACTACTTAGTTCATATTTTAATCATTAAGTTTTAACTCATTAAAAAGGTAACACCGTGTTTTCATTGCAAACCATCTTTGGCAAGGGCGATAAATTTTATAGTTTACTTGAAGCGAGCGCTGAATCCGCTGGAGTATCGTCCGGCGCATTAATTGAATTGCTTAATTCGCCAGTTACTCAACAATCGTTAGAACAATTCAAACAAGTTCGTCGTCGTGAAAAGGATTTATTTACCCAAATCAGCGCAGAATTGGTTGATACCTTTGTTACTGTATTGGATCGTGAAGATATAGAGGCGCTTAATAACGCATTGTATAAAATTCCTAAAATCGTCGAAAAATTCGCCGAACACTACACTTTAGCGGTAAACCGAATCGGCGATGTCGATTTTCTTAGCCGCGCAATCATGTTGCAACAAGCCTGCCAAGTCTTAGAACAAATGGTTAAACAGCTCCGTAAAGGCATGGATTTAGATGCGGTCAAAAAATTAAACGATCAACTGCAAGCGATTGAAGCCGAAGCAGATCACCAAATTCTTGAGTTGTATCGAGACATCTACGCTAACGAAACCGATCCAATCCGCTATTTAGTGAAAATGGATTTATTCGAAATTCTAGAAAAAGCGATTGATCGCTGTCGTGATGCCGGTAACGTCGTCTATCACATTGTTTTAAAAAATTCGTAGAAGGTTTTCCATGTTGACCTTGCTTTTGCTTGTCATTTTAGCGGCGTTGATTTTCGAGTTCGTTAACGGATTTCACGACACTGCTAATTCGATTGCTACCGTTGTTGCAACCAAAGTATTAACCCCCACCCAAGCGGTGATTCTCGCTTCCGCCACCAATTTAGTCGGTGCGTTATCCGGCACAGCGGTTGCTAAAACCATTTCATCGGGATTAGTCGATACTGGTGTGGTGAATATCAGTTCAGAAGTCTTGATTTGTGCATTAAGCGGAGCAATTCTCTGGAATCTGATTACTTGGGCCTTAGGCTTACCATCCTCTTCCAGCCATGCCCTGATTGGTGGCTTATGTGGCGCGGCTCTTGCTGCTGCTCACAACAATCCCGATGTTTTGATCTGGTCAAAAACGGCCGCAGTTTGGACCGAAAACAAAGGCCTATTATGGAAAGTTGTACTACCGATGGTCAGTTCACCTGTCGCCGGTTTTACCTTGGGCATTGTTATCATGGGGATGTTGATGGCTATCATCAGCGGCATGAACTCAGTTGGCTGTGTGCTGGCAAGAATTAGCCGTCCAAAATGGATTAACGCGGTATTTGGTAAAGCTCAATTATTCTCGGCTGGTTATATGGGCTTTGCTCATGGCAGTAATGACGCCCAAAAAACCATGGGTATCATCGCTTTAGCGATTTTTACCGCCAATGGCGCTGGTACTTTGGATCAATTACCGCCTTGGGCTGAGTTTTTACGCCCAGATGGTGGCGAAAAAGACATTGATACTTGGATTGTCTTTACTTGCGCCTTGGTAATGGCGTTGGGTACTTCAGTCGGTGGTTGGCGAATTATTAAGACCTTGGGTCACAAAATGGTCAAGCTGCATCCTATCAACGGTTTTGCTGCTGAAACCAGTTCTGCAACCATCCTGTTAACCGCTGCCCATTTCGGGATGCCGGTGTCTACCACCCACAGTATTTCAACTGCAATTATGGGTGTTGGTTTTGCCAAAAATCCACACACCTTAAAATTGTCGGTGATCGAACGGATTGTTTGGGCTTGGGTTTTAACCATTCCCGCTGCCGGTGGGGTGGCTTGGGGAATGGTGACACTATTGACAATGTTTCAGTCAGCTGGCTAACCGCTAAAAAACAATTTAGGAGCGCCGTTCATGGCTTTAGTGTCATTACGACAAGTTTTGGATTACGCCGCTGAGCATGATTTTGCTATCCCAGCGTTCAATGTCAGCAACATGGAACAGGTGCAAGCTATCATGCAAGCCGCTGACGCCTGTGACAGCCCAGTGATTATGCAAGGCTCCGCCGGCGCTAATAGCTACGCTGGCGAAGTGTTTTTACGGCATTTGATTCAAGCCGCTGTTGAACAATATCCGCATATTCCCGTGGTGATGCACCGTGATCACGGCCCATCGCCAGACATCTGCGCCCAAGCCATCCAATCAGGTTTTAGCTCGGTGATGATGGATGGTTCTTTGTTGGATGACATGAAAACCCCGTCATCATTTGAGTACAACGTCGAAGTGACTCGTAGCGTGGTCAAAATGGCTCATGCTTGTGGGGTTTCGGTTGAAGGTGAAATTGGCTGTCTAGGCTCATTAGAAACCAAGCAACAATCCGACCATAGCCAATTGTTGACCGATCCTGATGAAGCAGTCGAATTTGTCAAACAAACTCAAGTTGACGCCTTGGCGGTTGCGATTGGCACCAGTCACGGCGCTTACAAATTCAGCAAACCACCGACTGGCGAAGTGTTGGTGATTAGCCGTTTAAAAACCTTGCAACAGCGTCTACCTAACACCCATTTCGTGATGCACGGCTCTAGTTCAATCCCACAAGATTGGCTACAAGTGATTAATGAATATGGCGGCGAAATCCCGCAAACCTACGGCGTACCAGTGGATGAAATCGTCGAAGGGATTAAATACGGGGTTCGCAAAGTCAACATCGACACCGATTTACGCATGGCCTCTACCGGCGCAATTCGCCGCTACCTAGCACAACCTGAAAACGCCTCCGATTTAGACGCCCGTAAAATTTACAAAGCCGCCAGAGATGCCATGCAAACGCTTTGCCAATCACGTTATCAAGCGTTTGGCTCGGCTGGCCATGCTAGTAAAATCAAAGCGATAGCGTTGAGTGAGATGGCTAGGATCTATAGATAGCAGGCGTTGATAGTTAGTGAAGCGTATCAATCATCAACGATGCGCTTTACTTTGTTCGATAGATCCTATAACGCCTTTTAAGCGCTAATTTCTCCGAATGTGCTAAATAACACAGTTTAATAACCCCCTTTCTTGATTAATCTCTTTTTAACCGATTGATTTTTAATAGAAAAAAATCAATCCTATTCATCCTATTTTTATCATTGTGTTAAATAACGTAGTTTAATTTTAAAACTGTGTGAAATAACACAATGTCTATTCAATTGTTGGATGTTATTTATTTCAAGTGTCTGAAATTAAATTAAAAAAATAAATTGGCCTGTATTTTGCTTATCCATCTCAGCGGCTGCGTTATGTGGCCGTTTAGTATTTTATTTTTAATTTTGGATAAACCTTATGCAACTAATTGAAACCAAGATTCGAGGTGGGTATCTATTGCAAGCCAAGCACCTTAAATTGTTAGCAACCTCAGCCTTATTACTGACTTGTGAATTTAATCAGGCTTATGCTGTTGATGTTAAGAAAGCGACTGAATCGAAGACTACCGCTAATCAGGAAAAACCATCCACTGAATTAGAACCCGTGACCGTTGAGGCCGATGCGCCATTAAAAAAAACCGGCTCGATCACCACACCTGATATTGAAACCGCAAAAGCAACTTTGAATAAAATTGCGGGTGGTGCCAATGTGATTGATAGCAAAAGCTATTCCGAAGGTCGTGTTTCGAACCTGAAAGATGTATTAGGTTATTCGCCCGGGGTTTATATCCAGCCGCGTTTTGGTTCAGACGAAGCCCGATTATCGATACGCGGTTCTGGTTTGCAGCGTACCTTTCATATGCGCGGTATCAATATGTTGCAGGATGGTATTCCTGTCAATTTGGCTGATGGTGGTGGCGATTTTCAAGGTGTCGATGGCTTGAATTATGATTATCTCGAAGTCTATCGCGGCGCCAACGCCTTGCAATATGGCGGAACTACTTTGGGCGGTGCTATCAACTTTATTTCGCCAACCGGTTATACCGCGCCTAAGCTACAAATGCGGATGGAAGGCGGTTCTTATGGCTATCTGCGTGGTCAAGCGGCAACTGCTGGTGTTGAGGGTAATACCGATTATTTCCTGAGTTATACCCATACTGAACAAGATGGTTTTCGTGATCATGCCAGACAAAAAAATCACCGTTTCAGCGGTAATGTCGGCGTTAAACTATCTGATCGATTAGAAACTCGGTTTTTTGCCGGTTATACCGATACAAACTCGCGTTTACCGGGTTCTTTGACCAGTAAAGAGTTGTATGAAACACCCAGAAAATCCTCACCCAATAATTTCACTCTTGATCAACAGCGTAATTTCCAGTCTTGGCGGATGGGCAATAAAACCACCTATAGTTTTGATGACAAAAATCGTTTAGAAGTCAATGCCTTTTATTCTTACAAGGATTTGAATCATCCAATTTTCCAAGTAATTGATCAACTTACTCACGATTATGGTGGCGGGGTTCGGTTTATTTCTGAAAATGATTTGTTCGGCCATAAAAATCAGTTTGTATCAGGGCTTCTGATGCAAAACGGTGATACTGAAGATCGTCGTTACACTAATTTACGAGGTATGCCAGTTGGTTCTGCGTTAGCTGCTTACAATCTAAATGCCTTCAACTTAACCGCTTATATGGAAGATCAATTTTACCTAACCGATCGTTGGGTAGCGGTTTTGGGTGGTTCTTGGACTCAAGCAGAACGTCAGTTGAATGATTTAAAACTAGCCTCGAATAGTTTTGACGAATCGTATAATCGGTTTACGCCGAAAGTTGGTGTGCGTTATGAGTTCACGCCCACTACGCAGGTTTTTGCTAATTACAGCCAAAACTTTGAGCCACCAAGTTTTGGTGAATTATCAGGCGGCCCGCTGATTACAAAAGTAAAAGATCAAAAAGGTCATACTGTTGAAATTGGTTCTCGTGGACGTTGGGATAATTTGCTGACCGAATGGGATGCGGCCTTCTACCATACTTGGATTGATAACGAATTTCTCAGCTTGAATGATCCAACCGGCTTGCCTTTGGGAACTATCAGTGCTGATAAAACCATTCATCAGGGTATTGAGTTGGGCTTAACTCATCGGTTTCTCGATGAGCACTTGGTGTTAAGACAAAACTATATGTGGAACAACTTTCATTTTGATGGTGATCGTACCTATGGCAATAAAATGTTGGCTGGTGTGCCAGAACATTTTTATCGTGCTGATTTGGTTTATCACTGGGATGAAGGCTTTTATTTAGGCCCAAATGTTGAATGGACGCCATCAGATTATGCGGTTGATCATGCCAATACATTGAATGCCAAAGGTTACGCGTTGCTGGGAAGCAAAGTGGGTTATGCCAACAAAAAACAAGGTTGGGATGTATTTTTGGAAGGTCGTAATTTAACCGATCAAACTTATACGGCGACCACTGGTGTTATTGCTGATGCTAAAGGTCGAGATAGTGCACAGTTTATGCCGGGCGATGGCATAACTGTGTATGGTGGTTTTAAGTGGAGTATGTAGTCACTTAGCGTCATAAGACGTGCTTCGCTGCTGCGAAGCACGTCACACCGCATTACCGAATTCCCTGTAATCCCCCCGTATGCAAAACCACCAGTCTTTGCCCTTTGGCAAAATAAGCTTGCCGCATCAAGTCATAAACCGCGAATAGTAATTTACCGGTATAGATCGGCTCTAAGGCTATGCCGTGTTGTTGCTGAAATTGCTCAATAAACGCTAGTAATTCTGGGCTGGATTTAGCAAAACCGCCGTGATGGTAATTCAATAATAATTGCCAGTTATCGGCAGGGCGGTTGGCTAATTGCTGAATTTCATCAATCAAATAGCCGCCGTTTTTAATTGCTGTAACGCCTAATAATTGCGACGTTGCTGGCGCTTGATTGATTAAACCGGCCAAGGTAGTGCCGGTGCCGCAAGCGGTGGCTAGATAATCAAAATCCAGCTCAATTTCATCAATAATTTCACCAAGCCCTTGCAAAGCCAATTCACTGGCACCGCCTTCTGGCAACCAATATTGACCAGCTTGTAAATCCGGCAAGCTGTCATGCTGTTTATATTGCCGCAATTGTCGATAAGCCTCACGCGAGACAAACCGCAATTCCATGCCCCAATCCTGTAAATCGCGCAAAGTTGGATTGAAAATCGCTGGCGGTTCGCCGCGAATATAAGCCACGGTTTTTAGCCCTAAGGCTTTGCCAGCAAACGCCAGCGCATGGCAATGATTGGAATAAGCACCGCCCATGCTGACGATGCAATCAGCGTTGAGCGATAGGGCATGGTTTAGACAATATTTAAGTTTGCGCCATTTGTTGCCGGAGATGATGGGATGCAGTAAGTCATCGCGTTTGATCCACAGCTCCAAGCCGTGATTGGCAAATTCGGCGTCAAAGATTTGCTGAAGCGGCGAGGGGAATAATTGCTGCGCCAAGTTTTGTAAGCGCGGGTCTAGCTTCAAACTTGCGCCTGTTTAATCGCCCAAGCCACATCCGCCGCTTGGCGATTGGCTTTGACATCATGCACCCGAAACATCGTCACCCCCGCCATCACCCCTAAAGCAGTAGTCACAGCCGTAGCAGTGACTAACTCACTAGGTTCACTGACATTACAAATACTGCCCATAAAACGCTTGCGACTGGTGCCCAGCAACACCGGATAACCGATTGCGACCAGTTGATCCAGATTAGCCAGCAAATCCAGATTGTCCTGTTTGCGTTTACCAAAACCAATGCCAGGATCAATCGCAATCAGCTCAGGCTTCAAACCAGCCGCTAAAGCCGCTTCGACTTGTCGCTGTAACAAGCTTTTAACCTCGGCAACCACATCGTTATAAAACGGCTGGTCTTGCATGGTTTTCGGCGTGCCTTGCGCGTGCATCAAAACAATTGGCATTTGGTTGGCAGCGGCAAAATGCAGCATATTGGCATCAGCCAAACCGCCAGAAACATCGTTGATTAGATTAGCACCGGCCTCTAAAGCCGCTTCGGCAACCGTGCTCAAAGTGGTATCGATGCTGATGATAATCTCGGTATTCAACTGGCGAATCGCTTTAATCGCAGGCACTACGCGGCGAATTTGCTCGTTAGCAGACACCGGATCAGAACCCGGTCGCGTCGATTCGCCACCAATATCAATCATATCCGCACCTTCGGCGAGCATGGTTTTCGCTTGCTGAATCGCGGCATCAAGGCCAGTAAATTTACCGCCATCAGAAAAGCTATCAGGCGTGACATTTAAAATGCCCATGATTTGCGGGGAGGTGGTTTTGAACATGGTTTTTTCAGGTAAATGGTTGAGCGATAATCAAAAGCCATTAATTAGAATAGTTTGAATAGCACCAATCACTTCGTCATGTTTGGTTTTACTAAGACAAGCTACTTTTTTCTTAATTAAGGTTGTGTGAGCAGTAAAAATTTTATGAGGTCTGATATAGCTTAATTTGCTTAAAAAACCTGCTTCGAAGTCGGTTTCATGTAAAGTAATTGCTAGGTTGTCTTCATAATTCTGGCTGGTGATTTGGCACAAAATCCAGTCATTCCGTTTAGCATTAGCCAGTACCAAAGCAGGTCTTAATTTTGATTGGCTTAAATCAGAAAAAGGAAATGTGACAAAAACAATATCATTTACTGAAATGCTTTCCATGCTTCATCCTCTTCAGGTCTATTCCAATCTCTAGCCAGAGCTTGTTCACTTAACAGCGCGGTTTCATTCAACAAAATCTGTTGTTTACGACTGATAAATTCAACAAAATCCAAAACCTCTTGTTGTAGGTTTTCTGGTAATACCGCTGTTTTTTCAGTAATTTCTTCAATTAAACAATGCATGTAAACCTCATTTGTTTTTGTTAAATTTCATGGTTTTTAATGAAAACCATCTTCAAAAATCTCATTCAAATTAATTTGGAGATTAGGAAATAAATGCGGGGTGGCTATATCTTCACCGCAATACATATTTAGCAATTGATATTTTTCACTATTATCATCCAGCACAAATTGATGAACGGCTTTTTCATAAGGATAAATCAGCCAATATTCTTTAACCCCGCTTTCTTGATAAAGCTGATATTTAAGCTGCATTTCTTTTTTGGAATTACCTTTCGATAAAATCTCAATCACCCAATCCGGCGCACCTAAACACCCTTGGCTATCAATCTTGGTTTTATCGCAGATAACGCTAATATCCGGTTGCACCACCGAAAAAATCTCTCGATTAGCAATCAACGATTTATGACGATCAAACAAGCGCACATCAAAAGGCGCGGTAAATGCTCGGCAGGGTTTATCTTTTAAAAAATTAAACAAGCAACCACTAAAACGCCAAGAAATACCTTGATGTTCAGTGCTTGGCGCAGGGCTGATGGTCATGATTTTGCCTTTGATAATTTCAACCGCATCATCAAATTGCCAAGTTAAATAATCGGCATAACTATAAGTAGCGTTTAAATCTAGCTGGGAAAAATCGGTAGTTTGCGCCATCAGTTACTCCGTTAAATCAATTACGCGCCACAACAACGCTTAAACTTCTTGCCGCTACCACAAGCACAAGGCGCATTTTTACCCGTATTGGTGTCAACACCGACTTTATTCACCGCTTTCACCACGCCGTCTAAATATTGCCAGCGTTGGCCGTTTTTCACAAAGCGGCTGATTTCGTGCATGAAATAATCAACCCCGTCTTGCTGGTAAAAAGCTTTAAATTCCACCACGCCTTTGCTGTCAGTTGCGCCGCCTTTTTTGGTGCTGATAATGCTTAAACTTTGCCACTCGGCGGTTTCTTTAGAAAAATCAATATTGGCGGGGCGTTTGCTGCTGTCCCAGCTGGCGATTAAATAATCAGCATTACGCATCGCATAAGCCGTAAACCGCGAACGCATTAAATCGGCAGCGGTTTTCGGTAATTGTTCACCGCCGTGATAAACACCGCAGCAAGCTTGATAAGTTAAGCCGGAACCACACAGGCAGGCTTGGGATGAGTTGATTAATGTTGTCATGGCGGCGATTTTACCCAAATTCGGTATCATGCAGCACTTTCAATTCAACATCAGGCAAGGCGGTCAGGGATGCGAGTCAGTTTAAATAGCCAAATTTTTCTAGGCGCGTTAGTCGGCGTGGGATTAGGTTTGTCATTCGCGCACATCGGCGTCGAAACCCTAGCGATTAAACAAGCGATTGAAGTCTGCCATTTGCTCGGCACTTTATTCATCGATTTATTGAAAATGGTCTTGGTGCCATTGGTGTTTACCTCGATTGCGGTTGGGGTGGCGAATTTGCGCTTACACAGCCAATTGCATCGGGTTTGGCTATTTACCTTGGGCTTCTTCGTGTTGTCGATGGCGTTGGCGATTGCTTTGGGATTAAGCGCCGCCAACCTGTTTGAACCCGGCAAAGGCTTGAGTCTGGATTTATTTCACAACGCCAGCCAAAACTTTGCCGCTAAACAAATGAGTTTTGCCGAATTTGCCGCCAGCTTTTTACACAGCTTATTCGTCAACCCGTTCAAGGCCCTAGCCGAAGCTAATGTGTTGGCAATTGTGGTGTTTGCCTTGTTTTTGGGCGTTGCTTTGGTGGTCGGCGGTGAGCGTTACCGAAACATTTTGCAACTAATGCAGGAAGGCTTGGAGTTGATGCTGCGCTTAGTGGGCTGGATTATGCATTTAGCGCCGCTGGGGATTATGGCCTTGTTAGCGCGATTACTCGCCACCCAAAATCCAGAATTGCTGTCCAGCTTAGCCAAATTTGTCGTTGTGGTCATCGTCACCACCTTGTTACACGGTTTCGTGGTGTTGCCGTTGTTACTGTTTGCCGTCACCCGCATCTCGCCACAACGTTTTTTTCGTGGCAGCCGCGAAGCCTTATTAACCGCCTTCGCCACTAGCTCCAGCTCGGCCACTTTGCCCGTTACCTTGCGCTGTGTTGAACAACATTTGCATGTTAAACCCAGCATCGCCGGTTTCGTCGTGCCATTAGGCGCCACCGTCAACATGGACGGCACCGCGCTTTACGAAGCCGCCGCAGCCTTGTTTGTCGCTAATCTGGCTGGCATAGAACTGGATTTCGCCCAGCAACTCATCGTTTGTTTCACCACCATGATCGCAGCGATTGGCGCACCGGGGATTCCTAGCGCGGGCATGGTGACGATGGTGATGGTCTTGCAATCGGTTGGTTTGCCAGCGGAAGCGGTGGCGATTTTGCTGCCGATTGATCGGTTGTTGGATACGGTCAGGACGATGGTGAATGTTGAAGGGGATATGGTCGGGAGTTTGGTGGTGCAGGAGATGGTGGGGGAGTGAGTTTTCGAATCGCACCAATCGCGAATGGTGCGGTTCAGGTTGATTGTCGTACCCTATGCGTTATCTTTTATTAATGATTTAAGTTCTTGTATGGTCAACGGCTGTTTTGTTCTGTGAATCATTGCGTGGCAATTTGGACAAACTGGAATCAGATCTGTTATTGGATTTATTTTGTATTCGGTGCCGATCTCTGAAATTGGAATTAGGTGATGAATATGGATGAAACCTTTACCGATTTCACCATATACGTCACCAAAATTCATGTTGCAAGCAGCACATGCTGTCCCATTGTGTTTGATACATGTGTCACGAGCCAGAGATGATCGTTCATAGGCATTGACGAGCACTTGTCGAACAGTACCTTCTGAGTAAGTAGATTCGGATAAAACTTCATCAGGGAACAACGACTCTTTAATCGTTGGAAGTGGTACTTCTTGTTGTTTTATTGGTTTACCTTTGTAGTGGGTGGGGGCGAAACCGTTTCTCTGTGCTCCTGAACGTGTTTTTAATGGTAGCATTCTTATAGTTCCTCGTTGAGAAAATTGGCCTGCTTCTACAGCCGAGATTAAGTCATTTTCACTTACCCCTATATATTGATTTGATTTACCCGAATAACTGACACTATATAAGTTTTTCTTTGAGCCTTTACTCCCTTTGTAAGGATACAGCCTTTCGCCTGATTCTGTTTCTGCCCATAGGATTAAAAGGAATTGATTGTTGTTCATTGATTTTAATCTGGCTTAAAATTATAGGTTGTTAATTATTTAATGTTAGTTAACGAAATTCAGGATTTCATTCTCAAATTTTCCTGTTGAATAACATTTGATAATTAACAAGCCTTTTTCCGAGTTTATCTGGTTTTCTGAAATGCCTTTAGTTACACTGTTAAGATTGTTCGTAAATGGTTGAATAGCAACTCTATTTATAGCAACATCAACCCCGTTAGTAGTGATTATTTCGCCAGCAGACTTCAAAGTAACAACTGATTTTGAATTGACAGTAATAATGGATCCAATGTTTTCAGGTGCAATATAAATATTAGCCTTAAGTACCTAAACAAAATTAACTAGGTATTTTGACTTAAATTCATTAAGGATAGCTACGATAGCGGATTTCAAGGTTGAAAAGCTGGAATAACAGGA
>Ga0208223_1000358_pt1 | contig 11507 bp, 10 predicted proteins | sample LakMenE07Oct09ns_FD_150678 | JGI IMG/M metagenome (GOLD analysis project Ga0208223, IMG submission 150678) | Freshwater microbial communities from Lake Mendota, WI - 07OCT2009 deep hole epilimnion ns (SPAdes) | ecosystem: Environmental > Aquatic > Freshwater > Lake > Epilimnion/Euphotic zone ...
GGTTTGAGTTATGCGATGGTGACGGTCAGTGATTTATTAAAATCGCAACAAAATGAATATCAAGCCCAACGCGATTTATCTCAGGCTAAATATAATTATATTAAGCATCGTGTCCGTTTTATGCGGGCGATTGGTTCGATTAATGAGCAGAATTTAGCTGAAGTTAATCAATGGCTTAATTAATAACATCATCAATTCGCAGCTGAGCAACCACTCTTAACAAACCTTGATCGGATGGCAGCTCATTTGCCATCAAATAGCGCATCAACTCAATATCTTCCAAGGCTAATAACTGCTGAAACGCCATTTGTTCGGCCTTATCCGCTGCAAGATAGTGATTATCCAAATAGCGCAACAAGATTAAATCCAGCTCCAAAGTCCCGCGCCGACAGCGCCAGCGCAGTTGCTTAATCTCGTTCATGTTTGAGTAATTGCTGTTTGATTTCGGCAATCGCTTTGGCGGGATTTAAACCTTTTGGGCAAGTATCAGTGCAATTCATAATCGTATGGCAGCGATACAGCTTAAAAGCATCATTTAATTGCTCAAGCCGTTGTTGATCTGCATCATCGCGACTATCGGCTAACCAGCGATAAGCTTGCAACAATACTGCTGGCCCTAAATAGCGTTCACTATTCCACCAATAACTCGGGCAACTGGTTGAGCAACAAGCGCACAATACACATTCATATAAACCATCGAGTTTGGCGCGTTGTTCTGGGCTTTGTAAGCGTTCACCATCGCTTGGCGCTGGGTTTTGATTGCTTAACCAAGGTTGAATTGAAGCATATTGTTCAAAAAAATGGCTCATGTCAGCGACCAAATCTTTAACCACCGCCATGTGCGGTAAAGGAAAAATTTTGATAGTGCCGGCATAATCAGCCATCGATTGAGTGCAAGCCAAGGTATTTTTGCCGTTGATATTCATCGCGCAAGAACCGCAAACCCCTTCGCGACAAGAACGGCGAAACGCCAAACTGCTATCGATTTGATTTTTAATTTTTAAAATCGCATCCAACACCATCGGCCCGCAATCATCTAAATCGATTTCATAGCTATCAATGCGGGGATTTTCGTCAGTGTCGGGATTCCAGCGATAAACTTCAACGCGACGAACCCGCTTGGCACCCTGCGCTGGATAATGCTTACCGGGTTTGGGTTGAGAATTTTTCGGCAAACTGAATTCGACCATTAGTAAGTCCTCTCTTTCAAAGCCACCACTTCCACTTCATCGCTCAAGGTGTACAAATGCACCGGACGGTAATCAATCTGCACTTGATTATCCTGTCGCCAAGTTAAGCTGTGTTTGAGCCAGTTTTGATCATCGCGTTTGGGGAAATCCTCGCGGGCATGAGCACCGCGACTTTCTTGGCGATTAGCAGCGGCGTTGATGGTTACTTGTGCTTGGCCGAGCAAATTATCCAGTTCTAAAGTTTCGACTAAATCAGTATTCCAGATTAAGGATTTATCGCTGACGTTGACGTCAGTAAATGACTCGGCAATTTCTGCGATTTGCTCAACACCTTGTTGCAAAGTGCTGGCAGTTCTGAACACAGCGGCTTTGGCTTGCATGGTGATTTGCATATCAAGGCGAATCTCAGCGGTTTTGCGACTGCCGTTGGCATGACGAATCTGATCAAACCTAGCTAAAGCCGCATCACAGGCGTCGGCGGCCAAGGGTTTAAGCGGTTGATTGGGTTTAATCAATTCCGCACAACGGATTGCCGCTGCACGACCAAACACTACCAAATCCAGTAAAGAATTTGAGCCTAAGCGATTAGCACCGTGCACCGAAACACAAGCGGTTTCGCCTATCGCCATCAAACCTGGCACCACATAATCGGGGTTGCCGTCTTTTAAGGTTACGACTTCAGCTTTGTAATTAGTCGGAATCCCGCCCATGTTGTAATGCACGGTCGGCAATACCGGAATCGGCTGTTTGGTGACATCAATGCCGCCAAAAATCCGCGCGGTTTCGGAAATCCCCGGCAAGCGTTGATGTATCAAAGCCGGATCGAGATGTTCCAAATGTAAATGCACATAATCTTTGTTGGGGCCAAGACCGCGACCAGCGTTAATTTCCATAGTAATCGCTCGGCTGACCACATCGCGGGAAGCTAAATCTTTGGCGTGAGGCGCATAACGTGGCATAAAGCGCTCGCCTTCCGAGTTAGTCAAATAACCGCCCTCGCCTCGTGCGCCTTCCGACATCAAACAGCCGGAACCATAAATCCCAGTGGGGTGAAATTGCACAAACTCCATGTCTTGTAGTGGCAAACCAGCCCGTAACACCATGCCATTGCCATCACCAGTGACAGTATGCGCTGAGGTGCAGGAAAAATAAGAGCGGCCATAACCACCTGTGGCTAAGACAATTTGATGACCGCGAAACAAATGGATAGAACCATCATCCAGACACCAAGCCAACACGCCACGGCATTCGCCGTCTTGCATAATCAAATCCAGCGCAATGTATTCAACAAAAAACTCGGCTTTATGCTTTAAAGCTTGTTGATACAAGGTATGCAAAATCGCATGACCGGTGACATCAGCAGCGGCGCAAGTGCGTTGGGCTTGGCCTTTGCCGTAATGGGTAGACATACCGCCAAACGCGCGTTGATAGATTTTGCCTTCGGGAGTTCGGGAAAACGGTACGCCGTAATGCTCCAGCTCGATAATCGCTGGAATCGCTTCGCGGCACATATATTCAATGGCGTCTTGATCGCCCAGCCAATCCGAGCCTTTGACAGTGTCGTACATATGAAACCGCCAATCGTCTTCGCCCATATTACCCAGCGCCGCGCTAATACCACCTTGCGCTGCAACGGTGTGACTGCGAGTCGGAAACACTTTGCTGATACAAGCGGTTTTTAAACCTTTTTCCACCATGCCAAAAGTGGCACGCAAGCCAGCACCGCCAGCACCAACCACCACCACATCGTGTTGATGCTCAATAATCGAATATGCAGCCGCCATGTTTATTGTCCTGAAACGATGATAATCAATGCCGCTATGCCGATGCAGCCGATGAGAAAAAATAAGCCTCGACTGATCCAAATCAGTCGATGGCGTAAATTGAGGGTGGAGACATAATCTTCCAGCACCACCTGAATTCCTAGCGCGGCATGGTACAAAACTAAGATTAGCCACGCGCCAATTACGACGCTGTTAAACGCCGATGACAGCCATGCCATGATTTCTGCATAAGGCTGGTGCAAAGCCTTATTAACGAAAATCAGCAACCAAATAGTCAGCGGGATTAAAGCAATTGCAGTTAAGCGTTGATGCCACCACTCTCGAACTGGCGAAGTCATTAGTTCACTCCGATAAAATACAGTGTGGTCAAAACCGCTGTCGCCACTAATTCATAAATCGCCAACCGCTGCAAAGTGGCGCGCTCAAAACCACGTCCTGCATCCCAAAACAAATGCCTAATCCCATGACAAAGATGAAACAACAAAGCCAGCACAAAGCCCCAATACGCTAATTTCGCCAACCAAAACCCCATCAAAGCCTGCATAGCCTGATAAGCCGCTTCACCTGCTGCGATGCTGATTAATAAATAAAGCACACCGATCAAACCTAACGATAAACAAACGCCAGTAATGCGATGGCTGATGGAAATCAAGCCGGTTAACGGCAAGCGATAGATTTGTAAATGCGGAGAAAGTGGACGCCTAGCCATGAACAGCCTCAGAAAATAGATTAAAAATCGATGCAACGACCTTGGTTTTCCCAATCACCATAGCGAGTGGGATCTAGGCCTTTTCGACCGTTTATTTCGGGAATTTGGATAGACTCGACTTGAAGTGGATCAAGTTCGGGTTTGACGGGTAAATCTGGGGGAATATCGGCTAAGGGCTTGGAATCAGTGTTCATGGGAGCGTGAATGCAGTTAGCTGAAACTGCAATCTATCACATCAATCTCATTGTCGAAATTAATTATTATCTGATGTTCCGCAGTGGAGCGTCTTACCCCGTCTGCCGCGCAGAGCACCGATATCTAAATTAGCTTCACAAGGCGAATCCTTAATTTTTAATCGAGTTTCAACTGACTTCCAAATTTCAGGAATAGTCCGATCACTTTTCCCACTGGCTATAGCTTCCGTCAATATCGTTCTGAGTTTTGCTTCAATTTCTATATTGTTCCGGTCACGTTGAATCGAATTTCGAATATTTTTACTGTGATCAAACATACTGCCCCGCACACCATCCCGACGCCCAAGCCCATTGAAAGTTATATCCACCCAGCCAACCCGACACATCCAATACTTCGCCGACAAAATACAAACCCGACACTTGCAAACTTTCCATGGTTTTCGAGGAAACCGCATCGCAATCAACTCCACCTAAAGTCACCTCAGCAGTGCGATAACCTTCACTACCATTGGGCTTAATCAGCCAACTTTGCAGGTTGTCACTCATGCTTTGTAGTTGTTTATCGCTGCAATCGGCTAAGGTCATATTCAATTGCACTTCACTAAGCAAAGCCTGTAACAAACGCTTGGGCAGATAATCGGCGAGTAAGGTTTGAATTTTGGCTTTATGGCCTTGCTGACGTTTTTGTTTCAGCGTTGCCAATAAATCCAAATCCGGCAATAAATTGATAATTAAAGCTTCACCGGGCTGCCAGTAAGAGGAGATTTGCAAAATCGCTGGCCCGCTGAGTCCGCGATGAGTAAACAATAGGTTTTCAGTAAAACTGCGCGATTGATTGGTGATTTGGCAAGGCACAGCGATACCAGTTAATGGCGTAAATCGCTCTTTATCATCCGGTTGTAAAGTCAAAGGCACTAAACCTGCGCGAGTCGGCCAGACTTTAATCGCAAATTGCTCGGCTAGTTGATAGCCAAAAGCAGTCGCACCCATTTTAGGAATCGACAAACCACCGCTGGCGATAACTAATGATTGGGCTTGAAATGCGCCCTGCGAGGTTTCAAGCTGGAACTGGCCTGAATCGAGTTTTTTAACTTGCTTGATTGAGCAATCCAGCTGAATTTCCGCACCATAACGATGACATTCATTCAGCAACATATCCAAAATATCTTTGGCACTATCGTTGCAAAATAACTGCCCATGCAAGCGTTCGTGATAGGGAATTTGATATTGAGCGATTAAAGCCAAAAAATCCCATTGGTTGAAGCGTTTTAAGGCGGATTTACAAAAATGCGGATTATGGGAGATGTAGTTATCAGCTTCGACTGTGTAATTAGTGAAATTACAGCGCCCGCCGCCGGACATTAAAATTTTCTTGCCGGCTTTGTTGGCGTGATCCAGCACCCTCACCTTGCGACCACGTTTAGCGGCTTCGATAGCGCACATCAAACCTGATGCACCGGCACCGATAATAATTACATCCTGAATTTTCATAGCGATTGGTGATTGGTGACGAAACGCTATTTGGCCTCGTCGATGATAGAGCCGATTAAGGCATGGTCGATATTAATCTCAGCAATAAAGCGGTAATCAATGCGGTTTGTAATAAACCAACACTGACAATCCAACGAATTAAATCACTTTTAGTTTCAGCCAGCTTAACTTCGTTTTTAAGTTCGGCTTCTCTGATTCTCATGTCGAATGATTGATTGGTAACTAGATTATCCAAATCGTAATCGTGTTTAGCTTGTTCAAGTGTTGATGTAACTGCCGATTTCTGTAGCTTTGTAATGACTTCTGCTTGCTCTTCACTGAACCCAGCATTTTTAAGTTCTTTAATAAATTCATGAGTATCAAATGTAAGCGTGGTCATTTTGCCGTCCTTAATCCAAATAGATGTGCCTATATTAACTTAAAAACCCTGTTAAAAATCAGTCACGCCCCTCAACACCCCAACTTGTAAAACCCTACAAAAGTCTGTAAAAAGCCCGCTACCCCTTAATTTATACCAATCACCGCACTTCAGCGTTTTAAAGGCCCGCTTATGGATACACAGTACACCTACTCTTTTGAAACCGGCGATGGTCAAAATAAAGCCTTATTAGGCGGCAAAGGCGCTAATCTTTGTGAAATGACGCAAATGGGGATTAATGTACCGCCCGGTTTTGTGATCACTACTGAAACCTGTTTGTCTTATCTAAACACACAGCAATTACCAATAGGTTTGATGGACGAAGTCCGCGAACAAATTACAATTATTGAAGAGCTTACTGGTAAATGCTTTGGCGGTATAAACGATCCTTTATTAGTGTCGGTCCGTTCTGGCTCGGCGGTGTCGATGCCTGGCATGATGGATACCATATTAAATCTGGGCCTAAACCCGCAAACCATCGCCGGTTTAATCGAAATGACCGACGATCCGCGCTTTGTTTACGATGCTTATCGGCGCTTTATTCAATTATTTGGCAAAGTAGTGTTGGGCATTGATGATGAAAAATTTGATTTCCATTTCAATTTAGTCAAACGCAGCGCGGGGATTAAAGCTGATGTTGCGTTGAATGGCGATCAGTTGATGGATATTTGCGAACGTTTTTTGCAAGTGGTGCATCAAGAAACCGGTCATGCTTTCCCCACCGATGTCTATCAACAATTACAACTAGCGATTCAAGCGGTATTTAATTCTTGGGATGGTAAACGCGCGATTGATTATCGTCACGAATTCCACATTACCCCCGAAATCGCCAACGGCACCGCTGTCAATATTGTCACCATGGTGTTTGGCAATATGGGCGATGACTGTGCTACTGGTGTTGGCTTTACTCGCAATCCAAGCACCGGTGCTGATGAATTATTTGGTGAGTATCTGATTAACGCCCAAGGCGAAGACGTAGTGGCCGGTATCCGCACCCCAAAACCGGTACATGAAATGGCGCAGGAAATGCCGCATCAATATCGGCAGTTAATGGCGCTACGCGACAAATTGGAAGCGCATTATCACGAAGTTCAAGATTTTGAATACACCATAGAGCGCGGTGTTTTGTATTGCCTGCAAACCCGCAAAGCCAAGATGAATGCGGCGGCGATGGTGAAAACCTCGCTAGACATGGTGAAAAACGGCTTAATCAGCAAACCCCAAGCCCTACTCCGCATCAATCCTGAAATTTTGGAACAATTACTACATCCACAATTAGCCCCTAATCAAAGCCAACATCCTTTAGCCCAAGGTCTGCCTGCTTCACCCGGCGCTGCTTCCGGCAAATGTGTATTTGATGCTGATATGGCGGTGCGTTTGGCGAAAAACGGTGAGCAAATTATCTTGCTACGCGCAGAAACCAAGCCCGAAGATATTCATGGATTTTTCGCAGCTCAAGGCATCTTAACCAGTCGCGGGGGTAAAACTTCTCATGCCGCGGTTGTGGCGCGCGGGATGGGCAAAGCCTGTGTCGCCGGTGCTGAAGACATTAAAATCGACGTCAAAGCTCGTTTAGCGATTGTTGGCGACATTCACATCAAAGAAGGTGATTTGATTACCATTGATGGCAGCAACGGCAATATTTATCTCGGCAAGCTGGAAACTGTAGCCGCGGTGTTTTCAAATGAATTAAAAACCTTGTTGAAATGGGCTGACGAAATTGCTCATTTAAAGGTGTATGCCAATGTTGATACCCCTGAAACTGCGCGTTTAGCCTTGAGCTATGGCGCTAAAGGCATCGGCCTATGCCGCACAGAACGGATGTTTAACGCTGCTGAGCGCTTGCCTTTAGTGGTAGAAATGATTTTGGCGAATGATCAGGCGCAACGTGAAACCGCGCTGGCTAAATTGTTCCCGATTCAACGCGATGATTTTCTGGAATTATTTATCGCCATGAGTCCTTATCCAGTCACGGTGCGCTTGCTCGACCCACCGATGCACGAATTTTTGCCAGACCAACAGCAATTATTAGAAGAAATCGAAGCGCTTAAACAGTATTTGACGATGGTTAAAGGCCAGCGCGTTACTTTAGAAACTTTAGGACCGCATAGCGACCTGCCCTCGCCGTTTAATCGACTCAATGAAGACGCGATTAGCGAAGCCATCACTAAGAAAAAACTAATGTTGAAAAAGGTGCTGGAGTTATACGAAGTCAATCCGATGCTCGGTCATCGCGGGGTTCGGTTAGGGATGAGCTATCCTGAAATTTACGGTATGCAAATCCGCTCGATTTTGGAGGCCGCCGCGCTTTGTATTAAACAAAAAATCACCGTCACCCCCGAAATCATGGTGCCGCAGGTGATTACTGCCCAGGAATTAAAGCAAGTTAAGCAGATGGTTGAACAAATTCGCTTGGAAGTTGAAGGCCAATATCGGATCAAGCTGAATTTTAAATTTGGCACCATGGTGGAAACCGTCAGAGCTTGCACCCGCGCCGATCATTTAGCCGAAATTGCCGAGTTTTTCTCATTCGGTACCAATGATTTAACCCAAGCCACTTTCTCATTTTCCCGCGAAGATGCCGAAAACAAATTCTTACCACTGTATGAAGAATCGGGTTTATTAGAAGACAACCCGTTTGAAACTTTGGATATCCAAGGCGTGGGAAAATTGATGGAAATGGCGGTAGGATTAGGTCGAGAAAAACGTCCTGATTTGAAAATTGGTATTTGCGGTGAACACGGCGGCCATCCGTTATCAATCCAATTCTGTGAATCAATCGGTTTGGATTATGTATCTTGCTCGGCACCGAGAATACCGATAGCAAGGTTAGCCGCGGCACAAGCCAAATTATTGGCTGATTAACCAAAATAAACTCCCGTTACAACGGGAGTTTTTATTTAAAGCTAGGCTTTTTTACGCCAGACAAACACGCCTGCCGCAACAACCGCCCCCAACAGTACCAGCATCAAAATAGGATGTTGATAAAAGCTGTCAAAGAAATTACCCAAGCCTTGCGATGTATCACGATAATATGGTCCCATGATTTACCTCCGTTATTAAATAAAAACCAATTTATTCAGCTTACCTTGAGTATTGGGGTTGTCTAGGATAAGGCTTAATCAAATCGTCAGTATTGGCTTAGTTATGTTTACGCGTTGATGCCAGTCCTCAATTGAACTGGCATCCATTGATAGTTATTAAAGATTATCAAAACGATCCAAGTTCATTACCTTGTTCCACGCACTGACAAAGTCCTGTACAAACTTTTGTTTAGCATCGTTAGACGCATAGAGCTCTGCAACAGCCCGCAACTCAGAATTAGAACCAAAAACCAAGTCAACAGGAGTGGCTGTCCACTTAACTTGCTCAGTCGCCCTATCCTTGCCTTCATAAATACCATCGGATGAAGCCGATTTTGACCACTTAGTCGACATATCAAGCAGATTGACGAAGAAATCGTTACTCAATACACCAGGGTGACGAGTCAATACACCGTTTTGGCTGTGTTCACTATTAATATCCAAACACCGCAAGCCACCCACTAAAACAGTCATTTCCGGCACCGTTAAGGTTAGATAATTCGCCCGTTCGATCAACGACTCAGCGGGTGAATTTAAATTATCCTTGCCAAAATAATTGCGGAATCCATCGGCTTTAGGTTCTAGGACAGCAAAAGAATTTATATCGGTTTGTTGCTGTGAGGCATCCATTCGACCTAGCTTGAACGGCACCTGTAAGTTGTAACCGGCTTTTTTAATCGCATCTTCTAAAGCCACATTACCACCGAGCACGATTACATCTGCTAGAGATACTTTCTTGCCACCTTTCAGCGAACTGTTGAATTCAGTTTGGATAGTTTCCAAGCGGCTCAACACCTTACTTAATTCGACAGGATCGTTAACCTGCCAATCTTTCTGCGGAGCTAAACGAATGCGAGCACCGTTAGCACCGCCACGCATATCTGTACCTCGGAAAGTGGCAGCAGAAGCCCATGCTGTCCGAACTAATTCAGCAACAGTCAAACCAGAATCTAAAATAATCGATTTCAGTTTGACTATATCTTTAGCATCGATCAACTTGTGATCAAGCTTTGGAATAGGATCTTGCCAGACAAAGTCATCAACCGGCACATCGGAACCAACATAACGTGCTTTAGGTCCCATGTCGCGATGAGTCAGCTTGAACCAAGCTTTGGCAAACGCAAGCTCGAACTCTTTAGGGTTATCTAAGAAACGCTTTGAAATCTTTTGATACTCAGGATCCATTTTCAAAGCAATATCTGTTGTAAACATGATGGGCGAATGCCGCTTATTTGGATCGTGGGCATCTGGAACAAAGTTGGCGCCTTGGCCATTTTTAGGAATCCATTGCGTCGCACCCGCTGGGCTCTTAGACATTTCCCAATCAAAGCTGTACAGCCATGTTAAATAATCATGGGTCCATCGGGTCGGATTGGTTGACCAAGCCCCCTCCAAACCGCTACTGACAGTATCGACACCATTGCCGCTACCACATTTATTTGACCATCCCAAACCCTGTTCCTCAATACCTGCGGCAGCGGGTTCTTTACCAACGCAGTCTTGCGGCTTATGGGCACCGTGTGCCTTGCCGAAGGTATGTCCACCAGCGATTAAGGCCACCGTTTCTTCGTCATTCATCGCCATACTGCCAAACGATTCGCGAATATGTGTAGCTGCTGCCAATGGATCTGGGTTACCACCTGGGCCTTCAGGATTAACATAGATCAATCCCATTTGCACAGCAGCTAACGGTTTAGTGATTTGACCCTGCTTATCATGACGTTCATCAGCGAGAAATTTCTTTTCCGATCCCCAATTGACGATCTCAGCTTCCCAATCATCAGCTCGACCACCAGCAAACCCTAGCGTTTTAAACCCCATATCCTCTAAAGCGACGTTGCCAGCTAACACCATCAGGTCGGCCCAAGACAATTTGCTGCCATACTTCTGTTTTATCGGCCACAGCAAGCGTCGAGCTTTATCGAGATTAACATTGTCCGGCCAGCTATTAAGCGGCTCAAATCGTTGCTGCCCGCCCGAAGCCCCGCCACGTCCGTCGAAAATCCGGTAAACCCCCGCACTATGCCAAGCCATACGAATAAAAAAAGGACCGTAATTACCGTAGTCTGCAGGCCACCATGGCTGCGAGGTTTTCAGCACCGTGGCTATATCGGTTTTTACCGCTTTCAAATCGAGTGATTTAAATTGTTCGGCGTAATTAAACGATTTACCAAGTGGATTGGACTCTGCCGTGTTTTGACGAAGCGGTTTCAGATCGAGCTGATCCGGCCACCAAAAGCCATTGGTCGTCGCCTGACTCTCTGCTAAAACGGGATTAACGGTCAAAACTGCTGATATGGCTAATGCAATCTTAGAAACTCGATAAGTCTGTTTAATATTCATAAATCACCTCTATTCCTTATTTGGCGGTCAGAAAAAGCATCTCGTAGTTCGCTTAATTTACAAACTATTTGAAAATTTAGCTTACCACTGCGGGGCTGATTGTCTAAATTAACATTAGATCTTAGGATATTAAGCGAATAAACGTGAGGTAAAACGCCATGAAAAAACAGCCAATCCTGATCTGATAGACAGCGACAATCCAGAATGGACAGGTGAGATGGTCAGTGAGTCGCTAGTTTTCGCGAAAGATTTTTAGGCGTCCATGCCTAAAAATCAGGCGAAAACAAACGCGACC